>Ga0214472_10000458_pt1 | contig 50378 bp, 40 predicted proteins | sample RVTome_6_FD_207662 | JGI IMG/M metagenome (GOLD analysis project Ga0214472, IMG submission 207662) | Soil microbial communities from uranium-contaminated site in the Upper Colorado River Basin, Wyoming, United States - RVT140D175 | ecosystem: Environmental > Terrestrial > Soil > Contaminated >...
CGGCCGGTGCTGATTTTGACCAGAGATTCCGCCCTGGAATTTCTAGGAGAAGTGACGGTTGCTCCGATCACATAAACGATTCGCGATATTCCTTCCGAGGTCTTGCTGACAAAAACAGACGGCATGCCCAGAGACTGCGCCGTCAACCTTGACCATCTTCAAACCGTCTCGAAGGGGAAAATCGGTTCACTCATCGCGACATTGAGCGCCGACAAGATGCAGCGGATACGACCGAGCTTGCTTTTCGCTCTGGGATTTTAGCCACAACAGATCCTGCTTGATTCCGCACGTCCGTAAACCGCTTCCGGGTAACGCAAATGAGAAAACACAGGAGACCCAAGAGCATTCAGTTACGTGTTCGTACGCTGAGGGCCGGATGGCATGACAAAGACCAGGTTATGCTCCATGCGGCATTCCAGCTATTGGCCGACTTCGTGGAGCAGGAATCTCCCGACAAGCACATCGATTGGAGCCATGACGCGGTTCATCGACGGGCCTGGAAGGAGATCCGCAGCCTCTACCAATGGTGGACAAGATCAAGGCCGCGTAGAAGCAGCCCATTGGACGATAAGAAAATCGCCAAGCCGCCATTGCGTTTTGAGAAGGTGGCAGGAACGAAGCTCCGTAGACTGGTGACCCCGGACAAAAAGAAATTTGGAGCTTACTATCGGGCGCTCCGCCGGAATGCTCGCCTGGAACACAATTGGCACAGCGAGGATCAGCAAAACCTCCATCGTCTGATAAATATCCGGGAGTTCTTGTGGACCTAACGCTGAGATTTTCTGGCGTAAAACTATCTAAACTTGAAACAAGAACGCGCAGGATTTCCAAGCACGACCGGCGGTGAACGGCTTCGACGGTCTTTCAGCTCACCTCTTCCACGGCAGCGATGCTTATCATGTTTTCGCAATTGCGAAAACACGGCAAGTGTCATCAAGAGGATGAAAGATGGCGGGACGAGAAGTTTTCGTTACGAACGTGGGATGCCCAGATAGGGCGACGCGCAAATTGTCTGACGTCGGGATTGAGGAGCCATTTCCTACTAAGGCCTAACGCCTATTTGGAAACTGGCAGTTTTCTGGCGTGAAACCTATCCGAAACTCGAACAGCAACTCCCACGCAGGTGTCCCAAGCACGACTGGCGTGAACAGCGTTGATCCATACACGGAAAGTAGAATGTCCCCTTTTCTTCTTCCAATAAAATCAATAAATTGAAGCCTGACGCCATTCCTGACGCCATTCCCGCCATTCTTTATCCGCGCCATCGGCTCCCGGCAAAACCTTCAAATCGAAATTCGATATGCGTGCCTTGAGTGCTAAGGCGCGCTCATGGCTGCCGTCCTCGCTCCCGGTGAGGATGATCGTCGGGCAGTCGATGCCGTTCTCCGCGTAGGCATTGATGCGCCGCAATTTGGCTACGCTCGGATGGGAGGCAGAGTCTTAACGCACGGAGCATCAAAGGAGCCAAGGGTCAGGAGTGAGCGAGAAATGGGCGTATCGCTCACTTCTCCAAAGTGTATCAGCGCACGGCATGCGAAGAAGCACCCGGCGAACTAACCTTGCGTAAGCGAAAAGGTGCGCTTTTAGCTATTGGGGCCTGGCGTGGGCCCTTGTGGCGTTATAATAATTGTGGGAAACCGAACGGGTAGATCATTCTAGTCAAAGGACTGCCCGTCCGGCTTGGGGTTGACAGGCGGAAGCATCATCGATAGGTATTAGCGCGTCGAGGCGACGAAACGAAGTAATGGCGCCATGGAGACGGTCGAACAAACCAAACTTCGGATCCTGCGCGAGGCTGTCCAAGACAATATCCAAGGGGTGCACCGAATCAAGGCCACAGCGCCCGCACAGCGCAAAGGTTTTTTCCCCCTTTGGCTATGGGCAACTTTCTTGATTCCCGGTGTCACCTATCTTTTGGCGCCGTCCCAGGGGATTTCCACCGGCAACCGCTCACTACCCAATGCAGCCGGGGTGGAAAGTACGGCTCGCCCCTTACCCTCCACCTCCGAGCAGCCGTCGGAAGACGAAGTGTTACGGGGGACGCCCCGCCCGTTAAACCGCGCCGTGGTTCCGCTGGCAATCAAAAGAGTCATCATCGATCCGGGTCACGGCGGCAAACAGCATGGAGCCATCTCCGACTCGGGTGTGTCGGAAAAGGAGATTACGCTCGACATCGCCCTTCGACTGCGCCGGCTGATGGAGAAAAGCCCTTTTGAAGTGCTCCTGACCCGCCAGTCGGACCAGACGCTGCCGCTCGACAAAAGAGTCGCCTTCGCCAACGAAAACCGCGCCGACGTATTCGTTTCTATCCATGTTAACTGGATGGAACCGCGCGAGATTCGCGCGCTCGAGACCTATCATGTCGGCCCGAGCAACGATCCGGCCATCCTTGAATTGGCGACCACGGAGAACCGCGATTCCGGTTATTCCATGGCCGACTACCGGCGGCTGCTGGAAAAGACTTACCTGGACGCGCGGCGCCACGAATCTTACCTGCTCGCCAACACCGTTAACGCCAACCTGTTTCAATCGTTGAAAACCGCCAATCCGGAGTTGGAGAACCGCGGCGTGAAAATGGCGCCCTTTGTGGTTCTCCTCGGTACCCAGATGCCGGCAATTCTGGTCGAGGTTTCCGCGCTGTCGAACGAAGAGGATGTCATTCTGTTGACAAACGCGGACTATCGCGAAAAGATCGCGCTGGCGTTATTTAACGGCATTCATGCCTATGCAAAGAGCCTCAACGGCGCCGCCAGAAAAGGCAGTTGACGGATGGAAGAATCAAACGAAACTCTCTCGGTGGGAATAGACCTCGGGACTTCGAGAAGCTCGATTTCCGCTTCCAATGGCGAACGCCATGTCATCGACAGTTACGTCGGCTGGCCGGTGGATTTAGTCGCCCGCAAGCTGGTGAAAAAATCGGTGTTGGTGGGTCGAGATGCGTTGGACAATCGTTCGATGCTCGAACTGCGCCGCCCGTTGGAACGAGGCGTAATCAAGGAAGGTTCGGAAAAAGACGAAGAGGCGGTGCAGGAACTATTGCGCCATCTGATTTCGCTCATCGGTATAAAACAAAAAAGTAAGAATCGCCCCAAGGTGCGGGCCGTTGTCGGCGTGCCGGCCGAGGCCTTTCGCGTCAGCAAGCAACGGCTGCGCAGGGCCATGGACGGCATCGCGGATAGCGTGATGCTGGTATCCGAGCCGTTTGCCGTGGCCTATGGATTGGAGGCCTTGCTCCACGCGTTGATTATCGACATCGGCGCCGGCACGGCTGATTTTTGCGTCATGCAAGGACGCTACCCGACCGAGCAGGACCAGCGGACGCTCCCCAATGCCGGCGATTCCATTGACGAACAGCTCGCCAGACTCATTCGCGAGCATCACCCCGACGCGCAGTTTTCGATTCACATGATCCGCGAATGGAAGGAGAAATGGAGCTTCGTCGGGGAACCTAAAGCCCAGGTATTGGTTACTGTGCCCGCCAAGGGCAAGGCGGCCGAATTGAATATTACCAATGAGATGCGCGCCGCCTGCGAGAGCATCCTCCCGCCGGTCTGCGAGACCATGATTGATCTGCTGACTCGAGTTGAACCGGAATATCAGGAAAAAGTACGTAACAACGTTATCGTATCGGGCGGCAGCTCGCTCATCGCCGGCTTGCCGGATGCTCTGGAGAAGGCGTTGTCGGAAATGGGCGGTGGTCGCGTGACTGTCGTTAAGGACCCGATTTTTGCCGGGTCGGACGGCGGCCTGGCGATCGCGCGCGACGCCACCAGCTCGGACTGGGAAAAACTTTCGCTTTGAATAAATTTTCTTGAGCCAGTCGCTGCGGGCTAAGTGTCAGTGCGGATCTTATACACCGCATGCTCGTGCTTCATTGAAACATAGAAGGAATGTGACTATGGAAAACACCTTGATCGGGCTGGCCGTCTTTTGCGCAGGCATATGGGTCGGAGTCATCCTTTCCTCGATCTCGTCCAGGCGACATGTTCCCAGGAAACACAAGACGGAACTGATCAACGCCCGGGAGCGCGTCCTGGCCGGCCTAAAGCAAAATCACGAAAAGGAAATCATGCGGGAGATTTTCCGCGCCATCGATGCGCTTAACGGCGAGCTCGATCGATCGCTGCGCTTGATGACGAAATCGATGGAAAAACTTTTGGTCGAAGTGAGGGAAGAGCGGCTGGAACCGGACTACGACAAGGACGCCGGGGGCAAACGGCCCCTGCGCCCATCGACGAGCTCGGCATAGACAAATAGACAACGACGTTCTCGTATTGAACCCCGGCACTTAGGAATTTTCTCTGCGTTTGAAATCTGGCGCGCCAGCCGAATTTTTTCTCGAAATCTATCGCGACAACCGATACGCCCTATTCGACTTCGGGGTGGCCCCTAGATCGATATCTAAACAATCTTTCGATCGAGTGCGCCGATGCATCATCCGATGACTCACAACTTACCTGCGGCTCGTCGGTTTAGTCCGACCTCGTTCCGTCTAAGCTCCGACTTCTCGGTTGTCAACCTTGAACCCATTCGCCAAGCTCAGGGCGGGCATTGAACGGGGAACCTTGAACGGTTTGCTGCTTCCGACCCGCTATCGTCATAGACCTTAAATGCTCGCATCAGACAACCGCCTCAGCCGGGCTTGGATGCCGCAGGGAACAGGCCGTGCTTGGAAAGAAATTCGATCATGAATCGATCAAAGAGCCAAGGCTGCTCCATCTGACAGGCGTGGCCGGCTCCGGGCAAAACCTTCAACTCGCAATTGGGTATGCGTGCCTTGAGTGCGAAGGCGCGCTCATGGCTGCCGTCCTCGCTCCCGGTCAGAATAATCGTCGGGCAGGCGATGCTCTCGTGATGGTTTTCCGGATAGGGCTGCGCGAGAGCCTTGAACTGATGGATGATCGTCTGCACGTCGGCTAACTGATTGCGTTCGGTGAAAAGATTGGCGAAGAAATGCGCCAGGGGCGTCGCGCGAAACGCCGGGCTCAAATCCTCGAAGGTGTACCTCCAGCGATAGTCGACGCCGTTGGCCGTGTAGTTATCGATGCGCCTCTGGGTAAATTCCTTGGTCGGGTTGTAACCGGTGCCCGACAGCACGAGTGCCGCCGTCTTCTCGGGGCATCGGTGGACCATGTAAGGAGCGATCGACGATCCGACCGAGCAGCCGACCAGAATCGCGCTCTCGCCGGGCGCGGCGTCGTCGATCGCTTCCCAACAGGCCTCGGCCATGTCGGTCATCGTCAGCCCGGCGTCGGCCTTGGGCGAGCGGCCGTAACCCGGGATGTCGATGGCGATGCAGCGGTACCAGGTCGATAGGTGCGCCATCTGAAAAATCCAGCACGACTGGTCCATCGGATTGGGATGGATAAAGGCGATCACCGGCCCCGTGCGTCCCATCCGTTCATAGTAAAGCGGTCCGTGAATATGCTTGGCCATGATACTTCTCCTTAACAGGCTGTTGAAAAAGGCTCGCCTGCTTCGTTAGGCTCGATCGACTCGCCCGTTCAATTGTTCCAATCGTTCAAAACGTTCAAGCAGTTCAAGTCGTTGAAGAACGGGCTCGCACGCGCGCAGATGCTCCTCGTTCTTTATGGCCTCGAATAAGAGAAGACAAGAGGGAGAGGCAAAAACTATCGCTATCTTGTAGGTCTCCACATGATGACCACGAAAGCCGCATATGACTTTTTTGCAGCGTGAATTGGCATGACTGCGCGAAAGCGTGAGACGGAAATCTAAAGTTCAAGGTTCCGAGTTCAAGGTTCAAGGAGCGAGGCACCGTCCGGGAAAGCATGGCCGCGGCCAAGAACGAAGTGGCGCATCTTGTAAAATCCCCAGCGCTTCAGTATAGCAAGGCGGTAATAATGCCGCAGGAGGAAGCATGAAACGGGAAGTGGCGGCCGAGATCGTGGATTCGCTCAAAGAGGCCGGCGTTGATTTCGTCGCGTCGCTGACGGAAGCGAATCTCCACGATTTGGTCGTGGCGCTGGGAGAAGATCCGGCGATTCACCACGTGCCGGTAACCCGCGAGGAAGAGGGCATCGGCATTTGCGCGGGCGCGTATCTGGGCGGGAAAAAGCCGGCGATGGTGATGATGAACGCCGGCTTCCTGTTGACCGCGAATGCTTTGGCGACCGTCTGCATCCATCCAGGCATACCCGTTTTGATGTTGATCGGCCACAGCGGCGGGGTCGGCGAGGAAAACGCCGGACATGCCACCGTCGGCGCTCTCACCGAGCCGGTGCTGCAAGCGATGCACATCGTCTACGAGAAAGTCGGCCGCTTCGAGGATATTCGGCCGGCCATTCGCGACAGCCACATGCTCGCCCGCTCCTCGCGACGGCCCACGGCCATTGTGCTGAACAAACAAGCCCTGAGGTAGTTCGATGAAACGCTACGATTGTCTTAATGCGATCGCGCCGCACTTCGGCGAGGAACTGGTGGTGACGAACATCGGCGCCGTGCGCCACGAGTGGCAAGCGCTGAGACCGCATCCGGCCAATTACCATTTGCAGAACCTCGGACTCACTTCTTCCATGGCGCTCGGCTTGGCCTTGGCGCTGCCGCATAGAAAGGTCGTGGCCTTCGACGGCGACGGCTCATTGCTGTTAAATCTCGGCAGCCTGGCAACCATCGCGAACCAACACCCGAGAAATCTCATCCATATCGTCTTCGACAACGAATGCTACGAGTCCTCGCGCGGCGCGCCGACGGCGACGGCCGGGCAGGCCGACCTGGCCGCCATCGCTCGGGGAGCCGGTTTTGCCAACGTCACGACCGTAAAGACGCTGGCCGAATTTGAAGAGGAGTTCTTGCGCGCTTTGAAGAGCAACGACCTTTACTTCATCCTGGCCAAGGTCGTAGCGGGAGCCGGCGACGTGCCGGCGGCGGCTTTAGACTCGCAGGAGAACAAATACCTGTTCGTGCGCTACATCGAGAAAAGCGAGAACCTGAAAATCCTGACTGCGACTCCTTCCCGCGCCAGCGAGCCGCGCGCCAAGTGAGAAGCAGTCACGATGTGGGGCACGTCAAAATTCGTAAGATAATAATCGGCGTGCCGACAAGAAACAAAAAAGCCCGGGGTCGTTCAGACCCACGGGCCTTTTCAGTTTAAATCCGGTGGTTCGACAACTTGCTCACCATCCTGAGCCTGCCGAAGGACAGCGTCCTATTCTTCCATAGAGCCTGTCGTGAGCCTTCGGTAGAAGCTCAGGCCGGGGCATAGCCGAACCACGACCGTATGGGTCCATCGGCACGAGAGGGCTTAACGGCTGAGTTCGCCAGCTTTGAATCCGAGCGCTTTATATGTCTTGAGACGCCGGGCCTGCATTCTGCTGAGAATCGGGACTTTCGCGTCTGAATAGTCATACACCAGAACACTGTCTTTGCCTCGATGACTCCGCAGTGTTCTGCCAACATACTGGACAATTTTCCCTTTGAAAGAAACCGGGAAAGCGAGAAAAAGGGTGTCGATTCGCGGACAGTCGAATCCCTCGCCTAAGTATTGTCCTGTAGCGATCACAAGTAGCTCTTTTTGCGGAGAAGCATTCTCGATCGCCGCCAGTATCGATGATCGTTCCCTTTTACCTACAGCACCGCTCAAAACGAAAGGAACCTTCCCTTTTTGCATCAATCTATCGGCCAGCGATCGGCAATGTTCCGTCCGCTGAGTGAGAATCAAGCACTGACGTCCGTCGTTCAAGGCCCGTATGACATCTCCTTCAATCAATGAATTCCGCGGCTCGTCCCTAACCAAGTTACGAAAAATGTCCTGAATAGTCGCTTGCTCCTCAGTCGGAACCGCGAAAGGTGTCTCTCTAACATTCAGCCTCAGAGACAAATCCGCTGGAACATCCTTCAATTCGCAACGTATGGGCCCGCACTGCATGGTAATAATACTTTGCAGACCATCGCGGCGGTAAGGTGTCGCTGTGAGCCCTAAGAAATAGCGGGCCGGAGCCTTCTTGATAGAGCTTTCGAAGGTAAATGCCGGCAAATGATGGCATTCATCCACGACGATGAATCCGTAGTTTGCAAAGAAAGCTTCGAGGTCGTCAATGCTTCTCAGGCTCTGAATCATAGCCAAATCGATGATCCCGCTGCGACGTTGTCTCCCACCTCCGACCTGACCGATTTGGCGTGAGGTAAGACCCAGCAACTTCATCAACTGCATTCGCCACTGCTCTAAGATTGGTTTGCGATGAGCCAAAATAAGTGTCGGCAGATTGCGTTTGACCGCCAGAAAACAACCCATGACTGTTTTCCCGGCTCCCGGCGGAGCCACCAGAACTCCCATCTCGTGTGCGAGCAAATTTTGAACTGCGCCCTCTTGTGATTGCGTCAATGAACCTCGAAACTGAAAAGACAGTGTTTCGAGATTGGACCGCTCGTCAACGACAGAAAGCTCGCTGCCGGCCTCTTTGGCTATCTGCCGAATGTCCTCGAAAATTCCCCGAGGCAGATGGACGTGATAGATGTCTTCCTCGTAGCACTTGACGAGCCTCGGAACTTGAAAGGTGGAAAGTCGCAACTTCTGACGCTCGTAAAACTTGGGATTATGGAAAGACGCCAGATGTTTCATCTGGGATAGCATCCACGGTGGCATACCGGATTTCTCCAAACTTACCGTCGTTCCTAAGGCGCAACGGATTTGCTTAGGTGCGGGGTATCTCCACCGTGCAAATAGGGACACAGTGCCTGCCATGCCCGGCCCGGCGGCGATCATTGGAATCTTCTCAAGCAAAGCTTCAAGGTAAGCCGGTGTAAGCCGTTCAACGCGGCTTAGAAAAGCCCATTGGTCCGGGTAGGAATGTAGTTCCGGGTCTTCGGGATTTATGAATTCGGTATTCCCCGCGGCTCTACTTTTTTTCTGAAGCGGCAAAGCAATCAGATTCCCAAAGCCGCCCGACGGCACGAAGTCCTGGTTGGGGAAAAACCGGTCGTAGCTGGCCAGATCGACCTCGGCGCGAACGTTCATGGTTTCTCTTAGAAGTCTCATGCCGAGTTGACGAGCCAGGATCGCCGACACCGGCGAGCTAAAAAACATCCAAACGTGGCCACCTCTTCCCGAACGCGATCGTTCAAGATAGGCCGGCAGTTCAAAGCGTTTACAGACATCGAGAAAAGCCAAGCTATCCAAGACCCATCCGTCTTTGTCGAAATCACAAGCCAGAAACAAGCAACTATTGTCTTTCAGCAGTGGGTAACAACCGATGATCTTTTCTCCGACAAGATGATCATGAATTACACGCTCGGTTAAAGGGAGATATGTCTTCGGCTTTCCTTTTCCAGAGTTCCAAGGATCTTCTACTGCCGGAGAATAGCCTTTTTTGCCGCTACGTTCATTGGTCCAGAAAACGGCATAGACGTCTTCTCTTCCTCTAAAGAGATTTTGGAACAAGGCGATTTTATCCGCTGTGGAAGACTCGGCAGTCAGTGAGGCGATCGGACTGACATCTAACCGGCGCTGTTCCAGTTTTGTCTCGTAGCTATGCGTCGGGTCGCTGACAGAAATTCCCAAACGCCTGCGAAGCTCGGCATTTTCTTTGCGGAGTTGCTCCAATTCGTGACGCAGCTCTTCCGAATCGAAATGCATTTTCCTAAAGAGCCTTTCAGAGCCGCTCAAGTGGTTTTTCCAAGTCAACAGAGAGTATTGGGATCCCTACTGATGTATGGGCGGAGACTACCACACTAGCGAGGGCGGAGGGAACGTTGATGGGTGTTGACCCCGAGTATGTTTCGAAGTCAGTCGGCACTGGCGGGCCTAACGTCCGAGTTCGGGATGGTCAGCGGTAGCCGCCGAGGCGGATCGCGTAAGGTCGGGACGGAGAAAGCCGCTTCTTGCCCGGATCGACGACCAGGCCTAGCGCCTCCAAGGCCTCGACGCCGAGTATGGGCTCATCCACTTTCGCAACAAGGATGGTGGTCGGCGCCTCGCGACCGTCGATCTTGACGATCGCCAGATCGGCTCCTAATCGAACGCGTCTCCCGTCGGCAAGCCGGACATTCACGGATCTTCGCGGGCGTTTGATGCCTAACGCTCGAGCCAACCGCGGGGGGATGATCGAATAGGTCGCGCCCGTGTCTACCAACATACGGACGGTCGCTGTTTTTTCTCCGCGGAGTCGCACTTTTTGGTGGATGTGTCCCATAAGAAACAGGTTTATCCTCTGAAGCCACGCTAGCAAAACAACAAGGAGGTCGCAACTTACCGGTTCCCAACAATAATGGCGTAAACTTTTTTCATTTCGCCGCGGGGAAAATCCTTTGAGAGTGCGCGCATCACTGTGGCCTTGTCAGCATGGATCGAAACGCCGAGCTTGTCATACGCCTCTACGACCCGCTCCTTGAATTCAAATTCATGCATGACGAGGTGGATGCATTCTTCGATGTGCGGCCGGAAGCCTTCAATGTCCCGCGGCTCGTACTCCTCGGCCAGCAAGGGCACGAGGGCTTCGTAACGCAAATCGTCGCCGGTCTCGAGAAAATTCCAACAGGTGGCGATGACGGCTTTTTTGTTGATGCCGAGGGCCCAGTGGATCGCTTCCACCGATTCGGGCTTACATTTCCACAAGGTGACGCGACCATCAGGTCCTTCGACGTACCAGACGGCTCCCTCGATGCCGGTCAATTTATCGTCTTCAGTAGGATGATTGCGCTCTTCCATCTGTGCGCGGATCTCGGCATATTTCGCGACGGGGTCTTCACCGGCGACCATCTCGCCCATCAGTGGCGCGCCAGGTACGTCCAACAGACTGAGCTTGTGCACGGGTACGACGCTCGCGTCGCGGCGCACGCCAAACAAGGCCGCTACCGCGAGATCCCTCTCGTAGACGACCAAGTGCGTATTGCGGGTACCGTAAATCTCAAAACTGATGTGACAGTCATTGGCTTCGACGAGTTGCGGAATCATCGGGTGGCGCAGCAGCAGTTCTCGCCACAAATCTAGAAATGCGCCCCACCGGCTGTTTCGCAGAGTCGGAGCCAAACGCAGCTTGTAGGTCTGATGCCGTCGGCCCTCAACGTCCTGATAATGATACGCGAACACGTTAGTGCCATCCAACTTTTCGTACAGATGAATCCTTTTAACCGGTGGAAAATGAAACGCCCCGTCTTTGCCAAACGGGTAATGCAACTTCGGCGTCGCGAGAATGAGTTGCGGCACTTCCGCCTCACCCACATGAGTGATCGCCAACGCCCCATAGCGGTGATCCGGCTTTTGGCAGAGGAAACCCCGCAGTCGCAAATTGTCATTAAACGGATCTTCGACATCGAACGGCTGGAGCCACTTGGCATCGAGACCGATGAGCTGGGTAGCGACAGTAACAGATTGGGTGTCTACGTCTGGAGTCATCGTATGTCCGTTTAATTCAAAGGCCGCGGCGTGTGAGTGCCTACTGGGGAGGCAACACTGGCTCTGCGGCGGCCGCCCGCTACAATTTTTTGAATGGCCGAATGATGGTTAAACCAAGGAATTTGTAGTTGTCGTCAAAACTAAAAATCACAGGGAAGTGCTTCAACTTCTCCCGGGTTAACTCCCACGGAAAGCCCCCATAAGGCGGTTTTTTGCCCTTCCGCCGCTCTTCCATCTTCAAGTCAATAACATGCCGATCGACACTGCACCTGATTCCGCTCTCCGTGAGCGTCACGCTTCGCTCAGCGGCTACGGTAATCTCATGGTTCTTGCCAAATAGGTTTGACTTGTACGAATTATGAACGTCCACGTCCAGTAACGCGCCGTGGAAGACCATCTGATCGTGAACAATCTGCGCTTTACTCTTGTTGGCAAACGTTTTCTTTGACGTGGGTGCTGCGCGCCTGCCAATCCTTTTCATTCCGCTATCCGTAAGCAAAACAAATCGCTCTTGAACTCCTTTGATCTTGCCACAGATGCGGCAAACCTGCTTGCCGTCTCTGTTGCGCTTGTAGCCGGCCCAATGTTTGCACTGTAAACCCAGAAACTCCCAGGCAAGCCCAAGAGCTTGGTAGATGTTGAAATACCTATTCTGCGTTGCCTTTAGAGGACTCCTGCCGCTGATATGTTTGCCGGCAAAGTCCAGCGCCCGAAAGACCCGCCTCAAATCCGTCTTTAATTGCGCTTTGTTTTTGCGCGCATCCATCTAATTCACCATCACGAGCTAACGTGCCTGTTCCCGTTTGCGTTTCCTCGTCAACGAACGCGGGCCGCGTGAATTGTTCATCCGGCCATCAGACGCGAGAGGGCGGCCGTGATTGTCTGTGCGATGCGCCCACTGGTCAGTGACGAGGGCAACGGAATACGGAGAGATGCCTTGTCGCCTGCGGAGTCTTTCGTGATGAGCGGCGAGATGGCCGCTTCGATATTCCGGGCGAGCCGTCCGAGCTCGGAGCCATGAGAGCGGGGCTTGTCACTCGGCCCTTGCTCCTCCGCGCTGGCATGAGAAATCTTCTCTCCGGATTCCCCGTTGCCGCCGGGGGATAGGGTTTCGAGAAACTTTAAGCCCGCTTCCAGTAATATTCCCAGCGCGTGGCCGGCACCATCGATCTTCTCGGGTTCCGACTCCGCCATTGGCTCTCTTCGATCAAGCTCTCTGGATTTGCCGTCCGTCTTTTGAATCTCGGGCTCAGTCGCCGGCGCCGCGGTTTCCGGGACTATCTCTTTTAACGTTTCCATCATGCTTCTTCGGCCCAGTTTCTCGAAGCTAACCTCGGAGCTCGTCCCGTCAAAGAGACCTTGGAACAGGGCCTTCTTAAGCCGGATCGTTTCCCAGACGCGCTCCTCGATGCTGTTTTCCGTCAACATGTGAACAGCGAGCACGGGCCGCGACTGGCCCATGCGGTGAACCCGAGCGATGCGCTGTTCAAGGCGAGCGGGATTCCAGGGCGGCTCAATGTTGATAACAGCGGAAGCAGCCTGAAGGTTGATGCCCACGCCGCCGGCGTCGGTGGAAAGGAATACTTTCATCTCATCGTGGTCACGAAATTTGGCGATCAGGTCGCCGCGCCGCCGCGTCGGGATGGAGCCATGGAGCGAGACGTAGCCGATCTTCATCTTAGCGAGCAGCTCGCCGACCAGGAGATTCATTTTTTCCCATTCGCTGAAGATTACCACTTTGCGCTCTTCTTCGATGACAATCTCGCGGAGGATTTCCGTAAGCTCCTCTATTTTGGGCGAGATCTTGGTTTCTTTGTCAAAGAGAAAGGTCGAGTCGCAGATCATGCGCATGTTTTGGATAGCACAGAGCATGCGCTGCTGATCCAGAGGCGACAACCACCCCTGGCGCTCCAACTTGCGCATGAGTGCGGCGACCACCATCTGCTGATCGCCGTAATAGGAGGCCTGTTCCGGAGTCATGGGAACGCGAAAGATCTTGTCGGTGCGCGGCGGAAGATCTTTAAGCACCTGGTCGCGGCGCCGGCGAAGCAGGATAGGCGCAAGCTTCTCGCGCACTTGATCCAGATTGCGGTAGCCGATCAGTTTCCCCTGTTCATTAATTTTTCGATGCTCGCTCAAAAAACGGAATGCCGGCCCGAGACGCCTTCCATCCACGAACTGAACCACGGAATAAAGCTCTTCCAGTTTGTTTTCCAAGGGCGTCCCGGTGAGCACAAGAGCGTAGCGGCTACGCAACAATTTGATCGTGCGCGCGGTGGCGGTTTCCCAGTTACGAATTCGCTGCGCCTCGTCTAAAATGATCAGATCAGGCAACACCGCCGATACATTTTCGAGATCCCGGCGTACCAGCTCATAGTTCACGATCTTAAAGAAGGCCGGCGAGTTGTAGAGCGAGCGGCGCCGCTCAGGCGAACCGTCGATCACCACGGCACTTCGGTCGCTGAAGCGCTTGATTTCGGTTAGCCACTGGTGCTTCACCGAAGCCGGGCAGATAACCAGCGCGCGGCTGATGCCTCGCTGGCGGGCCAATAACTCCGCGGCGCCGATCGCCTGGATGGTTTTCCCCAGCCCCATATCATCGGCGATAATCGTCCTGCCCCGACCGGCGGCGAAAAGAACACCGCGCATTTGAAACGGATACAAAGGAACTTTGAGGAGATTATTGAGCGGCAGCTTCCCTTGCTCCAACAACCTGATCTGGCGGGCTTCGAAGGCCAAGCCTTCATTTGCCGCAATCTCGCGATCGACCCATTCAAGCGAGTCGCCGTAGATCACGACCTTTTCATCGAGGCCGCGGAAACGGCCCAGGGCCTGACCAAAACGATTCATCTGATCTGACTTGAGAAAACCCTCGGCGTCGAAGAACTCTTCTCTCAACGCGAGCAGTTCAGCCGAAACTTTAGCTGGAGACATGATGCGAAGCTTTGGCGGGTCCCGGTAGTCGAGGTAGATGGTTGTGTGCTGGCGTTGGTAACGTACTCGATCGAGTTTGCGCCCGAAGCGTGAGCGGGCGTGCAACAAGACCGCCTCGATATGTTTGCAAGTGCCCAGCGTGTTGACCGCGTAGTCCGGGCAGGCGCAGAAGTTGTCAAAGAGCCCCACGCCGCGCAGCGCGACGCGGTACAAGCGCTTGCTCGCTGGGGAAAAGACCTGATAGTCCCCAAACAGGGCCCGACCCTGGGCCTCGATCTTAAAAGTTTCCTTGCGCGCTCGTAGCTGGCGCTCTGCGATCTGTTCTTCAATGAGCATGGTATTTTACGCTCCCGTTCACCAAAAATATTAAAGTGGAGCCCCACGGGCAAGCCCGTGGGGCGGAATCCTGAGCAAGAGCCCCCGGGCCAAGGCCGGGTCTCGCGTCGAAGGATCGCCTAAACCTACTCATTTTTGGCGCGCTGGACAAGACAGAGGGCTGCGTGTCGGGGGCGATATTCGCCCGCGCAGGGCAGAGTTCGCAGAGAGTCCATTCAACCCAGATTCCGCAGTGGGAAAGTAACGCCGTGAGCGAGGGGCAAACCTTGCGCAACGAAGACAATGCTTTTCTACCCCTGAGTTCGGGACAGATCTCGCTGGTGTGCGAATTTTGTCAGAGTAATAAGGCGTTGTGCCAAGCGGCAGAAAGGACTTTGAAACAGCACACCTGGGTGTCTTCGCCGCTCCAGGTTCGCCCCTCGCTCATTTCCGACTGCGGAATTCGGGTTCTACTCCCTCTCCTCCGCGCCTCGGTAAGGTGTGGTTGCGAGTGCCGACCTCCTGCCAGACTCAGCCTTTGCTGCCGCGAAAAAGCTTGAGCGGCAACAATAACAAAGCACCGACGATGGTCAGGGAGGCCGCCACGAAGAACGACGAGTAGATACCGTAGATGCCGATGAGCCAGCCGGCCACCATGGGCGTCGGCGAAGTGGCGATCTGCATCAGCAAAGAAGAAAGTCCATAGGTCGTGGCCTGAAGCTCCGATCCCGCCACATCCATTGTGGCGGCGAACGTAATGTTGAGCAGAGTGTAAAAAAACAGGCCGATGGCGCCCACGACCAGGCCCAGTGGAATACCGGGAGCCGCAACCGCTAAGAGAGCGAAGAGCAGGCCGAGGGTGACAAACGATGGGAACAGCACGGCCTTGCGGCCAAAGCGGTCGGACAGATGACCCATGATCGGCTGTGAAACCGTGCCCATCGCGTGGAGCAGCGCGATGTAGACTCCGAGGGCGAAGGGAGAGTAGCCCAAATGCTCCTGGAGGTAGATGGGTAAGAAGGTGATGACGATAACCCGGCCCATCTGCATGAAGCTGGTCGCCAGCGTTATTCCAAGAAAGGTCGAGTTCTTCGCCAGCGCCATCACGCCGCGCAGGTGCGTCGAAAGCGCCGCTGGCGAATTCTCTTGGCCGAACTGGCGCGCCAATCCACCCCAGACCCAAAGCGCGACAACCAAGGCAGGAAATATCTGCACCGTTAAGAAGGAAGTCCACGAAATGCTCACCAGCGCGAATCCGGCAATCAGTGGAGTCGCGGTATCGCTGACGGTCGCTCCCATGCCATGAACCGACAAAGCGGTGGCGCGGCGCTCGGGGAAACTGTTCGACAGCGACGCGGCGGCGGCCGGATGCCAGAGCGCCGTGCCCAAGCCGATCAAGCCGGAGGCGAACAGCAGCAGAGCAAAAACCGGGATGAGACCCATCAGGGTGTACCCGACTCCCATGGCCAGGAGCGCCGATGCCAAAAGAGGCGCGCGCCGGCGCGCCAGCGAGTCAGCCAGGATACCGCAAGGCAGATCCATCGCGCCATTGATCAGTTGCCGCGCCGAGCTTAACGCGCCGACCTGCACATTGTTCAGCCCCAACTGCGCCTTGAGCGAGGGAAGGATGACGGGAAAGAGCTGCTGGAACCAGTGAATGCCGAAATGGCCGCCGGTAACGACCGCCAGAAATTTGAGCCGGCCCGCGCCCAGCTCCTGGAGCGACGCCAGCCAAGTATGTAGTTTGCGCATGGGATTAGGGGACCGAAATCGCCGCTATGCGAACTTTTTCGGCAACCGAGCCGTCACGCGGCCAGGATCGCGCCGATTTCCTTAAGCTGGTCCGTCGTGAGATTCCAGTCCGCCGCTTTTACATTACTGGTCAGTTGATCGAGTTTTGTCGCGCCGGTGATCACCGAGCACACCTGCGGCTGCGCGAGCAGCCATGCTTGGGCCAGCTCGTTCACGCCGCGGCTGTGATCTCTGGCCCAGGACGACAATTGGGTAACCTTGTAATAGTTTGTTTCCGTCATCAAATCTTGGACATTTTTCACGGTCTCACCGCGCGAGCCAGGCGGAGGCGGTTTTCCTTGCTCGTACTTGCCGGTCAAAAAACCGCCGCCCAGCGGGTGGTACGGCACAAAGCCGACTCGGTGCGCCCGGCAGTACGGTAGTAGCTCGCGCTCGGCGTCGCGCTTGAGCAGGTTGTATTCGGCTTGAATCACGACGAAAGCGCTCCAACCTTTGAGTTCCGCGAGTATATTGGCGTGGGCGAGCTGCCACGAAGCATATCGCGACGCGCCGATGTAACGGACCTTGCCCATGCGGATGAGATCATCAAAGGCGCGCAGAGTTTCTTCGATGGGCGTGATGTCATCCCAGTGGTGCGCGTAATAGAGATCGATGTGATCGCTTTGCAGCCGGCGCAGACTTTGCTCGACGGCCTGCATCATGTGGTAGCGCGACGCGCCCCAGCTATTTGCGCCGGTTCTCTTCCGGCGGAAGGAGAATTTCGTCGCTAACACGACTTGGTCCATACGGCCCTTGAGCGCGTGGCCAAGAGTTTCCTCGGAGCGACCGTCGTTGTAAACGTTGGCCGTGTCGATGAAATTCACGCCGCAGTCGATAGCCGCATCGATGATCCTATCGACTTCGGCCTGCGCTACCTCCTTCGAACCGAACCGATTGGCGCCCAAGCCCACCACCGAGACGCGGGCCCCCGCTTGTCCCAGTTGTCGATACAGCATGCAATGCTCCTTGGTCTCGGATGAAATTTACGATCGCCGACAGGCGTTGTGGTTGGCCGAAAACGAGACGACGTCTGCGCAGGCCCTTTTCTTAAAAAGCTGGCGGTCCTAATTAGGACGTCACAAGGGTCGGCTGATATTTATCGGTCGCGCAGGGAATTCGTCGCCCGCCCGCCCACCACGCGCAACACTGTTTCCGTTTCCCGGCTTTGACCGCAATTCCAACACTCGGAAAACTGCCCCTCAATGATTTCACCGCAATCACGGCAGCGCCACGATTTTTTGACCGATTCCAAGGGAGCCAGGGTTTTCTTGAGGATCGCTTTCGCTTCAGCCAAATCCTCATCATCGATGACCCAAAGCTCGGGCCAGCAATCGATAGGCGGAAGCTCGCCCGCGGCGCTCGACAGATCGAGGTTGCGGGTGACACAACGAATTTCAAATGTGGCGAGCACGTTCTTTAGATGACCGACCATCAAAGGATCCTTGGCGCTATAAACTTTTTTCATCGCTGCACCGGTTGCGGTTAGCCGCGCCGCAGGGCCTTTTCATTCAACTTCAATCTTTCGCCGAGCCAAAGCGCGCGTTCGAGATGATCGCCGTAGCCGTCCCCCGTGGACGGATGCACGAGCACCGATAACCCTTCGCGATGGAGCATGAGCCAGGGGACGATTTTGCCGAACTCTTCCGGCGCGAAGACCGCCTGGTACATCGCATCGAGATGGGGACCGACCGGCTCGTCGTGCCAGCTACCCAGCTGCACGTTGAATCCGCCCGCCGCCAGCCCGGCGCGCACCCGCGCGGCGGCATCCCGGGTGGTTTTTGGATCGTAATAGATATGGGCGTGGTAACCCTTGATGACCGGCTCGCTCATGGCGCACCCATCCTCCAGGAATTCTACTTGCTTTTTATCAAATCGCCCGGGGGAAAGCCAAATCGAACGAGGCGAGGATTCTGAGCGGTGGTGGGATGCGGACTAACTACGCCAGGGCGCAGCGCAAGACCGCGTGCGACGCAATAACGGGAAACCTCTTTCCAGGCTACGCCTTGTTCGGTTCCGGGAGGATTTCGTCGGGGAAAATGTATTCTTCGCCTGCCGCACCGAAATTCACCAGAATCAGCTGGCGGCCCATGTTTTCGATGGCCCGCACGAAAATTCCTTCCCGGGGCAGAACGACTCCAGTCTTTTGCGACCGAATCGGCTTGTTGGTTTTCAACGGTTCGCCAGGTTTCATAACGCCCACCTCCCGTTGCGGCCTTCTTAGTTGCCTCCGTCTGATTCAGTTATCGGCAGCTTCTTAACTACCCTAAAGCCCCTTCCTAAACCTTAGACGCACAACGCCAAGGAAATTATGCAAACCCAAGACCAGAACCGGTGAGTTCCCTGGTCACCGAATGAAATGCCCTGCAAGATCACTTACTGACCCCATCCGCGGAACTGAAATCTCGTGAAAAAACATATATTTTCGCCCTTGTTCAGCCTGACACGCCGTTTTCTTCCCAAGGCGGACGGAAACCACCTGTGGCAATTCTTTGATCGGCGCTGGTGAAAAAGCAGGCGCCAAAGTCGTCGTTTATGGGCCACAGAGTTCAGAAATCGTCGTTCTTGTCTTAAATATTTTCACCAAAAAAACCGCGTCCTGACAGAAAATCGGCACGCGCCCACAAAGGCTCCGCACAAAGCCGCCCAAGATTTGGACCCAATGAATCGGAAAGCAGCAGGCGGATCAAAAAACTGAGAGCCGGTAAAGAAAAAATGAAATGCCGGAGAATTGTCTGTGAGCGGTGGAAACCGCCGGCATTACAAAAATGCACGTTTGTCGGTCGCTGGAACTTAACCAATTCCATCCGTAGCGAGATAACGCCATTTGACCGCTCGCCCAAATTCACGCAACGAGCGGGCGTACAAGGCCGCATTCGGCCCGCACAAGTTAAACCCCCCGGTCCTATAATGTTTGGAAAGCCTGCGCGTTGGCGTAATCAACGTCGCGGTGAGAATCTGATTCGGTAGGAAACTAAATTCGTCCGCCATGCGTTCAGGAGGAGTAGAGCCGAATCCAACCAGCAGCTACAATGTATCAAAAACGAGCCCTCGATGTCCAGTTTTTTTCCACTCAGCACGGCGATGCCGCATCCGCAACCACAACAGAGGACTTTGCGATCGTCGAATCAACCGTTGGCCGACCCTTCGACTCGAGCCCCGGCCTCGGCCGGTGGCTCTTGCTCAGGATTCCGCCCCAGGGGTGTACTGAAAGGTGCCACGGGCTTGCGCGTGGATCTCCACCAGGATTACGTTTTCCCTGGATAATTCGCCGGCGGCTCTTTGCCGGCAGCGACGGGTTTAGAACCCGCCCCTACGTCCTACCTTCGTGCACCCTTCGGCATTACTCAGGGCATGCTTCGTGGCCTTCGTGGTAAGTTCTAAATTTTCTTACTTGCCGCCGTGCAGCGCCTCGTAAACCTTTTCCGCGGTAATCGGCAAGTTCGTGATTCTCACGCCGCAGGCGTCCTCCACCGCGTTGGCGATCGCCGCCGCCGTGGCGATATTGGCGGTCTCGCCGATCGGCATGCTGTTATATGGGCCGGCGCCCTTCCGTTGCTCGGTCACGGAGCTCCTGAATGCTGGCACATCTTTGATCGTGGGAATCTTGAATTCCCCGAAGTTCGTTGTTACCACCTTGCCCTCGTTGATGATGAGCTGCTCCATCAGCGCGTAGCCTAAACCCATGATCGATCCGCCCTCGATCTGCCCCTGGTGCATCAGCGGATTGAGCACGGTGCCGGTGTTGTGGGTGGAGGTGAATTTTTTTAGCTCCACTTGCCCGGTCTGAGGATCGACTTCGACTTCCGCCACCTGCACGCACATGGACGCCGCGTGAATCCTGCTGCTATCGTTAAAGTTCCCCTCGACCCTGATCGGCGATCCTTTGGCTTTAATAATCTCGCCGTAGGTGAGTCGCCGTTTCATCCGCGGGTGCAGCGCCGCCCCTTTGACCAGGGTGATTTGATCCGGCGACGTTCCCATCTGTTCCGCCGCCGCCTGCTTGATCGCCGCCACCGCCTTGAGCGCCGCTTCGTAGCCTGCGTTGCCATACACCCGCGTCGCCCGGCTGCCGCCGACGCCGGTGTCTTTCGTCCCTTGAGCGGTATCGAGTTGCCGGACCCTGATCTGGCTCAGAGCAATCCCGAGCTCTTCCGCGACGATTTCACTCAACACTGTATAAGTCCCGGCGCCTTGATCGGCCATGGCCGAGGAAATCGTCGCAACACCTTTTTCATCGAGCGTAATCGCGACGGTTCCTATGCCACCCGCCGCCGTCCACTGGACCAAACCAATACCGCGACCGACGTTCTTTGGCTTCGGCTTCCTGTAGCCCGAATCTTCCATCGCCTTTCTTAGCGTCTCGTCAGTCTTGATATGGTGAATCTCTTCGCCGGTAGGGTCGATGTCGCCGTCGTGCATGAAATTTTTTTGCCGGAACTTGATCGGGTCCATTCCGAGCCTTTTCGCCACCAGATCCATCTGGCTTTCGTTGGCGAAGAAGCCCTGGGGATCGCCCGGCGAGCGCATATGGCCGCAGGGAATCTTGTTGGTGTAGACCATATGCTCTTCGATGAAGGCGTTGGGAATATTGTAGGGCCCGGCCGAGAGGTGCGGGCCGTTGAGAAACGCATTGGGCTTAAACGCCCCGTAGGCGCCGCTGTCGAAGATGAAGTTCATATGGTGCGCGACGATGGTGCCGTCCTTCTTGACGCCCGTTTTCACGTGGATGATCGAGGCATGCCGCGGATTGCCGGCGATAAACTCTTCGTCGTAATCCATTACCAGCTTGACCGGCTTGCGCGCTTTCTTGGACAATAAATACACGACGGCGAGATCCATGAAATCACCCTTGCCGCCGAAATCGCCGCCGATGTACACCGGGTTAAAAACGAATTTCTCCTGGGGAATTCTCAGCGCGTTAGCCACCTGCTCGCGCACGCCGTAGGGCACTTTGCTGCATGACCAGAACTCGGCCGAACCGTCGGCAGCCGCCTTGACGACGCAGGAATGAGGCTCGATATAGCTTTGATGCACCGACGAGGTCGTAAAGGTGTTCTCCACGATGATATCCGCCTGGCGAAACCCGCTCTCAATGTCGCCTCTGCCCCAGGTGATATAAATAAAATCGTTGCTGGGTTTTTTGAGCGGCTTGGGTAGCCCCTTGTAATTCACCACGTCGGGATGAATGAACCGCGCGCCCGGTTTCATGGTCTCCACCGGGTCGAGGATCGGCTCGGTTTCTTCGTATTCCACATCGATCAGACTCACCGCTTCCTCGGCGATCAGCTCGGTGTCCGCCGCCACCGCCGCGACTTTTTCACCGATGAACCTCACTTCGCCGTCGGCGAGGATCGGCATATCGTAAAGCCGGCGACCGATCTTCAGGCCCGTACAGTCTTTGCCGGTCACTACCGCGTGCACGCCGGGAAGTTCCAAGGCCTTGCTCGCGTCGATGCGCTTGATCTTTCCCGACGCGATCGGGCTGCGCAACAACTTGCCCCAGAGCATTCCGGGCAAGGTCACGTCGACGGCGTACTTTGCCTGGCCGCTCACTTTCAGTTCGCCTTCGATTCGAGGAGTCGGATTGCCTACGACCTGTTTCGCTGCTGCCATCGAGGGACCTCCTGGATATTCGAAAAATATCAGTTTGGATCGGGAGACTCCGCTTCACGAGTTCATCATATAGAAGCGTGCTGCGGGGAACAGAGTTTCGATCTGGCTCCCCCTCGTGAACGAATTGCAACTTTATGTAGCATACCATCGCCCGAAGTGAAATGGTTGTAAGGATAGATCGGCCGTCCTGGAGGGACAAAGTAAAACAAAGAAGACAGTAACTGCCATCAACGAGAATTTCGACGCACGAAATCCTGCGTTCTCAGGACGACCCATGGCCGCGATGACATCGATGTCCACGGAGAATGCGGAAGCTCTGAACCGGTGCGGATGTAGCCCGAGTTACCCGACGCGTCCAAACCTGCGGGCAGTTAGCGATTCATTGCGAGTCGGTGTGATTGACTTGGTACAACTCGCGCTTGAAAGACTGCGCTAGGAGTCCGGCTACCTGACCCGCCCATTGCCGGAACTCTCTGTTTTCCGTTACTTTTTTGATCTGCTGCTCTAGACCGGTTGGGTCTGCCACTTCCTGTTCGAAAACCAAATCCGGCGCGCCGAGAGAGCTAAGACATCGCTTGACATGCTTCGCCTGAAAGCGAGGAGGTTTCCACCGCCCCGAAGGGGACACTAAGCCGCCGGGCGAACAGCAGCGCGATTGCTGAAGCATCTGTTAACGGCCTCCCAGTCGATGTTGGCAAAGAATGCTTCGATATACTTGCTCCGCTCCGAGGGTTTATAGACGAGCAGGAAGGCATGCTCCCACACATCCATGACCAGAACCGGCTTGAATCCGGAAGGAACGCCCTCTTGGTGAAGCTCGATCCAATGGTTGGAAAGCCGGCTCGTCAAAGGATCCTGATAGAGAACGGCCCACCCAACGCCTCGCATACCGCCGACGGCGGCGAAATCCATCTTCCAGGCGTCAAAGGTTTCGAAGCTGTCTTCGAGAGCTCGCTTCAGCTCAGCGGAAAGTCTCCCTTTGCCTTTGGGGGCCAGGTTTCCAAAATAATATTCGTGTAAGATCATTCCGCCATATTCGAAGCCGAGATGGCGCTTCACTTCTGAGTAGGCCGGATTGGTGGCCGACGCCTTTTTGTTTTTGATTATCTCCGCCAGTTGTTCCGTGAGAAGATTGGTGTTTTTCACGTAGCCTTCATACAATCCAAAGTGCATTTCGAGTGTCTGGTCGGAGATCCCATTTAATCCGGACAGATTAAATCTCCTGGGTTTGTAGGCTTGCATTTGCATATTTTCTTATCTCCTTTGCGCCACCATGATCGATCGTGGCAGTTCCTGACATCGCTCAACGCGCCTCACCTCTCCTTTCCTTAACTTAGCGGTTCGGCGTAGCCGGTGCGGACACATGTTTGATAGTTTTGCTTACAATACTTGCGCCCCTCATGCTAGCTTTCCATGTACGTTATTCTACTTTAACCGCAATTCCTTTTTTCTTTGCTTCCTCGGTCTTGGGCAGCCGTATCTCCAAAACTCCGTTCTTGAAACTCACCTTTGCCTTTTCCGTTTGCACTTCCGCTAAAACGCAACCTGCATGCCACCTGCGCACAAAGCATGCGGTTGCATCTCGAAGAAAAATATCCTCAATGTGTTGGCTTTTTCGCTCGTGCGGTAAGATTCCAACGAAAACTTCGACTTAGTGGAGCGCTCTTCGAATGGTTGGTGGCTGGTATCTGAATCTCACATTTTTTTTCAGTCCTTCGAGAAGGCTTGCCGTTCCGGTGCGTGACGCGGGTGACTGTTTGCTTTCTCTTACACGATGTGGACAAAAGGGCACAGCGAGGCCAGATTTGCAGCCAGATTCATCGCGCGTTGCGATTTAGCGGCGGCTGCTTTGTTGGCATCTTCGTTGCTGATAAAAGACTGACAACAATCGCCGCTTAAGAAACAATGAAGTAAGCAGGTGAGACTTCAGCTGGGTCGATGGCTGATGTTGGCGGGGTTTTTGATGTCTGTCCAGCATAGCGGCCAAGTGCCGGATAGATACACACAGGCTGGGATTTCGCTGTAGGCCTAGGACGCACAAATTGGGTTATCGGCCGCGTTGACCCAGGGGAATACGGGAACGAGGGGTCCATAAAATAATATTTCAATTTGCCAGGGGGACGCCATGGAAGTATTTATCAAGGTCGCGCCTCGAGAGTATGGGCGATTGCGCAGCAAGATTTCTAGCAACTCTCCCGCTCGTGAGGCCGTTGACAACGCGACGCGGATTGACCACGCGCTTGAGGGTATCCTATTCGAAGGCTATAGTATTCGCTGTGACGAGGACCAGGCACGCATCATTCTCGATGCAGCCAAGCAATCTTGCCCCGATATCATCCAGGACATTGAGAAGGCGATAACGTTCGCACGCTCTGGGACTTGATCTAGTAGTCTATTTCTTTTGCTCCGCGCTCCCGAGTCGTAGGCATTGATCCCGCGAGACTCCCGATGAAGATTCGACGAGCCGTGGTCTCTTTACTGGCCGATCCATGGGTGTATGTAAAAACCTTCCGTGCAGTGCCGATTATGGGACAGTTACCTGACTTGGTTCTGTAACTTCACCCGTGATAAGCAGAAAGCACGGAGTCAGTTGGCATGTCCATTGCTCCCACAATGATTATGAAAATGGCGAAATTATCATTCATCGAGGGGGGAAGAGCCATGAGTAAATTACAAAGATGCCGTGCGCTGCGCACTATCAATGCGCGCCAAGGTCTAATCAGGCCGCGGACAAAAGGTACGATTGAATCTCAAACGGACAATCTCGGTCGTCGATTAATCAAAGTTCAGTGGGATGACGGTGTCGAGATGTATGTGTTTTCGCATGAAATCGAAATGATCGAGACAGTCGCGACGGATCGAGACGCGGCGTGATCGAACCCAAGGAATGCAAAGAACCGCCGCTCCAGGTTCGCCTCTCGTTCATGTTCAACTGCGGAATTCGGGATGATGCGCAGCTGTGCGGTTTGACGCAGCGCTTACCAACTTCGCTCGCCGAAACGGCAAGGCCGCTTTTCGGGTGAAAAGCGGCCTTGCGGCAATCTGGCTCCCCGGGAGGGACTCGAACCCCCGACCAATTGGTTAACAGCCAACTGCTCTACCGACTGAGCTACCGGGGAAATGTCATGCTAGAAAACTCACTGTCTCTTTTAACAACCTCAGCCAGAGGCTGATCAGCCTACGGCGGAACCGGGGAGGTAGTTTTTCGGACAGTGATTCTTCTAGCACACGAACGAGCTAAATTCTACATCACAGGACGCCGATATGCCCTAGCTCTTCCAACATTTTCTGGTGGTGCGTGGCGGGCCAGTAGACGCGCCGGCACTGAGCACACCAGAAAAACTCGGCCTGCGTGGAAAAGACATAGGGCGGGACTAGCGACTCGACCGACTCCTTGGATTTAGGCTGCAAGATGGCGTTGCACTCCAGGCAGCGCGAAAAGAGAACATCGCCGGCCCTCAGATCGCATTCGCGAATGACCTGGCGGAGCTGTTCGCGATAATCATTGCTGGCGATGAAAATAAACTTCGGCGGCTGTTTTTGCTTGAGTCCGCGGTCGCGGGTAAGAATCAGCCGGTTTTCGGCGCGCGCCGCGCGGATCAAACCGTATCCCGATAAATGCCGGCCATAGATCACGTCCTGCCCGATGACGCGCAGCCACCTGGCCAGCCTGCCCAGCATGCGGTCGGCGGCGAATTTTACCGGTTCGAAAGTCGGCGCGGTCATTTTCTTGCGGTTTCGTTTGAATCGGCGGAACTTTCCCTTTACCCTATATGTATTCTAGCGCATGCTTGTAAAGCGATCCATCGGCGTTGCCATCGTTCTTTTCTGGTGCTTGATGACCTTTCTGTTGCTCAAGCGCCAGTGGTGGACCGCTCCGGCGCCGATCAACCTGCGCGCCGTCGAAGCGATCACCGAGACCTCCGAGGAATGGTGGACTATTCACTACCACGGCGAGAAAATCGGTTACGCCTCGCAGACCATCGAACCCAAGGCGCCGGGGTATCGGCTCACAGACGGGTCGCTTCTGCGGCTCAATCTCTTGGGCACGAGCCAGACCGTTGCGACCCAGCTCAACATGGAGGTCGATAAGGAATGGGTGCTCGAAAACTTTGACTTCGACCTCCAATCCAATGAACTCCGTTTCCGAGCGCGCGGCCGGGTGGCACCGGGGAAACTCATTTTAGAAGTAGTTTCTGCCGGCAGCTCGACCCGGCAAGAGCTGCCGTTGACCCAACCTCCCTATCTCAGCGCCGCGCTAAAGCCGTTGGCGGCGACGCAGCAATTGGAGCCGGGCAAGGAACATTTTTTCTCGACCTTCGATCCGGCGACCCTGTCGAACCAAATCACTTCGCTGACCATCGAGGGGCGCGAAGAGATTCGGCTGGGCGACCGGGTCGAGCCCGCCATGCGCATTCGCCAACGGTTCAAAGGCCTCTCGGTGCTCTCGTGGATCGACGGCCAAGGGCGGACGCTCAAAGAAGAATCGCCGGGAGGCTTTGCGATCGTTCGGGCAAGCCGGCAGGAGGCAAAAAGCTTGGATGGCTCGCGCTCGGTTCCCCTCGACCTGATCAGCCAAACTGCCGTTCGTCCCAACGCGCCGATCGCCGATCCGCAAACCAGGGATACGCTCCGCCTTGCGCTTAGCGGTTTCGATCTCGCCAACTTCGCCCTCCACGGCGGGCGCCAGCGGCTCGGCGGCGACCGTCTGGAAATTCGCCGGGAGATTATTGATCCGCGCAAATCTTTCAGCGTTCCTTTGCGGGACCCGCGTTGGAAATCTTTTCTGCAGCCGACGGTTTTCGTACAAAGCGATCACCCTGAGATTCGCTCCCTAGCGGCAAAGATTATCGCCGGTGAAAAGGACGCGCAGAAAGCAGCTATGCGGATCAAAGATTGGGTCTACAAGACAATCGCCAAGGTGCCGACGGTCAGCGTGCCCAACGCCCTCGAAGTACTTAAGAGCGGAAAGGGTGATTGCAACGAGCATACCGTGCTTTTCAATGCGCTCACCAGAGCGGCGGGCATCCCGGCGAGGACCGCGGTGGGCGTCGTCTATCTGCGCGACGCCTTTTATTACCACGCCTGGTCGGAGGTCTGGCTCGGCGAGTGGATTTCTCTCGATTCCGTGCTCAATCAGTTCCCCGCCGACGTGACGCATATAAAGTTCCTCGAAGGCGACATCGACCGTCAGATCGACATCCTGCAGCTAATTGGCAATTTGAAGATCGAAGTATTGCAGGAAGGATAAAATGGATGGTTTCTCGGAGTGCGATTTCTTCTAATCTAAAATCCAAAATTTCAATGATTCAGCTGATCAATCTGACGAAACACTACGGCAAGCTCGCCGCCGTCGACGCGCTCAATCTCGAGGTGCCCGCCGGCCAAATCTTCGGCTTTCTGGGACCCAACGGCGCCGGCAAGACGACGACGATTCGCGTGATGATGGGAATCTTAAAACCCACCGCGGGACGAGTCGTGCTGGGCGGCTACGATGTCGAGCGCGACGCGGAGCGAGCCAAGGCGATTTCCGGGTTTATTCCGGACCGGCCGTTCATTTACGAAAAACTAACCGGCGGGGAATTCCTCGAGTTCGTCGGCAAGTTGCACCGCCTGATGCCTCGGCACCTGCAGCGGAGGAGCAGCGAGCTTCTCGATATTCTCGAATTGACTCCGTGGAGGGAAGAGCTGGTCGAAAGCTATTCCAGCGGCATGAAGCAGCGTCTGGTGGTTTGCGCGGCGCTGATTCACGAGCCGCGCATCCTGGTCATCGACGAGCCGATGGTCGGCATGGACCCCAGAGGGGCGCGCACCCTGAAAGACCTGTTCCGCTCCCTCGCCGAAAAGGGCACGACGATTTTTCTCTCGACCCACAGCATCGCCGTGGCCGAGGAAATCTGCCACCGCATCGGCATCATTCAACGGGGCCGCCTGATCGCCTGCGGCACAATGGCCGAGCTCCAAAACGGCGCGGAGACCAAAGACGGAAATCTCGAAAGCGTCTTTCTCGAACTGACCCGCGAGCAAATCGCGGAGGGAGCGATAAGCTAAGAGATAAAGATTCCATATGGCTCACCGCGGAGGCGCGGAGGGCGCGGAGGAAAGAGTTATTGCTTAAGAAATACTCCCAACTCTGCGAACTCTGCGGTGAATTCTCTTTCACAGTGAACCCGAGAGAGCCAAACAGAACGATTTGACCGCGGAAAATCCGCACTCACGCGACATGAACTCAATCCTTCTCTTGCTCTCGCCGGCCTGGATCTCGTGGAAAAATGATTTTCTGCGCGGCGAGCGATCCTGGGGCCGCCGGCTGACTCTGATCGCGCTCGGCATCGGCTTTTGGCTTGGCACCTATCTGATCGTGCGCCGTGTCCTGCGCTACTTTGAAACGGTCTATGATTTCGGGCCCAGCCTCGCCTATCAACTTCTGCTGATTATCCTGCTGACCTTTTTATCGATGCTGCTGTTCAGCAACGTGATTACGTCCCTCTCGACCTATTTTCTCGCGCGCGATCTGGATTTGGTTCTGTCGACACCGACACCGCTCGGTTCATTTTACTTCTCCCGGCTGATCGTCACCACGGTCAATTCCTCCTGGATGGTATTGTTCTTCAGCCTGCCGATCTTTGTGGCCTACGGTGCGGTGTTTGGCGGCGGTCTCTCTTTTTACCTCTGGGTGCTGCTGATTTTGCCGCTCTTCTTGATTATTCCGGCCGCCTTCGGAGTTCTCATCACCCATCTGCTCGTGTACTGGCTGCCGGCGCGGCGCATTCGCGACATCCTTTTTTTCATCGGTCTGTTCGCCTTCCTAGCGCTGTACCTGGTCTTTCGCTTCTCTCAGCCCGAACGCCTGGTGCAACCGGAATCCTTCGGCCACTTCATGCAGTATTTGAGCGCCATGGAAACTCCCTCGTCGACGTTGCTGCCGAGCAGTTGGTCCGCCGAGATTCTGGCCGGCAGCCTATTTAAGCGGGAAACGGATCAGGGGTTTTTTTTCGCTTTGCTGGCGAGCTACGCGCTGTTCCTGCCGCTGGCCACATCGTGGGTTTCCGGCGCCGTCTATCTGACGGGCTGGTCCAAGGCGCAGGAATCCCGGCAAGGCCGGCGAAGATGGGATCGGCTCGACCGGATGCTGGAATGGATCACGCGCCCATTTCCGGAGATCCCGCGCGCGATCATGCTGAAAGACATCAAGACTTTCATGCGTGACGCCACCCAGTGGTCGCAGCTCTTCCTCCTGGCGGCGCTGATCGTCGTCTACCTTTTTAATTTCAAAGTGCTGCCGCTGGAGCGCTCGCCGATGCCTGCCGGAACCATTCGCATGATCGTCTCCTTCGCCAATCTGGCCCTGGCGGGATTCGTCCTGAGCGCCGTCGCCGTGCGCTTCGCTTTCCCCGCGGTTAGTTTGGAAGGGAAGGCCTTTTGGATCTTGCAAACCGCGCCGATCTCGCTGCGCGCCTCGCTCTGGAGCAAGTTCTGGCTCAATTTCGTGCCGCTGCTCGTGCTCGGAGCGCTGCTCGTCTTCGCGAGCAATCTCATGCTGCGCGTGCCGTCCTGGATGATGCTGCTCTCGCTGGCGACGATTTTTCTGATGACCTTCGGCATCAGCGCCATCGGCGTCGGCGTCGGCGCGCTCTATCCGAAGTTCAATTACGACAACGCAGCGGAGATTCCGACCAGCTTCGGCGGCGCGGTGTGCATGATCTTCAGCATCGCGTTCATCGGCGCCGCCGTGATGATTGAGGCCTGGCCGATCTACCTGCTCGCCATGGAAGGCTTTCGGCCGGGCCGCTTATCGGTCCCGCCGTTCTGGGTCATCGCGCCTTCGTTAGCAGCGCTCTGCGCCGTGACCATCGCCGCCGTCATCATACCGTTAAGGCTCGGCTTGAAACATTTGGAAGAACTCAAGGATTAGTGAAAGATATTTGCATTTTTCAGTTGGATTTTGATTGGGGAAACGGGAAAAACAACTCGCGCAAAGACGCAAAGCGCGCCAAGGACTCAATGGGTAAATTCGAAGCACGAAATCCGAAACAAATCTAAATGATCAAAATGCACAAAATTCCAAACCAGGTCGTTTCGGATTTCGTGATTGGGTTTTACGTATTTGGACTTGTTTCGGTCCGCGGGGCATCTTTCGATATTCGGATTTCGTGCTTTATTTTGGTCGGGTCTTGGCGCGATGAACCTTGTTGAGTTCGATCTGTTGGACATTTGAATGGTAAAATTACTGAAAATAGAAGGAGACCCCCCGTGCAACTCATTCATACCCTCTACGAACCCACCGGCGCCGGACCGCACCCGACGATTCTTACGCTCCATGGCCGGGGCGCCAATGCCTTCGATCTGCTCGGCCTGGCGCCGCATCTCTGCGACGGAAAATTTCTGATGATCTGCCCGCAGGGCCCGTTGGCAATGCCCATCGGTCCGGATGCCGTCGGCTATGCCTGGATTCCAATGAGCATGGGGGGTCCGCCGGACGTGGCGGCGATTCTGTCGTCGCAAAAACTATTGCTGGCGTTTCTCGATCAATGCTTGCAGCGCTATCCCATCGACGCAAAAAAACTGGCGATCCTTGGATTCAGCCAGGGCGGTTTGATAGCCCATAGCGTCGCGCTGGCCCATCCGGAGCGTTTCGCCGCGCTTGCGGTGCTCAGCAGCTGGTTGCCCAAGGAACTGGTGCAAGAGCTTTCGATCGGCGAAGGGATGCGATCATTACCCGCGCTGGTGCAGCATGGGACTCAAGATCCGATGATCGAGGTGGATCGCGCACGCGATTCGGTAGAGCGGCTGCGGAATCTAAAGGTGCCGCTAACTTACCGGGAATACGATATGGGACATGAAATCAGGCCGAGAAGTCTCTCCGACCTCTCGGCCTGGCTTGAAGAAAACGTCTTGTCGCCGATCCTGCTCGCGACTTAACGCAAAGCTTGGTAGCTCACGGCCGAGCCCAGGCGCCCTTGAGCCATCGCTTCCAGACGGGCGATGCGCTCTTCCATCGGGGGGTGGGTGCTGAACAGATTGGCGATCCCGCTCGCGCTCAGCGGATTGACGATGAACATATGCGCCGTCGCGTTGGCCGTGGCGCCGCTCACTTGAAGCGGAATGTTCTGCGCCCCCATGTGGAGCTTGCGCAGCGCGCTCGCCAGGGCGAGCGGATCGCCGCAAATCTTCGCCCCGCCGGCATCAGCGCCGTACTCGCGCGAACGAGATACGGCCATCTGAATTAGCATCGCCGCCATCGGCGCGACGATCATCATGATGAGCAGGCTGAAGATATTTCCGCCGCCACCTTCCTCGTCGCGGTCGCGGCCGGCGCCGAACATCATGCCCCACTGGGCCATATAAGCGAGGTAGCTGATCGCCCCCGCCAAGGTGGCTGCAATGGAGCTTATGAGAATGTCGCGGTTCAAGACGTGAGTGAGCTCGTGCCCCAGCACTCCGGCCAACTCCCGTTTGTTGAGAATCCGCCGGATGCCGTCCGTTACCGCGACCGCCGCATGTTGCGGGTTGCGACCGGTCGCGAAAGCGTTGGGGGTCTCTTCCGGTATCACGTAGACTTTGGGCATCGGCAACCCCGCCCGGGTCGCCAATTCCTGCACTATACCATGTAGCTCAGGGTCGTCGTTGGGCGAGACTTCCTGGGCGCCGTACATTTTCAGCACGATCTTGTCGCTGAACCAATAGCTGAAAAAATTCATGCCGCCGGCGAAAATCAGCGCCATCACCGCGCCCTGCCGGCCGCCGAACATATCGCCGAGCCAGACTAGCAGCGCCGTTAAGAGTGCGAGGAGAATCGTGGTTCGAAAAGCGTTCATATCCATGTCCTCCGTTTATAGATATCCTATGCGTTGTTCTACGTAAGTCAATATCGATTTGGATGGCGGAAATATGCGCACGCCCTTTACAAATGGCAATGGCCGAGGTAGAGAGCGGAAAACACTAATCATTATTCCGCGGCAACGAAAAGGAGCAACCATGCGGGTCGGCGTGATCTTTCCGCAAACGGAAATCGGTTCGGACCCCTCGGTGATACGGGATTACGCCCAGGCCGCCGAGGCGCTCGGATATGCTCATATTTTGGCCTACGACCATGTCTTGGGAGCGAATCCGGCAAGCCGCCCAGGGGGGTGGCGCCCTCCGTTCACGCATTTAGACATGATTCACGAGCCTTTTGTTCTTTTCGGCTATCTCGCCGGCCTTACGCGCAAGATCGAGTTGGTTCCCGGCGTGATCATACTGCCGCAAAGACAGACGGCCCTGGTCGCCAAACAAGCGGCGGCACTGGACGTGCTGAGCGGCGGGCGCGTGCGCCTGGGCATCGGCATCGGGTGGAATCCGGTGGAGTACGAAGCGCTCGGCGAAAATTTCAAGAACCGCGGGCGCCGGTCCGAAGAACAGGTCGAAGTCATGCGCAAGCTCTGGACGCAGGAATTAGTCACTTTCGAAGGGCGCTGGCACAAGATCACCGATGCCGGTTTGAATCCGCTGCCGATCCAACGGCCGATTCCCCTTTGGTTCGGCGGCAGCGCCGATGCGGTACTCGAGCGCGTCGGGCGGATCGGCGATGGCTGGTTTCCGTTGGTAGGAGCCAACGAGAAGTGTAGGGCTATGATCGATGCGATCCATGCCCAGGCGCGCGCGGCCGGCCGCGATCCCAGAGCCATCGGCATCGAAGGACGGATCGCGCTCGGGCAAAGTTCGCCTGAGACCTGGATCAACGAGATCCAAGCGTGGAAAAATCTCGGCGCGACGCATTTGACGTTTAGCACGATGAAAGCGGGGCTCACCGATCCTTCAGCGCATATCGAGGCGATCCGCCGCTTCAAAGACGCGACCGCAAGTGTTTGGTAAATTGCCTGTCTGGCGGCGGCAACTAGAATTCCGAATTCTCTCCCCCTCGACGGGGGAGAGAAAGAGTGGGGGTGCAAGCTACACTCGTGCGAGCCGACATGCACCCCTATCCTAACCTTCCCCCGTCGAGGGGGAAGGAACTTTAATCAGCGCACGACGCCCCCCAGCGCAGCATTTCGTTTAGCCTCAAGGCAACCGACTTCAACAAGTCACAACCGAAACACTAATTTACTGGACTGACGACCAGACCGCGCACGGCTTCAAACGGCTCCCCGCTTTCCTTTACCGCTTCCCGAATCGCATCGATGGCTTCAATCAAATTTTTCTCTCTCGCCTCGTAGATCGCTTCGAATAGCTTCAGATTCTTGAGATAGAGCAGGTAGTGAATCATCACCGCGTTGTTCAGCGGCTGTGCGGCGAAGCCGCGAAAGCGATGGAGCGGGCGCGCAGCGATCCTTTCCGCCCACGCTTTTTTGCCGTGCTCGAAGATCTCTTCGCGCAGCCGTAGCTTCTCATCGAGCGAAATAGCTTTGCCGTAGAGTTCGCTAAGAGACTCGCCGAGCTTTTCGATAAACTCTGAAAATTCCAGCTCGTCCTGCCAGGTCTGGATCGCTCGTTGATATTCCGCGCTTCCCTCGCCGAAGCGCTCGCGAAAGAAATCGATGGCGGCTCGGCTGCCGACGAAGTTGGCGACGCTTTCGTTAAAGGCTCCCGCCCCCTTGACGTACAAGGTGTTGTGGAACAGCTCATGAAAAACTACCTCCGCCAAGGTGACTTTGTCGTAGCGCAGCAGATGCGAAAGCAAGGGGTCGTCGAACCAGCCCAGCGTGCTGAAGGCTGCCGAGGCTCGCACGTAGGTATCGTACCCTTCGGCTTTGAGCGCTTCGGCCGCGGCGTTGGCGTCTTCTTTAGAAAAATAGCCCTTGTAAGGCACCCGGCCGACGATGAGAAACCACCACGTATAGGGTCTAAGCTCGGTCTTCGGCGCGGCAGTGACAATATACGTCAAATCCGGGCGATCGACATAGGAATAACTCGAATAGCTGCCCCCGACATTCAGCTTCAAAACATCCCGCGCGTAGTCCCGCACGGCCAGGACCAGCTTCAATTTCTCCTGGGTATCCTGATCGACGTCCGCCTTTTCAAGAAACTGCGCGATCGGCTCGCGCCGCCAGAGGATTTTTCCCTCTTCATAGGCCGCGCGCAGCACGTAAAAAGGCGAGCAAGCGGAGAGAGTTGACGAAGCGAAAACGGCGAGAACCGCGATCAACACGAGTTTTCCGGCGGCCGATCGAGCCAAGCGGAATACGGCGACGGCGGGATGAATGACTCCCGTCGCAGCGAAATTATCCGAGCATCTTCGGCGCATGGTCGTGCGACGGAAGCTGCAACGCCTCTCGTTCGTATTGCAATTGATAGAGACGGTGATAGATGCCGTGCCTTTCCATCAGCTCGGCGTGGGAGCCGATCTCGCGCACTTCGCCGTGGTGCAAAACAATGATGCGGTCGGCGTTGCGGATCGTCGAGAGGCGGTGTGCGATCACGAGGCAGGTGCGGTCGCGCATGATTTTTTCCAGAGCGTCCTGAATCAGCGCCTCGGTTTCCGTGTCGACGCTGGAAGTCGCCTCGTCCATCACCAAGATTTCCGGTTCAAACACCAGCACTCGGGCGAGTGAGAGCAGCTGGCGCTGGCCGCCGGAAAAATTGCTGCCGCGTTCCCGCACCGGGGATCGGAATCCGTCGGGGAGCCGGCGGATGAACTCTTCGGCGTTCGTGACCCGGGCCGCTCTTTCGATCCGGTCCATCGGTATCGAGTTATCGCCGAGCTCCAGATTCGTCCGGATATCGCCGCTGAACAGGAAGACGTCCTGCAGCACGACGCCGATGTGGCGCCGCAGGGCCCGGAGATCCCACTCGCGCACGTCGACGCCGCCTACCTGGATGCCACCCTTCTGCACGTCGTAGAAACGGTTGAGCAATTTGATCGTCGTCGTCTTGCCCGAGCCGGTGGCCCCGACCAGCGCAACTTTCTCGCCGGGCTCGATGCGGAACGACACGCCCTTGAGCACCGGATCGTCCGGCCGGTAGTGAAACCAAACGTTGTCAAACACGACTTCGCCGCGAAACGGCTTCGGCACCACGGCGTTTTTAGGACTCTCGATCGACACAGGAGTATCCAGCAGTTGAAAAATTCTCTCCGCCGCGGCCATGGCCGATTGCATGACGGCGTATTTTTGGCTGAAATCGCGCAGCGGCACGAAGAATCGGTGGATGTATTCCTTGAACGCCACCAGCGTGCCAATACCGATCACACCGTGGAGCACTTCGCCGCCGCCCCACCAGAGGAGCAAACCCACGCTCACCGAGCCGGCCGCCTCCACCATCGAGTAGAGCGCCGCCTCGTAAAGGTTGGAAAGATGATAGGCGTCGCGATGGGAGCCGTTGAGCTCGTCGAACTCGCGATACGTCCTCTGCTCCCGAGTAAAGAGCTGGATCACCGCCATGCCGGAGATCGCCTCCCCCAGATAGGCGTTGATCCGGGCGATGCGCTCGCGAATCCGGCGGTAGGCCTGGCGCGCCTTGACGCGAAAGAAATTAATCGCCACCGCCATCGGCGGAATCAGCGCCAGCGACACCAGCGCCAGGCCGACGTTGAGATAGAGCATGATGCCGAGGATCCAGATCACCATGACGAAATCGGAGATGAGAGTGATCACGCCGGCGGAGAACATTTCTTGCAGCACGTCTACGTCGGTGGTCATCCGCGTGACCAGTCGCCCCACCGGGTTGCGGTCGAAATAGCTCATCGGCAGCTTCTGCACATGGGAAAACAGGGCCACGCGCAAATCGGCCAGACAGCGCTGCGCCACCTGCATCGTCAGGTAATAGTGAAAAAACAGCGTGACCGTCTCACCGATGAGGGCCGCGAGAAAAAGCAGCCCGACGTTGCGCAGTCCCACGAGGTCCCGGGCGGCGATGTATTGATCGATGCCGATTTTCATCAGGTAGGGCTGCGCCAGACCCAACGCCTGCTGCAGCGGCAGCAGCGCCATGGCGAGAAAGAAAATCCGCTTGTACGGAACGATAAACTTCCAGGTACGCTGGATGAGTTGAAAATCGTAGGCCTTGCCGAGGATTTCCTCTTGCTGTAGCGCTCGAGCCATCTAGATTTGCTCTAACTCCTCACTCAACCGTTGCTGCCGGTAGAGATCGGCATAGACGCCTTCGCGCCGGATGAGCTGCTCGTGGCTGCCCCGCTCGATAACCCGGCCGGCGTCGAGCACCAGAATCTCGTCCGCTTCTTTGACCGCGGAGATCCGATGCGAGATGATCAGACAGGTTTTCTCCCGCAGGATCGCTTTGAGACCTTGCAGGATCTCTGCCTCGGTCTGGGCGTCGACGGACGACAGACAGTCGTCGAGAATCAGCACCGGCGGGTCCATGACCAGAGCCCGCGCCAGGGTCGCCCGCTGTTTTTGGCCGCCCGAAAGCGTCACCCCGCGCTCACCGACGATGGTCTCGATGCCCTGGGGAAACGTCTCTAGATCGCGATCGAGTTTGGCGATCCCGACGGCGCGCTTGACTTCCGCGTCGCTAACCTCGTCGCGGCCCAAGGTCAAATTGCGCCGCAGCGAGGTCGAGAACAAAAACGGGTCCTGCGGCACGCACCCGATCATCCGGCGCAGCTCGTGCAGCGAGAGCCGGCGAATGTCCCGGCCGTCGAGCAGAATCTCTCCGGAGGACACATCGAACAGCCGCGGCAGCAGCTGCGCCACGGTGCTCTTGCCCGAGCCGATCCGGCCCACCAGGCCAACGGTTTTTCCCACCGGCAACGTAAAGCTGACGCCGTCGAGCGCGGCATGACCGTTGTTCGAGTGTCCATAAGCAAATGACACGTTGCGAAACTCCACTCCCGATTTTAGCCCCTGGAACCGTAGCGGCGCCGGCGGGCCGGTGATCTCCGGCGGTGCTTCGAGAATCTCATCGAGGCGCTTCATCGCGGCGCGCCCCCGTTCGACTAGCGAAAGCATCCAGCCGAAGGCCGCCGTGGGCCACGCCAGAACGTTGAGGTAGGCGATGAAAGCGACGATATCGGCAACCAGCAGATCGCCGCGCATGACGCGAATGCCGCCGTACCAGATCACGATGAGCACCGTGAGCGCGCTCACGCCCTGCATGATCGGGTTGACGATCCCGCGCATGCGCGCCAGCACCAGGCTCTTGGCCTGAAAGTCTTCGTTCAACGCCGCAAAACGCCGGATTTGCGCGTCCTCCTGCGCGTACGCTTTGACGACGTGCATGCCGCTCAAATTCTCCTGCACGTGACTGCTCAGGACCGACATCTGGCGTTGCACATCGAGAGAGGATCGCATGATCTCGCCGCGGAATTTGCGCGCCATGAACAACAAGACCGCAAACGGGGCCACGGCCGCCAGCGTCATGCGCACGTCCATCGAGAGCATCAGCGCCAAAGCGTAGACGTAGTAGAGCGGGGCGTTGACGAAATTGAGGATGCCGGGGCCGAGCATCACGCGCACCGCCGAGATGTCGTTGATGACCCGCGACATCAGATCACCGGTCCTCTGCGCGTGGTAATAAGAAACGGAAAGTTTTTGCAGGTGAGCAAACAGATCGTTGCGCAGATCGTATTCCACGTTGCGCCCCGCGTTGAAGATCAGCGCGCGGGAATAGGTGCGCACCACTCCCTGAGCCACCGCCGCCAGTGCGATGATGCCGGCGTACCCAGTCACCTCGCTGAGCGAGCCGCCGTGCTCGATGATGCGCACGGCTTCCCGGATCCACCAGGGTATCCACATGACCAGGGTTGCGGTGCCGAGAAGACAAAAGCCCCCGACCAGGTAACGCCGCCAGTAGCGCCCCACGTAACGCAACAAACGCTTCATAATTCCATCAAAAATAACCCAGGGTGCCTGTGATCGCAAGGTAACCGCCGCGCGCGGCGCAGCCGGAGTGCCGACGGTTCCGCAAAACACGCTCGCTTGACAACACGCAACCGCTCCCTAATAAAGTAATGATGCCATCCAATACGACAACGCGGCGCGACGACATCCGCAACATCGCTATCATCGCCCATGTCGACCACGGCAAGACCACGCTGGTTGACGGGCTGCTTCGTCAGAGCGGCACCTTTCGCGCCCATGAGCATGTCATTGAACGCGTGATGGATTCCATGGACCTGGAGCGCGAGCGCGGCATCACGATCATGGCGAAAAACACGACGATTCACTACCGCGACGTCAAGATCAACATCGTCGACACGCCCGGCCACGCGGACTTCGGCGGCGAAGTAGAGCGCACCCTTGCCATGGTCGACGGCGTCATGCTACTGGTCGACGCCTCCGAAGGACCGCTGCCACAGACGCGCTTCGTGCTGAAGAAAGCATTGGAGGCCAAGCTGCCGCCCCTCGTCTGCATCAACAAGATCGACCGGCCCGACGCCCGCGTCGCCGAGGTGTTGGACGAGATCTACGATCTGTTCATCGATCTCGACGCCACCGAGGAGCAACTGGATTTCCCCGTTGTCTACACCAACGCCCGGGCCGGCACCGCGACCCGGGATCTCGAGGAGCCGGGACAAAATCTACAACCGCTGTTCGAGCTCATCGTGAGTACGCTGCCCGGTCCGGAGATCGATCCGGCGGCGCCGACGCAGTTCCAGGCCAACAATCTCGATTACAACGACTACGTCGGCCGGCTCGCCGTCGGACGGATCAAAAACGGCACGCTCGCGGCGGCAAATTACACGCTTTGCCGCAGCGACGGCACGCAACAACCGGTAAAGGTGACCCAGGTCTACGGCTGGCAGGGATTGAAGCGCGTGGAGATTGCTTCCGCGGATGCGGGGGACATCGCCGCCGTGGCCGGCATCGAGGACATCGGCATCGGCGACACGATCGCGGACCGGGAAAATCCCCGGCCGCTTGCCGCCCTGCGAATCGACGAGCCGACCATCGCCATGGTCTTCAGCGCCAACAATTCGCCCTGGGCCGGGCGCGAGGGAGAATTCGTCACTTCGCGGAAGCTCCGCGAGCGGCTCTTCTACGAGCAGAAAAAGAACGTCAGCCTGCGCATAGCCGACACCGAGCAGCCCGACTCCTTTAAGGTCACCGGCCGCGGCGAATTTCAGCTCGCCATCATCATCGAGACCATGCGCCGGGAAGGCTACGAGCTGATGGTGTCCAAGCCCACCGTGGTGACTCGCGAGGTCGACGGCGCGCTGCATGAACCGATGGAGCTTTTGGTGATCGACGTCCCGGAGGACTTCATCGGCGTGGTCTCTCAGCTCTTGGCGGTGCGCAAAGGAAAAATGACCAAGATGACCCACGCGGGGTCGAGCCGGGTGCGCTTGGAATTCTCCGTGCCGTCGCGCGGCTTGATCGGCTTTCGCTCGCGCTTCCTCACCGATACCCGGGGCACGGGCATCATGAACGCGCTCTTCAACGGCTGGGCGCCCTGGCATGGGGCGATCCAGGCGCGCAGCAACGGCGCCATGGTGTCGGATCGCGAAGGGCCGGCTACGCCCTACGCCGTTTTTCATCTCCAAGAGAGAGGCATCATCTTCATTCCGCCCGGCGCGCGCGTCTATGAAGGCATGGCCGTCGGAGAATATTCGCGCGACGTCGATTTGAACGTCAACATCTGCCGCGAGAAAAAGCTCACCAACATCCGCGCCGCTGGTCGCGACGAAAACATCATCATCACGCCGCACCGCGAGATGGGACTTGAAGACGGGATCGAGTGGATCGCGGAGGATGAGCTGGTAGAGGTAACCCCGCAGTCGGTGCGCCTGCGAAAAAAGGTTCTCAAACAATCGGACCGGCCGCGGCGGCGCCAGGAACGGGATGAATAAAGGCAGCGCGTTAAGGCGTCTTCGCTTTGGGCGCCTTCTGGCGGCCCGAAGAATCGCTCTTGCCGCATTGCGCGGCTTTCACGAAAATCACGTCGAGGTTTCGTCCTGGCACCCTCACTTCGACCGCGGGACGCGTTCCCGCTTTGTACTCTTTGAGTTCCGCCTTCTGGCCCGCCGCGCGCATCTTTTCCACGAGCTGATACGGACTCTGCACGTCCTTCAGATCATCTCCCCGTTTGGCCAGCACGGACAACGGGAGGCATGATCCTTCCTTGCCCGCCAGAAACCATTCGTCCTTCTGCGGGGCGGCGGCCGCCAGCAATGGAATGAGCAAAAAAAACGCTTTCACGATTGCCTCCACTATCGACTTACCGCCTGCGTCGCTAATCGGAATGGAGCGCCACCCGGTTGCCCTCGCTGTCGATAATAACCGCGCGAAAACCAAAGGGGCCGATGGGATGTTTCGGCTGAACGACTCTGCCGCCGTTGATCGCAACGCCGGCCAGCGCGTCATCCAACCGGCCGTTGGCATTGAGATAAATCATGACGCCTTTGTCCGTCGGCTTTTCCGGCTCGCTCGCGAAGAGACAACCGCCGACCTCGCCGTCTTTATGCGGCAGGATGCCGACGGTGCTTCCCGGAAATTCCCGCTTTTTCACCTCAGCGCCGAGCAGCGCGGAATAAAACTTGATCGCCCGGTCCAGGTCCAGCACCGGAATGTCGCACCAAACGATCTGATTGGCCATGTCCGTCGCTTCTTTGTTTCTTTATCCTCTTACGCCCTGCGGACGGCAATGTCGATTCCTTACCCCCGGACGAGTCACAATCTTAAAGCAAACCAAGCGTCGCGTCAAAGTCCAGATTGTCGTTCATCGATTCGTCGCTCCAGCCCACAGCTTATCGAAGAAGCCGCTCTTCTCTATCTCATCCAAGAACCGGCGGTCATAGAGATCCACGGCCTTGATTTGCTTGGCGCGCGGGTCCGCTTGCGCCACGTCATCGAGGATCGCTTGCAGCGCGTCCAGCTTGAGTTCCATGCGCGGCTCCAGCGCTTTGATCTCAGCGTTGTAGCCGGCTTCCAGGATCTTGCGGTCGTCAACGCGCAGGTATTTTCCGAGCACCCTGAAAGTAACTTCTTTGTCTGTGTGCAAGATCTTGGCGGCCTCCGCCATGGCGCGCATGAATTGCGCGATGACGGGCGCGCTGCGCGCGATCAAAGAGCGCCGGGTGATAAACGAGACCGCCACTTGGGGAAGGCGCAGATCGGGACCGAACACGACATAGTGAAATCCTTCAGCTATCGCGCGGGTGTCCCAGGGCGCTGTCATGGTGCCGGCGTCGATGGCGCCGGAGAGCAGCGCGGCGAGCATTTCCGGCGCGCCGCCGGTCTGGATCATTACGTAATCGCGCCCGGCCTCCATATTGCGCCGCTTGAACGCCTGGAGAGCGAAGTAGTGGGTCGTGCTGCCGATCCGCGTGACGCCGACCTTTTTGCCACGCAGATCCTCCAGCCGCTTGATCTCCGGCTTGGCCAGGATGCTTTGAGTCAAATAATTTTTTATGCCGGCGATAAATACGAGCTCGCTATTACCCTGGACCACCGCGCGCACGGTGCCCAGGCCGCCGTCGATCATCATCTGCGCGTCGCCGCCGAGCATCGCAGCGGTGGCGAGCGGCGAGGAGCCGATATATACGAGTGGAAACTCCAGATTGTACTTGCGGAAGATGCCCGTCTCCTGCGCGATCCACGGCATCGACTGCGACATCACTCGGGCCGACTGAACGCCGAGGAGGCGGTCGGCGCCAGAAGCCGGGCTCGCGCCAAAATTCACGATGACCAACATGACCATCCATAACAGCGATCGGTTCGACATGGTTTATCTCCCGCTATGTCCGACTTTACTGTAAAGCAATACTTACCACAGCGCGGCATAGCCGCAACCAAAAGACAGTATTCACCACGAAGGACACGAAGGTTTTCGTAGGGTGCGCTTCGCGCACCGGTCGGTCTCGGAGTATCTCTCGCAAAGACGCAAAGGGAAATCATTGTTCCCATTTCGACCCCGTGGAGTAATGGGCCGCAACTCCACGGGGGAGAAATCTTTTTCAGATCCCTCGCATTCGCTCGGGATGACGGGCCTTGCCCCGTCACCTTGGCGCCTTTGCGTCTTTGCGAGAGACATAGTTTTTCCGACGTCGTCTTCGTTTCCGAATTTCAAAGACGTTTGGTTAGTTTTTTTTCCAATTCCCCGCGGGTCACCCGATATTTGAACGCCTTGCGGCCGTTGATCAACAGCACCGGCACTTCTGCGCCGTATCTTTCTTGGGTCTCCGGCGAGCCGTCGACGTCGATCTCTTCAAGCACCAGAGGCAAATGCGCGGCAACCTGATGGATGACCGCCTTCATCTCGTCGCACAGGCAGCAATCTTTGCGCGTGTAGATGACCAGCTCGGCTTTCATTGGGCGGGCGGCGGGGCGCTCTCCTTGATCGGCTCATTGGGCGGCTCATGCAGCGCGGCGTCCTTCTTCCCCTCGCCGCCCAGGCCGATGATATTTTTCGGAATGCCCAGCACCCCCCAAAACCATTCCGACAGCGTACCCAAGGGCGCCGGAGTGATGGTCGGGTCCTCGATCGGCCCTCTAATATTGAAACTTCCCACCAAGAAAGAGTTCTTGATGGCGGCAATGCTCCGTCCGATCAAAGGGATGTAGCCGATGACGGTATCGATCCCGGCAAAAGGGCGCACGGCGACGATGAAGTCGATCTCATCCTTCGACAGATCGATCTTTCCCTGGCCAGTCATGCGCAGATCGTCGCTGTCGATGACCAGATTCTCTGTTGCATAGACCCCTTGGGTCACCTTGAAGTCGGCGGTAACGGCGCGAAAACGGATGCCCTGTTTGCCGAAATCCGGCGCCTGCAAGGTAAACCAGCGCGACAAATCCAACAAGTTGAGAAGTTGCACCACGACGCGCATCCGCCCGATGGTTCCAGCTTCGATGCGCAGCTTGAAGGAGCCCTCGACGCTGCGCTTGCGTTCGGCGACGTCTTTTCCCATCCACGCCAGTTTGCCCGTGAGATCGACTTTGCCGGTCATCTCGGCTTTCCCCGCTTCAAACCAGTCCAGAACGCCCTGCACCGGCACGCCTTTGATCCTGGGCTCGACGGAAATTCCCAGGATACCCGGATGATCCGTGAAGGTTGCCTTCCCTTGCAAAAAGCCGCCGGCAGAGCGCGTCACAATGTTTCCCAAACGCCAGATCCTGCGGTCGACCGCGACATCGGCCTTGAGGTCGGAAAACTGGAAAGAATTGATGCGCCCCTGCCCGAGCGTAAGCTTGCCCACTCCCTGAAGGTTCGCGTAGAATTCCGTTGCCTCGGGATTGAGTTGAGAATAAAAATAGTCGATATCCAGATTCGGCGCGGTAAATTCGAACAATAGTTGAGGCTTCTGGTCAAAACGCCACCGGCCGTTAAAACCTGCGGGAAGCCCGACGAGCAGACCTTTTAGATTCTGAAAATCGACGCCCGCTTCGTCGATCGAGATCCGCCCGTTGAGTTCTCTGAGCGGCTGGAGCAGCGGCCGGACGGCGAGCTGCACGTTGTCAAGATCGAGAATGCCGGTGAGCTTTCGGTCCTCCGTCGTGCCCAACGCCCCGCGATAGCGAACGGCGCCGCGCACCATGCCCGAGTCTTGCAACGAACCACTGGATAGCAGCCAGCGCGCGACTACTCCCGCCCTGATGCCCGCGGATTCCACCGTCAGGTCAAAGATCCCGTCATCCATGGCGTAGTCCTTTAGCGCCAACTGAATCTGCACCGGCGAGCCGAACAGCAGAGCGCGAACTTTTTCCATCTTGATCTCCGCCGGCGTCAGCGCGATCTCCCCGCGCACCTCGGTGAGCGGAAAATCCTGCAACTTGATCCGCGCGCCGTCCAGCGAAATCCTGCCCTCGATCAGGGGCACCGACTCCGCCGCCCGCTTCACCGCCAGATCGACGCTTCCTCTGCCTTCTATCTCTTGGACGGTTGCCGCCGCTTTCGTGACCGAAGCGGGCAGCAAGCCCTGCTGCGCCAGTTCGCGCAATTCGCCGAAATTCGCCTCTCCGCGCGCATGCAGGTGCAGCGCGCCCTGATCCGCGCCGGACCATTGGTAGGTGCCGTCGATGTTCGCCAACCGGCTTTTTCCGAAATCGCCGCTGATCTCTTTGAACGAAAGCAGCCCCGTCTCCAAGATCACTTTGCCCTGAAACCCTCGAAGCGGCGGATAACCACCGGCGGGATTCGCTGCGATGCCCATGAATTCGACGTCCAGCGAAACTGCGTCGGTAAAGCCGCCCTTCGCTATTTGCGCGCGGAGATCCGAGAGACGGGCGCTGACTTCGGCCTGGTTTAATTTGACAGTCCCACTTCGAAGGGCCGCCACGAAGTTCTCGGCGTGAGCCGCGGCGACCCACTTGGGCGGCAGATATTTTTTGACCGCGGCGACGGAGAGCCCCGGCGCGGTTACGGTCAATTGCAACTGAGGATCTTCACTGTCGGCCGCGCGCAGCGCGCCGGTGAGGGCCAATTGCAGGTCTTTGGAGCGAAGATTGACGCGCGACAACTCCCACTGTTGCGGCTGCCAACTGACGTCCAAGTCAAGCCGGCCGTCACCAGCGTCAAGCGGTGCCGAGAAAAGTTCCGGCGCGTCGATCGCCAGTTGTTTAAACGAAATTTCGCCCTTCGCCTGGAGTCGCTGTTTTGGGTTTCCTTCCCAATGAAAACGTCCGTCCAAAGTTCCACTCAAAGGGCTTACCGGAAGGAGGCTCCCGGCATAGGCTTGAACCAGCGGCGACGGCAGGTCCGTTATCTGCACCTCCGCGTTCCACCACGCCTGGTCGATTTCCAACGGCTCGCTCGGAAAAATCATCGTGCCTTTGGCCCGCAGCCGGGCTTCCTTGTCCTCGCTCGCCACCGCGGTCTTGAGCTCGAACTCCAATGCCACCCCCTGCGGCAGATCACGCTTGCCGCGCGCCAAGCTCTGGAAAAAATCGCGCAGCGCCGCGCCGCGCAGCCGCCCCAGGTCTAGATCGAGATTTTCCAGCCGTGCGGAGCGCGCCGTTCCTTCGAGGAAATGGTCGAGAAAATCGATCTTGGCGCCGGTGATCTTCAGCGCCCGCAGGTCGAAAGCGAATTGACGCTCAGCGCTCTTGACAAAGGGCAGATTGAGCAGCCGGTCGAGCAAGGGAATCTTCCCGTTCTTGTCCCGTACCACCTGGGCGCCCGGTTGATTGAGACGGATTTCGTAAAAGACCAGTTTGCGGCGTAGAAGCGGCATCAGCGCGACGCGCACCGTAATGCGTTCGGCGGTGATCACTGGCGCGACGGCGTCGGGTTCGGACAGGGCAAAGTCATGAAAACCGACGCCCAGAATTCGACCCACCTCCAGCTTAGCCTCCCCCAATTGGACCTTGAATTTCGTATTCTGCTCGATTTCGTCGATCAGGAAACGGCGGAATTCACCGACGCTGAGCAAATGATAAAAGGCCGAGAATGAAACGATCAGAAAAAGTCCGAAAACGACTGCGGCAAATACCAAAAGCTTGAGGGTTGTTCTCATCGTGGGCGTAAGAGCGCGCTCAGCGTAAGTCAGCGTTGGCCCGCAGCAGGGCGGATCGTCGGTGGCGGATTGCCTTTATGCTAGAGCAACTCAGCCATCGGCGCAAGCGAAGCGCAACCCAATGCGGTCATCCCGCTTCAGGTTGACATGGCTTTGAAGTGAGAATTCGAAACCTTAGCGCCGGAGATCGCTAAAGACCAGCGGCGCGCCGATTTCCCAAAGATACAACGCGTGCGATTCCCCCGCCGCGTCGCGGTAGGCCTCGACGATTTTCGGCTGCCAGTCTCCCATGTCGAAGGTGTAGGAAACGATCCTCGTTCCCGGCTTGAGCTGCCGCATCAGTTGCGGCCTGAGCGCGAGATTGCCGTCGTAAGAAAGATAAAGGGTCACCACGGTGGCGGAAGATAGATCGGCGGTGAGGAAATCCTGCTGGCGAATCTCGACCCATTTTTCCATCCCCTGTTTCCGGACATTCTCGCGGGCGAGCTTGACGAGTCCCGGATCGATCTCGAAGCCGACTGCCTTCGCGCCGAATTCTTTCGCCGCCGCGATAACGACCCGCCCGTCACCGGCGCCCAAGTCGTAGACGACGTCGCTCTTCTGCACGCCGGCGAGAGCCAGCATCCGGTCGACGACTTCCTGCGGTGTCGGATCGAAGGGCGCCACTTGGCCCGGCTCGCGCGTGCGCGAGTTCGCGGGAGGATCGACATAGAGGCCAGGCTCGGCCCAGCTTGACCCTGGCATGACCTGTGGAATACCCCCAGGGTCCATGGAGCGCGGCACTTCGATGATCACGATTTCCCTATGGCTGTGAAAACGGAAATGAGAATGCGGATGAAAACAGGGCTGGATTACCCGCCGGCGCTGCCGCATTACCGGCGTCCCGATCGCAAAAGGCGGCGAAGAAACGGCCGGGACGCGCTGACCCGGATTGATCGGGGGTGCATCCGTCGTTGCGAAAAGAGCGCCGGACTCCCGACGGCGAGACGTTGGTCCCTGATGTTTCACGGTCGAATCAAAGTGATGCCGGGAAATCGGCGGTGGTTGGGATATCGAGGGGACGCTCGCCTGTGAGTTGCTCCTCGGGCCTGGCGCGGCGCTGGTCGCGCGCACTCCCTGGCTTTCCGCCCGGTTGCCGACGAGCAACAGGATAACAAACATTCCCGGAATCGCCCGATAGACCATAGAGTCTCCGGCTACATTGAAATCTTAGGAACGAAGTGGACGCTAAGTCAACCCCTGGATGACAGGCCCAATCGGCGCACCACCGGGGCCAGCCAGGCGACGAGCAGCGCCAAGAGAATTACCAGCGATCCCATGCCGCCTACTGTCGCCGGCGCGCCGACCAGGTGGGCGCTGATCCCCGCCAAGAGCGACCCCACCGGCATGAGCCCGCGATCGAGCGCGTAGATGCTCATGACGCGCCCGCGCAGATGGTCCGGAACGATTACCTGGAGCATAGTGTTCGTCGTCGCCATGTAAAATACCTGACAGCCGCCGACGGCGACCAAGGACAAAAGCGCCAGGGGAAACGATCGTGCCCAAGAAAAAAGGTTCAAGAAGATTCCGAGCGCGACCAGGCTGACGAGCATCAAGACACCCTGGCGCCTCACCCGGTTAGCCAGCGTCGCGAGCATCAGCCCCGCCAACATGGCGCCCAGTCCCGGCGCGGCCAAAAGGATTCCCAGTCCCTCCGGCCCCACATGAAGCACGTCTTTCTGAAACACCGGCATGAGAGTCTGGTACGGCACCGCGAAGATCCTCGGCACCAACGCAGCAGTCATCAGCGCGAACACCGCCGGGTTGGACCAGACATAGACGAGTCCCTCCTTGAGATTGGCGAGGGCCGAGGTGCGGCGCGCCTCCGGCGGCGTCGGCGGTATCGTCATCCAATAGACCGAGATCAGCACGCCCACATAGGCGGCGCTCTGCACGAAGAAATTGCCCGCCGCGCCGGAAAAAACAATCAACGCTCCGCCCAAAGACGGACCGATCACCTTGGTCAGGTTGAACGCGGCCGAATTGAGCGCCACCGCGTTGGCCAGATCTTCCCGCGGCACCAGCGCCGGAACCAAACTTTGCCGCACCGGATCGACGAATGCCCAGGTCACGCCGGTGACCACGGTGAAGGCGAAAAGATGCCAAACCATGAGATAGCCCGACGCAACTAGCAATCCCATGCTGACTGCGGTGATGATAAGGATATATTGGGTCGTGAGAATGAGTCTCCGTCGATCCATGCGGTCGGCGGCGACTCCGGCGATGGGACTCGCCACCAAAAACGGCAAGGCGCGCATCCCATTAAGCATGCCGAGCAAGACTGAAGATCCGGTTAGATCATAGAGTAACCAGCCAAGGGTCACCTGTTGGATCCACTGCCCCGCGCTCATGAACAACGTGCCGGTCCAGAGGTAGCGGTAGTCGGCGTGGCGGAGAGATGAGAACGTTTTCAACCGGAAACGGCGCGGAACCGCCGCAACCGCGGCATCTTCTTCCGGCGTAACAGGTTCTTCCAAATCAATATTCCTTGTCGAGCGCGCCGCGGCGATGATCTCTCATCTCCCGGTGAAAGAGCGCTCTCAAGGAACGCCGAAGGTGGAGCCCCACGGGCAAGCCCATGGCACCTTCCAATACGCCCGTGGGGCGGAATCCTGAGCAACGGCCCCGGCCGAGGCCGGGGCTCGCGTCGAAGGATCAGCCAGTAAATACTTCTGACGTTGGGAGGCCAAAAAATCGGCAGACGACGACGGCTACTTTGCTCTGCCAATCAGTCTAGCATCATCCAGGCGAACAAATCCAGGCGGATTGCCTTGTTTAGACCTTACTTCAAGCCAATCGCCGGTGGAGCGCACGACGTTGATGCGGGTTCCCGGGCCGATTTGCGACAGCACGCGCGACGACTCTGACGGATCTTCGTGCACCGACGTCGCCCTGATGGTTTCGTAAACCCCGGCTTCCGCCGCCCGGCGCGTTGGTGCCGGCGTGGGCTGGGGCGCCGGGTCGGGGGGTCGCGAAGCCGTTTGCGGCGCGGGCTGAGACCGGCCGGAGGCTTGGCGGTTCACTTCCCTCGATGCCAGCCCCAGCCGCACTCGCGCTGAAGCCAACTCCTTCTGGCTTTCTTCCAACTTGGCTTTTAGCTCGTTCATTCGGCTGGTTTGATCAGTCAGCGTCTGGCGTGTCTTTGCCGCGTCGGCTTCCAGCGTCTGGATCTTCTGCTCTTTTTCTTGCAGCTCTTTGATCTTTTCCTCCAGCAGCAGTTGGGACTCGCTCCGGCCCCGTTGCCCGACGACGAGATAAACGCCCAGCGCAAGCGCCGCAACGCCGACTATCAGTACGATTGTTGGCAGCATCGAGATGCGCGCCGCTTTGGGCGCTGGTTGGGAAGCCGCAGATTCTTCTTCCCGCGTGGGCCACTGTGGCGCCGCGGCAGATTTGAGATCCACCCTGCAGTATGGGCACTTGGCCGCCCCTATGTCGATACTATTGGCACAGTGAGGACATAATCGTACTGCCTCCGCCATGAGTCACCCCTCGTCATTCTTGCGTCCATCGACAGGGTCATCGCCTTGCATCGAGCAGCTACCCCGTGGACACAACAACCCTATTTTGAAACCGATTGAACCCATGGTCAACCCCCATTGCCAATTAGACGCGCCCCAGGCCGACTTATTACGCCTTGCTCGGAACTTACCCTTGGGCTATAGAACCCGTGGAGGACTCTAAACGATGGCGTTAATCATTAACGAGCCGCAAACCCGCAAATTAATCGACATGACGACTGCGCTAAAGTGCGTCGACAAGATGTTTCACGACCGCGCCGCCGGGAAAGTGCGCAGCGTCCCGCGCCGCCGGCTCAAGGGCAGCGAAAAACAGCTCAACATGATGGCCGCGTGGCATGCGGACTATGATCTCATCTGCCTGCGCTCCTACGCCGGCGAGGCCAATACGATAACGCTTTACAACGGCCGCAGCGGAGGCATCCAAGCGATCATCAACATGGGCTACTTGAGCAGCCTGCGCACCGGCGCCGCCACCGGCGTAGCGGCGAAATATCTCGCGCCGAGCAACGCCAAAACCCTGGGCGTCATCGGTCCCGGTTGGCAGGCCACGTTTCAAGTGGAAGCCATCGCCCACGCCTGTCCCATTGAACGCGTCGTCGTCTGGGGCCGCACCGCAAAACGACGTAAGGCTTTCATTAGGCAGATGAGCAAGATCGTCAAAGCCGACTGGCGCGAGGCCGCGTCCGTCAGCGAGGCGGAGGGCGAAGCCGATATCCTCGTGATCTCAACGGACTCCGCAAAACCGATCGCGCTTGGCACGCGTCTCAAAGAGGAAGTCCTGGTCGCGTCCATCGGCGCGAACGCGGCGGTCAAGCATGAAGTTTCCATAGATCTCATCCGCCATATGAATTATATCGTTACCGATGACTTGCCGACCGCCAAGATCGACAGCGGCGATCTCATCGCGGCTTCCGAATTCGGCATCCTGCGCTGGGACAGCATCGTGCCGTTGGACCACGTCGTGGGCCACGGCGCGCCGCAACCCCGCCCCAAACGGATTCTTTTCCAATCCAACGGCATCGCCGACGAAGACCTCGCCGTCGGCCGCTATGTGCTGGAGCAAGCCAAAAGGAAAAAGTTCAAAATGAGACGGGTGCCGGAGATTTAGTCGTAGGGGCGACCTGTGCGCAGAGATTGCAGCCCCGTATCACTCACTACATCGTTGACCAACTCCAACCAATTCTGTGGACGATCCAACGGCCGGCGATCCAGTAGCCCCGTTGCTTCGCGCGATGCCGAGATTGCAACGCTCGACCATCTCCAGTCCTGCGCCTGCGCCTTTGGGTGACAAGGCCAGCTCGTAGTGGCGGATTGGCTGTGATCTAGCTCGGCACCATCAATAGATGATCATCGTGCTGCCTAAGTACCCTGTCCCATAAATTCGATGACGTATTCGCTCACGCAGCTTTGGCGAGCATTTGCTCGTGCGCCTGGATTTTCGAGAGAAGTACCTGGAGGTCATGACGGGTGAACTTCCATTCGAAAG
>Ga0214472_10000459_pt1 | contig 50360 bp, 51 predicted proteins | sample RVTome_6_FD_207662 | JGI IMG/M metagenome (GOLD analysis project Ga0214472, IMG submission 207662) | Soil microbial communities from uranium-contaminated site in the Upper Colorado River Basin, Wyoming, United States - RVT140D175 | ecosystem: Environmental > Terrestrial > Soil > Contaminated >...
CGAGTCGCGGCTTAAGCGCGCAAAGAACCGAGCACAGGGTATTTGTTTCAAGGTCGTCGCTTTCATCGCCGTCGCTGTTGTTTCACGCGCGCCTAACCCGGACAGGCATAGCTCACCGAAAATATCGCCCTGACTGTGGATGGTAAGCAGGCACTCTTTGCCTTCAGGCGAGTGCATGAGCAGTTTGATCTGGCCGCTCTCGATGAAGTAGACCGACTCATCTTGATCACCGGCGGCGTAAACGTTTGCGTGTCTGGGGATTTTGATGATGCGAGAATCTTGCGTCTCGCGCTGCAACGAATCACGCAGTTGCTGTTTGAACTCTTCGACTTGAGGAGTGTGCTGAATCATCATCGTGTCTCCTTTCAATCCCCACGATGATTACAACATCGTTCGACTGCCCCAGGGCTCGGTCGGTCAGTTAGTGTTGGCGCGCGTAACCACGGTAGTTAACGCCCGCTGAAAATATTACCTCGTGGCCGGCGCTTTGTCCAGGCGGGATGGACCTTGAAGAAAGGGCTGAAAATTTCCGCAACCAACTTTGGCACAACGGCAAACTCAGACAAGAATGCGACTTGCAGCTCGCTCATTTCGACCGGCTCCACACCATGCTTCGATGGTCGATCCTGCACCGCTAAAGGAAAGGATCTCAGGGAAACCGGTCCTCGTCGATGTCGTAGTTCAAAACCTTGATGTCGCGCCGGCAAAGAGAAGTGTGCTGTGAGCGAAAACTCAAAAATCACGCTCCGTTCTGCATGCCAGGTGGCTCAAAGCCTGAATAGACCCATGTTGAACGAAGTGCCGGTTTTGCCTCTTGCAACTCACCGCTTCGGCGCTAGTCTATGTCGATCATGGCAAAACGCGATTACTACCAGATTCTCGGCGTCGACCGCGGCGCTTCCCACGAAGACATCCGCAAGGCGTATCGCAAGCTCGCGCGCAAGTATCACCCGGACATCAACCCGGGCAATAAGGAAGCCGAAGAAAAATTCAAAGAGATTTCGCTTGCCCACGACGTTCTGAGCGACCCTGATAAGCGTAAGCTCTACGACGAGTTCGGTGAGGCGGGATTGGCTGCCGGTTTCGATGCCGAAAACGCGCGCGGTTACCAACAGTGGCAGCAACAGTCGGCGCGGGCGGGCGGCGCCTATGAATTCAACATGGACGATCTTGGCGATCTCTTCGGCAATCTAGGTGATTTTTCCACGGCAGGCGGCCGAGCGCGACCGGGTCCGGTGCGCGGTCAGGATATCGAGGCGTCGATGGCCATCGACTTCCTCGACGCCGTGCGCGGTTTTCAGACGTCGCTGACGCTCCAGCGGCCTATTCCGTGCGATACCTGTCACGGTTCCGGCAGCAAACCCCGAAGCGCCCCGGCGACCTGCCCCGACTGTCACGGCACCGGCAGCAAGTCCGTGGGGCGCGGACCCCTGCAATTTCGCCGCGCCTGTCCGCGCTGCATGGGAAGCGGGCAGTTACCGGGAGAGCCCTGCGTTGTGTGCCGGGGCACGGGCCGGGTGGTGCGCACCGAGACGATTCGTGTCAACATCCCACCCGGAGCTGAGCCGGGGAAACGAATTCGCCTGCGCGGGAAAGGCGAGGCGGGTGTTCGCGGTGGACCGGCCGGAGACTTGTACATTACTCCACGCCTCCGGCCGCACCCGTTTCTCACGCGCTCAGGCAAGGATATATCCATGGAGCTGCCGATCACGGTTGGCGAGGCGGTGCGCGGCGCAGTGGTCGAAGTTCCAACGCCGGTCGGCACGATCAAAGTCAAGATTCCGCCGGCCGCGCAGAGCGGCCAGCAGCTGCGCGTCAAAGGCAAAGGCGTGCCTGCGCACGGGCAAAGCCCGGCCGGAGATTTGTATCTGCGGCTCATGGTTCACGTGCCGAAGGAAAAAATCGCGCACGATGTCATCGAGAAAATCGACCAGGCCTACGGCGAAGACGTGCGCAAAGACGTGCGGCTGTAGCGGAGGAACGAGCGATGCCAGGAAAGTTTCTACGCATTACAGAGGTCGTTAAGATCTGTGGCGTCGACGAGGATTTCGTCATCCGCTTGGAACAAGAGAAGGTGATCTACCCGATTGTCCGGCGCAATCGCAAACTTTACCCCCTGGATCAGGTCGATCGTGTCCGCGTGGCTCGCCTGCTCATCGAAGAAATGGGAGTGAACCTGGAAGGGGCCGAGGTGGCGCTCCACATGCGCGAGCAGATGATCGCGATGCAGCGCCAGTTCAACGAACTCTTGCGCCTGCTCGGCCGGGAGTTGAAGAGATAGAGTCTTCAGGCTTCCGTGTGACTAATCGCTGATCAGCCTTAGGCTAATATGGCACAACTATCAAGGCTGAAGAACTGAGGGCGCGGAGTAGCAATTCATTCATTTCTCGGCGAGATCCGAGTCGCCGTAGTCAGTCTCTTCTTTCATACGTCTTGAACCCGCACAACCCGGTCATTTCTAGCGAACTCTGCCCGTCGATTTCCCTCAGGGTGGTGAGGTTCTCGAACCATGTCTCTGCGTGAATATTCCTTCACAGTAAACCCCTAAGAACCAAAATTTATAAGAAACTTTGCTACAACAGTTAAATCTCCGATCTCATGCCCCCCCAAGCAGGCGGACTTCTCTTTGCGGAAAGGGAATGTCGATCTTGCCCGCCCGGAAGCGCTCGACGATGGCTTGATACAACTCGGCTCTTGCGCTGACCATATCTCCAACCGCCACCCAGGGTTGAATAGAAAGTGTCACCGACGAGTCGGCAAGCTCGCTAATTCCGACCAAGGGCGCCGGTTCCTTCAACACATACCGGTTTGCCGCAACGATCTCTTTGGCAATAGTGAATACCTCGTCCAGATTTGCGCCGTAAGCCACTCCGACTTTTAGCTGAAGCTGGCGGATCGTGCCGTAGTTATGAAGAATCTCACCGACGATTTTGCGGTTGGGAATAACCACCCGGGATTGATCGAGCTGTATCAGACTCGTCGAGAAAAGCTCGACCGTCACCACCTGCCCGTGAACGCCGAGAAGCTCGATGTACTCCCCCACCCGATAAGGCTTTGTGAAGATGATCGACAGTCCCGCGATGATGTTCCCAAGGACACCCTGAAAGGCAAATCCCACGCCCAAGCCGGCGACGCCCACGGCCGCGACCAGCGGCGCGATCTGGAAGCCAAACTTGTCGAGCGCCACCAACAGCGTAAGGATAAGGACAAGCAAGCGAACTACCCGGACCATCAGCAAGCGCATCGGCGGCTCTTTCACCCGCGATTGGAGCCATCGATCGGTAAAGTTGCCGATCCACCGGGCCAGCAGAACGCCGACCGTCAGAATGATCATCGCGCCAAGGACTTGGAAACCGTAGCGGATGATAAGATCCAAAGTGATATCTTTTGCCGTCATAAGCTGTCTCCTTTTTAATCTGTTTCTCCATTCGCTCAATCTCTTCGTGCGCGGTTATGAGAAACAAAAGGCGGCTCCGTTCGAGCATTCGCCGACGTTCCAAGGACGTGCGTCCTGCCTAAATTGCGATACGCAAGAACGGCCTAAAATAAGGCAGACCTATGATGGGGTCAAGTCGAGGAGGATTCTCAGAACAGCAAGAGGATGGTGAAGCTGTTGTCGAGGATGGGACCTAAGAGAGAGCCGGGACTGTTGGCCAAGGAGCTAGAGCAACTTTTTCGCTTTGTTGGATCGCTGAGAGACTGGTAGACAGCAAGCCAGCCGTTTTGCCTTTCTATTACGTAGTTTTTCAACAGTCTATTGTAATCTTGACACTCGGTCCCGAAGCACCGACTTAAGACTGCTCCCGCTTTCTCCTTGACGCCAAGAACCTATTATCTTCTTCTTCCCTGCGGGCGTCTAAAAAAGGACGGCTGGGCCTCGTCCTTCCCACCACCGGCCTGTTTCAGCATCTTCGCATCCCTTTTCCCCATGACATCCACGACGTAGTTGGATAGCAAATGATCGCGCGTGCTCTTGATCTTTTGCCTGACCGCATTCTTGCGCACGGCATCTTGCCCGGCCACCAGCAAGTCGCCGGTCAGTATGGAAACTGTTCCTTCTCGCCCGCGTGATGACAGCCGAAGAGAGAATCTCCCTTCTTGAGTCTGGTCCATTAAGCTGTACTCGAGCTTTTTATCGATGCTGCGGATAATGCCTCTTAATAGCTCTGCGGTCTGTTTGACCATTTGACGTTCAATCATGGAACCTCCCTTGGTTTCGGCCTGCTTAACGGCTTCCAAGGTTGGCGAATTCCTCGGGGCCTGAAAAAACTTGGAGAAAGAAAACCTCTGTCCCGGTATGCCCGACAAAGAGGCAACACTAGAATCGCGGATGTAAACCGCTACTCTTGGTGAATCGGCGCCATGCCGACTCGTTGGTGAAAGGGAAAGGGCGGGCAACCCGACCGGTTGCCCCCCAGGTGACTAGCTAAATAACGGAAAGACTACCAGCGATTGCGTCCGCCGTCGCGGCCGCCTCCCCCGCCGTTATCACGCCTCGCCATAGGCTTGGCTTCATTCACGGTCAGCGTGCGCCCGTCGAGTTGGGTGCCGTTCAGCGACTCGATGGCTTTCTTGGCCTCGTTGCTCGAACTCATCTCCACGAAGCCGAAGCCCCGCGACTGTCCGGTAAACTTATCCGAGATCACGTTGGCCGATTCGACGGTCCCGTGCGCTGAAAAAATTTCCTGCAGTTTCCCCTCGGTTACTGAATAAGGGAGACCGCCAACATATAACTTATTACCCATGTTCTCCTCCTATGAGAGAATGTTTGCGTCTTTGACCCTGAGAATTAGACTGCTAATAGGGCAGAACATGGGAAACTTGATTTCGAAAACCACGCTCTGGTCGGATTGTCCTTTAGGTATCGTTCGCAAGGAGAGACGGATTAGAGGCCTTCAACGCTTGTGTCATCCTCTTTCAGAAGGCCCTATACTGAAGTAGGAGCTTTACTTTACGTGTTAATAGGGATACTGTCAACCCACAGCGCGACTTTATTCTTGCAGTGATTCCGTGGAGCCCCACGGATTTAGCCTACTCCGCCAAAGTGCCTTTGGCTACGGAGGCCGGGCGGCCGTGGTACCTTCCGGTACGCCCGTGGCGCGAAATCCTTAGCAAAAACCCCAGTTCAAGGCCGGGCCTCGCATCGAGGGGTCGATATCTCCACTTTGTCGTTTTGACTCGGCGCAAGACTATCCCGGGTTTTCCTTCCTGGCAATAATTCTTTTCAAGATTGTTCAATATTAGACAGCAACCGTCGCCGAGTCAGCGCATCATGAAAAACAAAAGTCCCTCTATTATGATTACACCCGAAAATAAGGCTCGCCTGAAAGCGGGAACGTAATATGGCTTTCTATGCGGTCGATGTGCGAGACCGAGCGATCCAGCAGGTGACTCGGGAATACAACGGAGCGGACAACACGCGCTTTTTTCTGATCGAAGCCGGCTCCGCGAAACAGGCATGGGCCAAGGCCAGCCGCTCATCGACAGCGATTGGCGGCGCCGAATGCGCCCGCTGCCGCCATTGTCATTGCGGCGTTTGTGAAGAATGCTCCGTCGCAAAACAATCCTCGGACTACTGGATTTGTCACTGCTGCGGGGAATTAAACCTGCGTGTTCCAAACTTAAATTTAAGGGAGGTATCTCATGGATTGGGAGAAAATTAAGCTAGGTTCGTGGAGTGCCGTCGGCGGCGCGATCGTCGCCATGTACGTTGGATTCAACTTTGGCGGATGGGTTACCGGCGGTGGTGCCGCGGCGATGGCTAAGGAGGTCGCTGCAGATGCCGTCGCCGAGCGCTTGGGATTGATTTGTGCCGCACAGTTTAACCGGGATGCGGACAAGGGCCAGAAGCTCCAAGAAATGAAGGAAAAAGATTCTTGGGACAAAGGCCGCTATATAGAAAAGCAGAGTTGGGCGATCATGCCGGGTGAGGATAAACCCGATAGCAAGGTTGCCGACGCGTGCGCCAAGCAGCTTGCGGCGAAAACATAATAAGCCGCGGGCAAGGCTAGCGACAACGGGATTGGGAGCAATGAGGTGGCTCGGTTCACTCTGAGCACCGAATTCCCGATGCCGGCCGACGGGGATTTTTCAACGATCGCCAGCAGGGTCCAGTGAGTGGGAAGAAATTTAATTGCGGTTTCCCAACGGATCTAATGGCATTGCGCCGGCGAGAAAATATGGTTGCTCCATCTGGATTTCTTTGATCTTCGCCGATCCTTCCTACCGGCGAGGTAGGAGATTACGCTTCGGGTTTTATTTTCCCCATGCCGCCGACCACCATCTTGTACTCAAACAGCCGGCATTCGAGCGCGCCGTTGAAGAGCGGCGTGCGCTTGGAGGCCGCGAGCCGGATGAGCTTGGCCAAGCGCAGATCGGCGCTGAGAATGTACGCGCGCCAGCCGGCGAAGTTTTTTTTGAGCGCGTCGCCGAGCTTTGGGTAGAACTTCGCAAGCTCTTGCTGCTCGCCGAGGCGTACGCCGTAGGGCGGATTGGTGACGATGATCCCTTCGTTGGCCGGCCTGGCGATTTCCAAGACGTTCGCCTGCTTCAGACTCACCAGTTTCTCCAAGTCGCTGGCCGCGAGATTGGCGCGCGCCGCTTTGAGCGCGTCACCGGAAAGATCGCTGCCGTAAATCGCCTGCGGCATCCTGGGCCTTTGTCGGGCTTGGCTTCGTTGCAACAGTTCGCGCCAACGTCGCTCGTCGAACATTTTAAATTTCTCGAAAGCGAAATGGCGTCCCAAACCGGGGGCGATATCGAGGGCCATCAACGCCGCTTCCAGCAAAATCGTGCCGCTGCCGCACATGGGGTCGAGCAGTGGTATGCCCGGCTCCCAGCCAGCCAAGCGCAGGATACCGGCAGCGAGATTTTCCCTCAGCGGCGCTTCACCGGCGGCAATACGCCTGCCGCGCTTGAACAGCGGTTCCCCGGTGGTGTCGAGATAGATTGTGAAGTCGCGATCCGTCAGATGGGCCTGGATCGGAACATCGGGCTGGTGGGTATCGACGCTGGGACGGCGACCGGTGAGCCGGAGCATTCTATCGCACAAGGCATCTTTGATTTTGAGCGTAACGAAGTTGAGACTGGTGAGCGGACTCTTGGTCGCGGAGACATCGACGCGGATGGTGCGCGCAGGATCGAACCAATCGGTCCACGGCAGCGCGTACGCACCGCGATAAATATCCCCCTCGTCGCGATAACGATCGGTTGATACTTGCCAAAGAATCCGGCTCGCAACGCGGCTTTCCAGATTGGCCCGGTAGCAGAGAGAGAAGTCGCCGCCGAACTGGACCCCGCCGCCGACCGCATGAATCTTTTCCGCGCCAAGTAATCGTAGCTCGCCCGCCAGGATCAATTCCAGGCCGCGGGGGCAAGTAGCAAAGAATTTTTCCATCGGGAACAAGGTTAGGCCATCGTGCAATTCAGCGCAGATCGGAATCTTACACGAAATTCCTTGGGCGCAAATTCATTAACTGCTGCAATTCGTGCACCTTACAATGAAGTCATACGCTCACGCTCGGCGCACGATTCAGAGTCGGCTCAGCTGAGTTTGGTCGGGTCCCTTCCTGTGACCACCACTATGTGTTAACATTCACTTTATGATTAACCAAGAAAAGGCAACAACAACTGCAGATTCACTCAATCTCTCGCAGGTTTCCGACGGTTCTCTCATCAACCTGGTCCCCCGACTGGACCCGCAGCGGTAGTTTCTCTCTAAGTCTCCAAGCAACTATCTCGCCCTTTGGCCGATCGCCGCAGCGTAGCGACGACAATCCACAGGGCGCTTGCTAGTTTGGAAAAGGGCCGCACCTCAGTAGCCTTGCCCGAGGGTTTGAGCGATTTTCGCATCCAGCCCGACGGTATGTCCCGGTTTTTTTCGACCCCATAGCCGAGTGGTCGCGCAGAAGATCCACCAGGATTGGGTTGGGTACTGTGTGTAAGAGTCATGAAAATAGAAAGCAGGTCCGTGTCTAACAGAAAAAAAGGTCTCAGTTTACTTCTCCGCTCTCTGGGTTCAAGAAATTACCGCCTGTATTTTTTTGGACAGGCGGTGTCCTTGATCGGCACCTGGATGCAACAAATAGCCATGAGATGGCTGATCTATCGCTTGACCAAGTCCACGTTGTTGTTGGGCGTACTGGGATTCGCCAGCGATATCCCGGTATTTTTTCTGGTGCCCTTTGCCGGCGTGCTCGCCGATAAATTCAAGCGCCAGCGCATCTTGGCGATAACTCAAGGGCTGGCGGCGCTGCAAGCGTTTATCCTGGCGGTTCTAGTCATCACGGACCAAGCCGCGGTTTGGCATATTGTGGTGCTCGGCGCGTTATTGGGCGTCATCAACGCCTTCGACATCCCCGCCCGCCAGGCCTTCTTGGTGGAGGTGGTCGAGAACAAGGAGGATTTAGGCAATGCCATCGCGCTAAACTCGTTCATCTTCAATGGCGCACTGCTGATCGGCCCTGTCATGGCGGGTGCTCTGATCGCTTTTTTCGGCGAAGGACTCTGCTTGATTCTGAACGGCGTAAGTTACCTCGCTCTTTTAGGCGCGCTGCTTCTTATGAAGATTCCAGAGAGCAAAACGGCTTCAGGAAATATTGAATTAGGGCGCGGCATAATGGAAGGCGCAACCTACGCATTTCGCTCGGTGCCCATAAGATCCATTTTACTGCTGGTCGCCCTGGTGAGTTTTATGGGGGTTTCCTACATGCTGCTCATGCCGGTATTCGCCGAAGATGTTTTGCACGGCGGTCCACGAGCCTTTGGCTACCTCATGTCGGCGACCGGCGTTGGTGCTCTGGCCGGGGCAGTTTTTCTGGCCTCGCGAAGGAATATTTTGGGGTTAGGAAAAGTGATCGTTATCGCCGGTATATTGTACGGCATTGGACTTTTTGCCTTGTCGTTGTCGCATCATCTGGTCTTGTCTTTGGTCATTGCCGTGGCGATTGGTTTTTCCTTGATGATGCAGATGGCTTCCAGCAACACGATCCTGCAGACGATCGTCGATGACCGGAAACGCGGTCGGGTGATCAGCCTCTTTGTGATGGCGCGCCGCGGCGTCGAATCGTTCGGCAGTTTAGTGGCCGGCGTAGTGGCACATCGATTCGGCACGCCGGACACGTTGATGATCGGTGGCATAGTTTGCTTACTTGCCTCGGTAGCCTTCGCCACGAAATTATCGATGATCCGAGAAACCAGCCGTGCTTTTTATAAGGATATGAAGGATGCGAAATCAGCCCCTCAACCCGTTCCGGTAGTTAGAATTAATAATAGGCTGCCGGTGGGGGTGCCAAATCCATAGAGGCAGGAGGTCAGCGGTTATCCATCCAATTGCTATAAAATCGTCGGCCCGTGTGGAGCCGCTGTCTCCGCCGGGTTGGGATTTTCTCCGTCAACCTTGCTCTCGGTCCTCGCCTTCTCGTCCCTGCGCTCCATCCGGCGGGCCGCCTTTTTCTGCTGCTTCTCTTTCCTGGCCATTTCTTTCTGTCGTTTCTTAAATGTTTCGCTTGCCATAAACGCTCCTTTGCAGCTGATTAGTTCCGTCTCGGTGTTAGTGAAAACCCCGCGCCATCAAACGAAGCACGAGAGTCATTCTGAGGCGCCCCCCCGGCGCCCGGCTAAGGTCGAATTTGCCGCTGCGCCTGCCGATCGCTTCATTGCTTTCTTCGCGCTTTGAGAGCCTGGTCGATGTATTCTTCGGCGGCGCTCCTTGTCTCTCCCGTGACTTCGGAGATCTCGCAAATCAAAAACTTTTTCGCCCGATCCAGTGTCTCCCGTTCGCGCGGCGACAGCGCTTTTGTATCGTTCAACTCAGTCAGCGACTCAACAACCGCCGCCAAGTCGAAGGGCGACCCGGAGGTCAGCAACTTCGCATGCTCAATGGCGCGCTGCTTCCAGTTCGTGGCCGGCGTGGCGGCTTTTTTTAGCGGTCCGAACAGCTTCGGAATTTCAGACTTTTCGAGCAATCGCCGGATACCCAGGGCATGGACTTTATCCGTCGGCACCAACAACCTTCCGCCCCTGTCGTCCAGGATAGCTAAATGGTAGAAGCTCATCGACCGGCCGTCGACGACTCTATCGACGACCTCGTCAATCACGCAAGGCCCTTGATGCGGATAGTTGACCTTGTTCCCAACGGTCAGATTCATTTGGATCTCCTTTCTTGTTAAGACGCCGCATTATAGCGCGTCTATTGTTTTTTGGCGATCAAGCGATCGCCTTTCAAACAATCGAACGAAACCCGCTCGCACATGTTCAGTCGTCGACTTTTTTATCAAGCCACTCGAGAATGGCTCGAACACTGCCGGTGGCCATCGCAATGCTGGTATCCGCCGCGCCGTAGTATAGATGAAGAGTATCGCCATCCGGAGCTAGCGTGCTACCGCAAGGAAAGACGACGTTGTCGACATCTCCACGTTTCTCGTAGACTTCTTGCGGGCCGAAGATCCACTCGTCGCTGCGTTTTAGGCAGCGCTCCGGCATCTCCAGATCAAACAGAGCTAGTCCCAGTCGGTAAATCGAACCGGCGGCGTTTTGGCGCACGCCGTGATAGATCACCAGCCAACCCCCGGACGTTTCAATTGGAGGCGGCGACAGGCCAATTTTATTCGCATCCCACCAGCCACCGTGCCGGGCTTCCAGCATCAGTTTGTGGCTGCCCCAGTGGCGCAGGTCGGGCGAATAGGAGATCCACATGTGCGCCCCTGGAGCACTGACCGGCCGATGGATCAAAGCCCACTGGCCGCCGATACGACGAGGAAATAATGCCGCATCTTTATCTTCCGGCGGCATGATCATCCCATAGCGCTCAAAGCGCTTGAAATCTTCCGTGAGCGCCAGGGCCACGCCCGGCCCGACGCGCGAGTAGGCGGTATAGACGATGACATACTTGCCAAGTTCCGAGAGGTAGGTGATGCGCGGATCTTCAATACCCCACACTTCTTCAGGGAAGTGTTCGGGATCAGCCAATAGGGTGGGCTGGGGGTCAATCTGCCAGTCATCCACACCATTGCCCGAGCGGGCCACGCACAAGTGAGAATGGCCGCGCCGGTCCTCCACACGACACAACAGCAGCGTGGTTCCATCGGGTAGTAACGTTGCAGCTGGGTTGAACACGCTATTGGCCGGATAGGGCCACTGGGCGGCGGTCAAGATGGGATTGTGCCGATAGCGGTGAAAGAGTTCGGGGTGATGGTTATTCACTAAGCTCGCGCCTCCACAGATTGCATGACATTGTCGGCCAGGCGCAGCTCAAGCAGAGCCTGGAGAAAAGCCAGCGTAGACTCCGCGCCTTGATTTTGGTTCGCGCGGTCGGGATGCAGACCGTCTCGACAACCGCCTGTCATAGGGTCATAAATAGGAATGTTCAGATCATTACGCCCAAGGAACCACTCGAAGGCTCGCTGGGCTTCCTTGCGCCAGCTCCCGTCCCCGGTGATTCTGCTTGCTTCGAGACTGGCGGATACCATTGCTTGAGCCTCCACCGGCTGTTGATCGAACCGGGCGCGCTTACCGCCCTGCTGGTAAAAGCCTTTGGATCCGATGGGGACAAAATGACCCCCAGCCTCTTCAGAGCGTTGTAAGTCGGCCAACCAACTGAGCGACTCCAGGCCGGCCTCGGTCATCGCTTTATTCGGCATCGATTGGCCGCACATGAGCAAGGCGTGAGGCAGCGCGGCGTTACAGTAAGATAGCATTTCCTCGTACCACCGCCATTGGTCCGAGCGATTCCTTTGATACAACCCCAGCAACCTCCCGGCCAAATCCTCCCGGACCTGGCTCGCCATACGGTCGCCGGCAAACCGCCGTAGATATTCGTGGATGCCGATGAGCGCGAACGCCCACGCCCGTGGGCTCGTCGTGGAGACGATGGCGGGCAAAGCCTGTTCGAACAACCAGCCGGCCATGCTATGGAGAGCCGGCGTGTTCGATCGGCCCAACACGGTCCCCAACGCCCACAACGCGCGGCCGTGGCTGTCGTCCGAACCGCGATCTTCCAGCCAGTGGCGCTGGTAATCCATAAAGTTGCGGAAGTGACCGGTCGCCGCATTAAAGGCATACCAGACGAAGGCGAGATAACGGGAGGCGAGTTCCAAGGCCTCGCCGTTGCCCAGTTCCTCCAGCAGAGTGCTCACCATCAGAGCGCGGGCGTTGTCGTCAGTGCAATAGCCCTCGTGATAATTGGGCACGGTGAAAATGGCGTGTTGCAAAATGCCGGTCTCATCCGCCATGTGGCGCAAGTGATCGAGTTTTAGAGGGGGCAGCTCGCCCGGGTGTTTGTCGAGCGCTTTGACCGTGAAGCCCGGCAGGCTGAAATGACGGCGTTCGGCGCGGGCGCGATCGAAACTCTCCATGTAGCGGCGCGCCACCTGCGGCCAGATCATATCCCGCCCGAACAAATAGGCCCGCTTGCGCATCGCGTGGCGTTGGGTCTCGTTGTCCAGGAGCTCGATCACTTTACCGGCCAACGCCGCCGGATCGCGAAACGGCACCAGTGCTCCCCGTTGTTCAGCCAGCATCTCTTCCGCATACCAATACGGCGTCGAAATCACAGCCTTGCCGGCCCCCAATGTATAGGCCAGTGTGCCCGAGACGATCTGCGCCGGGTTGAGATAGGGCGTAACATAGACGTCGGCCGCGCCGATGAAATTGACGAGCTCCTCCAGGCTGACGAATCGGTTATAGAAGATCACTTGATCTTCCACGCCCTTCTCCTGGGCCAACCATTGCAGCGAGAGCCGATAGGATTCGCCGTCGCGTTGTTTGACATGGGGATGGGTCGCGCCGACGATGATGTAGACCACGTTCGGATAGCGGGCCAGGACGGCGGGCAGCGCGGCGATGACGTTTTCAATGCCTTTGTTCGCCGACAACAATCCAAAGCTGAGCAAGACGATTTTACCTTCGACGCTAAATAGGTCCTTATGGTAACTCGGGTCGACGAATGGCACATCCGGGATGCCGTGCGGGATCAGATCGATCTTCTCCGGCGACACGCGATAGATCCGTTGCAAGAAGTCCGCGCCGCGCTTGCTCATGACCACCAACCGATCCGACAGCGCCGCGACTTCTTTAAAGACCCGCTGTTGATCCGCATCGGGGTCCTGCAGAATGGTGTGCAAGGTCGTGACCACGGGCATGCGCAATTGGCGCAAGAGGGCCAGGATATGGCTGCCCGCCCTGCCCCCGAAGATGCCGTATTCGTGTTGCAGACAAACGAGATCGACGTTGTTGCTATTGAGGAAGTCGGCGGCGCGGTGATAAGAGTCGATATCCTTTTCGGTCAGTTCGAAACGAACGCGGGGCGGGTAAGCATAGCCGTCCTCCAGGTCGTTGACCGGCACGGCAATGCATGTTGCCTCGCTGTGCTCGGCGGCAATGGCCTCGCACAGGTCGGTCGTAAACGTGGCGATGCCGCACTGGCGCGGCAAGTAGTTGCCGATAAACGCGATGCGATTGATCGGTGAATGGTTAAAGCTCTGTCTCATGAGAAGGCTCTCTTTCCCAGTAGTCGCGCAGCGCCATTTTTGGTTATTTCCCGGCCCATAAACGCGCAGAGGCGGCTACCCCTGGGTACCGCCTCTGCGAAGCTCGGAAACAATCGACCGAGTGTGATCTATTTGTACGTTGGGCTGTCAGTGGTTACTGTCTACTCAGTATATCAGACTATGCGGATAAAGCTATCCCGTCTCGATCAATTCGCCTTGAAGGTGTAGGGAGCAGGCCGGAGCCCTGAGTCTGTCGAATGGGTGCCTGCCCTCCGAACGGGCAACCCCATGAGGTTGCTACAAATTTTGGCGAAACTGAACCACTACCCGACAGAGCATCGCCTTGAGATAGCAGGCTCCGAAAAATCGTAGATTCTTACGCTTAAATTGTTTGACAAAACGACTGCAAAAAAATTTATCCCGTCAAGGCGCAAAGGCGCAAAGTTAAGAATATTTTCCGAATTCTCCGAACTTGGCGTCTTTGCGCCTTTGCGGGAGACATGATTTTTTCCGATCTCTTATTCATCCCCGAATTTCAAATAACTTTGGCTAGTCTTTATGATTCGAGTCCTTTTCCTTCAACCGCTTGATCAGATCGTCGAAGGAGCCGTTGGCGAGGATACGGTTGAACTGCGACCGGTAGTTGGCCACGACACTGATGTCCTCGACCACCACGTCGTAAATTTTCCACTCCTCTTGCACGCGGTGCAGCCGGTAGTTGACCGAGGTGGATTCGCCTTTGCTGGGAATGATTTTGGTATTGACCTGGGCAAGATTTTTTTCTATCGACTCGTGAACAAAGATAATCTTTTCATCCTTGTAAGAACCGATCTTGCCGATGTAGGAGTTGCCGAGGAATTCGGCGAAAACCGCCACGAACTCATGCTGCCGGCTCGGGATCGCGCTCCAATGCTTGCCCAGAGTCTGCTTCGCCATTTCTAACCAATCGAAGCGCGGCATCAAGGCGCTGCGCAGCTTTTCGCGTAGCTCCGGGTCGTTCCGTTTGCCCGCGCCGTTCATGGTCAACATCACCTGCTGAATCGTCTCCTGAAGCTGCTCCATCGGCGTGTCGGCGTAAACTACCCCTTGCGCCAAACAGAGATTAACAGCGACCCCCAGCGTTAGCCGCTTGATTGAACCAGTCATAAGTTCTTCCCCCGATCGCACTTCTAAACGCAATCGCAGGGCCAAACCTCAGGCCCAACGGGATGACTCGGCTCGGCGACATCCCGAGCATTTCGGCGCCAATGAAGCCGTCAAAGGGGGCAATATGGCGCTACGCGATTATGATTAATCGGCAGATCAGGAGAAAAATGAACGACGCGAATGAAACTTGGCCAGATTACTTGACAAAAAAGCGCAGCGAATGGCTGGTGAATTGCGCGAGCGGAGAAAAATAAACGCCCAGGACGACGGTCAGGACCGTCAGCGGAATCAGCAGCGCAAAATTATTCGCGGCAACCGACACGGTCCTGTCCGTCGGCTCGGGGTTGTCGAGAAACATCGTCTTCACGATTTTGGCGTAGTAGTAAAGCGAGACGACGCTATTTAGGATGGCGACGACGGCAAGCATGACAAAGGCGCCGCCCTGCTGAAGCACGGCGGCGAACAAGAAAAACTTGCCGATGAATCCGGCGAAGGGCGGCAGGCCGGTCAAAGAAAAAAGAAAAATCGCCAGGCAGGCGGCCGGCAGCGCGGCGCCGCGCCACGCCAGACCGCGGTAACTTTCGATCTCTTCATCGCCGGTCACGTTGGCGACCATCCCCACCACCAGGAACGCGCCCAGGTTCATAATCAGGTAGACCACGACGTAAAAAAGAATCGCGCTCAACCCGTCGTTGGTGAGCACGGCGAGACCCATGAGCATATAGCCGGCGTGGGCGATGCCGGAGTAGGCGAGCATGCGCTTGAGATTTTTCTGGTTCAAGGCGCAGAGGTTGCCAAGGGTCATAGTGATCATGCTCACGAACAACAGCACGTGGGGCCACTCGACCCCGGAGACGAAAGCCCAGTCGCCGCCGGGCACCGCGCGCGACACCCCGGGGAAGAAAAAACGGATCATGATCGCTATACCGGCAGCATTGGAGGCCACCGAGAGAAACGCGGTGAAGGGCGTCGGCGCGCCTTGATAGACGTCCGGCGACCACATGTGGAAGGGCACGAATACGATCTTGTAGCCGAACCCGGCCATGATGAAGACGAACGCGATGAACAGCGCCGCCTTATTGATGCCGTCTTGCGCCAGGGCGGTTTGGATCGCCGCGTAGTCGAGGCTGCCGGCCATGCCGAAGATCCAGCTCATGCCGTAGATCATGGTTCCCGAGGCTACGCCGCCGTAAATCAAGTATTTTAGCGCCGCTTCGCTGGAGCGCCGGTTATGAGGCAGGAAACCGGTGAGGACATAGGAGGTCAAGCTCACCAGCTCCAGGGACAGATAAGCCATCAGCAAATTGCTCGACGAGGCCATAAAAAACATGCCGAGGGCGCAGGTCAGCAGCAGCGTGTAGAACTCTCCCTGATGAACCTGCTTGATTTCATTGCTCCCGAGCGACATCCAGATCGTCAGGATCGTCGCCGCCAGAGTGAATATCTTAAAAAACAGGCTGAAGTGGTCCAGGACGATCATGCGGTGGAACAGCAGGCCGGGCTGGGCGCTGTAAAGATCGAAGGTTGCGACCAGCGCGACCACGCAGCCGAGCACCGCGATCGGCCCGATGATATTTTTGCTGCGCGCCAGGAGATCCAGGACGATGAGCAATAAAATCGTAGCCGAGAGAATGATCTCCGGGAGAAAGAAACTCAGGCTGGCGATGTTTTTCAGGTCCATGGGTTAACTGTGCAAATGGGGCAGGACGATCTGATTGATCTGATCGAGGGAAGCTCTCAGGAGATCGAGCACGACGCTGGGATAAACCCCGACGATGATCACGATCAAGCCCAACGGCACCAGCGTGAACAATTCGCGCCCGTTGATCTCCGACAGCTTAAGATATTTTTCGTTGGGCACACCGAGAAAGACACGCTGGATCGTCCAAAGGAGATAGCCAGCGGTCAGCACCACGCCGCTGGCGCCCAGAATCGTCAGCACCGGATATTTCTGCCAGGTGCCGAGCAAGACCAACACCTCGGAAATAAAACCCGATAGACCGGGCAATCCCATCGACGCGAAGAACGCCAGCGCCGTGACGCCGGTGTAGACCGGCATGATCGCCGCCAGGCCGCCGAAGCCTTCGATCTCGCGGTGGTGCGCCCGGTCATAGATGACGCCGACCAGAAGGAAGAGCATGCCCGTGATCGTGCCGTGGTTGAACATCTGCAAGACCGCGCCGTTGATCCCCTGGGTGGTGAAGCTCGCCATGCCGAGCATCACGTAACCCATGTGGCTGACGCTGGAGTAAGCAACCAGTTTTTTAAGATCCTTTTGCGCCATGGCGCAGAGCGCGCCGTAGATGATGTTCCAGGCGCCCAGCGCGCCGAGAAACCAGTACGCCAGGTCGGCGGTGGCCGCAGGCAGCATCGGATAGTTGATCCGCAGAATTCCGTAGGTGCCCATCTTGAGCAGGATGCCGGCCAGGATCACGGAGACCGCCGTGGGCGCCTCGACGTGGGCGTCGGGAAGCCAGGTATGGAATGGAAAGGCCGGAATCTTGATCGCGAAACCAATAAAGAGCGTCATCCAGATCACATGCTGGAAACCCCATCCCCACTGGTTAAACGGCCACATCTCCAGGGCCTGAGTAGGATACTTGTCCCCTTGCGCAATCAAGACGGTCATGTCGAAGGTGTGCGGCTCGCTGGTGAAATAGAGCGCCAATATCGCAAGCAGCATCAGCACGCTGCCGAACAGCGTGTAGAGAAAAAACTTGATGGCGGCATATTCCCGGCGCGGCCCGCCCCAGATGCCGATGAGAAAGTACATGGGAAGCAGCATGACCTCCCAGAAAATATAGAAGAGGAAAAAGTCGAGGGCGACGAACACGCCCATCATGCCGGTATCGAGCAGAAGAAAGAGCGCGAAGTAGCCCTTGACCGCCTTCTCGATGCCGAAGGAAGCGAAGATGCAAAGAAAGCTCAGCAGCGCCGTCAAGAGCACCATGGAGATGCTCAGGCCGTCGACCGCCATGTAGTAACTGATGTTGTAGGCGGGAATCCATTGGTACTTCTCGATGAATTGCAAACCGGGCTTGGAGCCGTCAAAATTCTGAAACAACCAGATCGCCATCAAGAGCGGCGGAACCGTGGCCGCGACGGACACCCAACGAATCAGGTTATGCGCCTTGCCCGGCAAGAGCAGCACCACCACCGCGCCGGCCAGCGGTATAAAGGTCATGTACGTGAGCAGGTTTTCCATCTTCTCGCTTCTCCCGTCCGAGTCAGCTCCAGTAACGCAACTTGACGATGATCGCGAGCACCACCGCGATCAAAATGCCGTAGAGATAACCGTTGATGTTGCCCGTTTGCACCCCGCGAAATTTATTTCCCGTCCAAAAAGTCAAATTGGCGATGGCGTTGACGATGCCGTCGATGATGTAATTATCGAAAAGACCGTTGAGCCATGAGGTGAACCGGGTGAGGCTCGCGCTGCCATCGACGATGCCGTCGATGACGTACTGGTCGAACAGCGAGCCGATGCGCGCCAAGAGCAGAGTCCCGTTGACGAAAATCACCTGGTAAATCTCGTCGAGATAATATTTGCGGTCGAACAAACGATAAAAGAAGCCTCCCGCTAAATTGCAAAGCCGCTCCGGGGAAAGCACGCCGCGGTAGTACATCAGATACGCAATAATGAAACCGAACGTGGCAACCAGGACGGAAAATCCCATCAAACCCCACTCCAGGGCGTGCGATCCATGTTCCTCGGCGTGGGCGTGGATCACCGGCTCGAGCCAATGGGCGAACTGGCTGCCGCCGAGCACTCCCGGCAGGCCGATGAATCCGGCGAAGAGCGCGCCGAGCGCCAGCGCGATAAGCGGATAGGTCATGACCGAAGGCGACTCATGGAGGTTTTCCTGGGTGTGATGATCGGCGCGGCATTGGCCGAAGAAAACCATGAAGAGCTGGCGAAACATGTAGAACGCGGTCAGGCCTGCGCCCACGAGCGCCAACAGCCAGACGAACTTGGAGACGTGAGAGTTGGTGTACGCCAGCCAGAGAATCTCGTCCTTGGAGAAAAAACCAGCGAACGGCGGAAAGCCGGCGATCGCCAGCACGGAGATGAAAAAAGTAACGAAGGTCAACGGCATGTTCGCCTTCAGCCCGCCCATCTTGCGCATATCCTGCTCATGGTGCATGGCGTGGATCACGCTGCCGGCGCCGAGGAAGAGGCAAGCCTTGAAGAACGCATGGGTCATCAGATGGAAAATCGCCGCGGCGTAGCCGCCGACGCCCACCCCGATGAACATGTAGCCCAACTGGCTGACGGTGGAATAGGCGAGAACTTTTTTGATGTCGTTCTGCGTGAGCGCGATGGTCGCGGCCATCAGGGCGGTGGCCACGCCGATCCAGGCGATCAGGTTCAAAGTCTCGGGCGCGAGGGAGAAGAAAACGTTCATCCGCGCAGTCATATAAACGCCGGCGGTGACCATGGTGGCGGCATGAATGAGGGCACTGACAGGCGTCGGCCCGGCCATGGCGTCGGGCAGCCAGACGTAAAGCGGAAACTGCGCCGACTTGCCGGCGGCGCCGATGAAGAGAAAAAACGTCGCGAGCGTGATGACCGGGATGCCCCAGAGCATTTGATTCTGAATTGTCGGCGCCCACTTGACCATCTCCCGCACCGTCAACGTTCCATGCCCCTGCGCATCGAGCGACCAGAAGAGCAGAAACATGCCGAGGACGAAGCCGAAGTCGCCGACGCGGTTGACGATGAACGCCTTGTTGCCGGCGCGTGCGTTGTTATGGTCCTGGTACCAGAAACCAATCAGCGCGTAGGAGCATAGCCCCACGCCTTCCCAGCCGACGAACAGCAGCAGCAAACTGTCGCCCAGAACCAGTGTAAGCATCGCCGCGGTGAAAAGATTGAGGTAAGCGAAGAATCGCCAGAAGGCTTTGTCGTCATGCATGTAGCCCGTGGCGTAAATATGGATCAAGCCGCCGACGCCGGTGACGACCAGGATCATCACCGCCGAAAGCGGATCGACCCAAAAGGCCATTTCCACCTTCAGCGAGCCGAGATCGACCCACGTGTAGAGCCGATCAATCAAGAAGCGCTTTTCGGGATCGAGTCCCTGGAGAGTAAAAAGCGCCTGGACGGAAAGACCGAAGGCGACGATCACCGGAGCGCAGGCGAGCAGACTGATCGCACCCTTGCCCAGGCTTTTCTGAATCTTCGCGCCCACAAGACCGTTGACGATCGCGCCGAGCAGCGGCAGAAAAATGATCCAGCGCAAATAATCGGTTTGTATCGGAGAATCCATTCGTTTCTTCTATCCTTGAACTTTGAACTCTTGAACCTTGAACTGGCTATTCTTTGAGCGTCTCCGCCGCTTCCACTTCGATAGTATGGAACAGTTGGAAGATCGCCAGCACGATGGCCAGCCCCACCGCCGCCTCCGCTGCCGCCAGCATGATGACGAAGATCGCGTAGATCTGGCCGTCCGCGTTGCCGCTGCCGAAGTGAGAAAAAGCGACGTAATTGATGTTGGCGCTGTTTAGGATCAATTCCACGCCCATCAGCACGCTGATGGCGTTTCGGCGCGTGAGCACCGTAAACACGCCCAGAGAAAACAAGATCGCGCCGATCACCAGATACGAAGAAAGGTCGTTGGGAGAAAAACCCGGCGCCATGACTACTCTTTGATCTCCTTGCGCGAAATAACCACGGCCCCGATCAGGGCGGCGAGCAGGACCAACGAGGCAAGCTCGAAGGGCAGCAAATAAGTGTCGAGAAAAAGATCGCCGATCTTAGCCGTGGTAGCGGCATAGACAATCTCTTTCGCCTTGGTCCAAGGCGTTTCCCTCACGGTCTGAGCCAAAAGATAAACCAACACTCCGACGACGATCAATGCCGGGATGCGTCCCGCCGCGCGGTTGGTGATCTCGACGTCGGTGATGCGATGGGTGAGCATCACGGCAAAAAGGACCAGTACGAGAATGCCGCCGACGTAGATCAACAGCTGCACGGCGGCGACAAAATCGGCGCCGAGAAAAATATAAATTCCCGCGACCCCCGCGAAGGTCCCTAGCAGCGAAAACGCCGAGTAGATGATGTTGCGCGAGAACGCCACGATCATCGCGGAACCCAGGGTGATGGCCACCACCAGATAGAAAACTGCCGTCGAAACAGTCATGGTTTTTTTAGATACTTACCTTCGAAATGTTGAACAGAACGACTCCAGGAAAATTTATCGCGCCAAGACGCCGATGGAACAAAATCCGAAATCCGAATATCGAAATCCGAAACAAACCCAGAGACAAATAAATCTCAAATCGGGAAAATCCGAAACAGTGAATCCGAAGGAAGCTTGTTTGGAATTATACCTATTTGGGTCATTTGGAATTGTTTCGAATTTCGGATTTCGTGCTTCGAACTTATTGTTCTTGGCGCCTTTGCGCGAGTCACGGTTTTTCCCATCCCGTTTTCATCGCACCAAAATTTCAAATATCTTTGGCTAGTTTTTGGGATCGCAGAAAGCCAGAAGACTTTCTGGCTCAAATACCGGAAGATCCGTTTCGGATCAAGGGGCGCGCGCCGCGCCGTCCCGCTTGCCTATTCCTCCTCTGCAGCCGCCCCTCCATCCGGCGTGGCGAACTCGTCTAGATACTTTTGTCCAATATCGACCTTGGTGATTAGCTTGGGTTCGGTCTCCCCGCCTTTCTTAGGCTTGTAAAGATTCTGCGGTTGCGGCGCGAAGTGGCGCACCAGGCCGGCTGGGTTGTAACTCGCGCCTTCGAATTCTTGCGAGTGGCGGATCGCTCCCGTCGGGCAAGCTTCCGAACAAAGCCCGCAGTACATGCACTTGCAAATATCGATATCGAAGTGAGTAAACTGGCGCTGCTTGGTTTCTTTGTTCATTTCGATGCCGATGGTGATGCAGGTGATCGGACAGTCCCGTTCGCAGGCCAGGCAACCGGTGCAGATGTCGAGGTCGACTTCGAGAATGCCGCGATAGCGGTGCGGCAGAGTCTCCTGGATCGGCACCGGAATCTTGTCGGGATACTGGATCGTCATCGGCCGGCGCATCAAATGGGAGAAGGTGATCGACATCCCCTCGAAGGTCGAACTCACCGCATCGGTGATATCCTTTACGTAACTGGCAACGCTCATAAGTCCTCGTCAGTCTAGATATGCGGTTTGAAATAAAGCTCCGGTTTCGCCTGCTTAATTTGAAAAGTTACTCGGATAAAGAAAATGATGACCAAGGCGAGCCCAAGTCCGGCCATCGCCGCGCTGGTGATCCGCTGCAGATTCGCCGGCACAAACATGAAGCCGACGGTGCCCAGGAGACACGCGAACGACAACGGCACCATGTACTTCCAGCAAAGCGCCATGAGCTGGTCGACGCGCACGCGCGGCAGCGTCGCCCTGACCCACATGGCGACAAAGACCCATAGGTAAGCCTTCACAAAAAAGGTGACGAACTGGGCGATGCCCAGCAGTAACGGATGGTTGTCGAAAATCGCCAACGGCGGCACCTGCCAGCCGCCCAAGAACAGCGTGGTAGCCACCGCGCCGATCACGTAGAGATTGCCCCATTCGGCGAAGAAAAAAAACAAAAAGCGCATGCCGCTGTACTCGGTGACGTAACCGGCGACCAGCTCCGATTCAGCTTCGGGAATGTCGAAGGGCGTGCGGTTGCCTTCGGCCAGCGCCGCGGTGAAATAAAGAAAAAAGGCGCCGAAGGTGAACGGATTATGAAACAGGAACCAATCCCACGGCCCCCAACCTTGGGCTTTGATGATCCCCTGCATGCTGAGCGTTCCGGCCAAAAAGACAATGGTCAGAATCGACAGACCGGCGGGGATTTCGTAACTCACGATCTGCGCCGCCGAGCGCATGCCGCCGAGCAGCGACCATTTGTTGTTCGAAGCCCAGCCGGCCATGAGTATGCCGACAACCACCAAAGATGTGACGGCTAAGATGTAGAGAATGCCAATGTTAAGATCGGCGACGATCAAATTGCCGCCGAAGGGAATGACCACGAAGGTGCAGAGAAAACCCATGAAGACGATATAGGGCGCCAGCGAGAAGAGCTTGGCATCGGCGGCGGTGGGGATCAAATCTTCTTTAAGCAAATTCTTGATGCCGTCGGCGAGCCACTGGAGAACCCCCTGCGGGCCAACCCGGTTCGGCCCGACGCGGGACTGCATGCGCGCCCAAACGCGCCGCTCCAGCCAACTCGTCACGCCGGCGAGCGGCGCGACGAAGACCGAGAGCACCACCAGAGCGACCACCACCATCGCGATGGCGTAAACCACGTCCTTGGGTACACCGGCAAAGGCGCCGTCTCGAATCAGTTGGTCAACGTAGGCTTGCATGAGCGACTCTATAGGCACTTACCTTGGACGTGTTGAACAGAACGACTCCAGGAAAATTTATCCCGCCAAGGCGCAAAGGCGCAAAGTGGCACCGCGTGTCATTTCGACCGAAGGGAGAAATCTTTCTCAGATCCCTCGCATTCGCTCGGGATGACGGACCTCGGCCCGTCACTTCGCGTCTTTGCGTCTTTGCGGGAGACATGGTTTTTCCGATCTCTTCTTCGTTTCCGAATTTCAAATACCTTCGGTTAGGTTTACCGGTCGATCTCCGGCGCATCCACGTCGAGGCTGCCGATGAGCGCGATCAGGTCGGCGACCATGATGCCTTTGCTCAGTTTGTCAATGATGGCCATGGCGGTGTAGGAGCCGGTGCGGATGCGCACCCGGTAGGGATACTCGCTGCCGTCGGCAACGACGTAAAAACCCATGTCGCCTCGCGGCGCCTCGACCCGGGCGTAGCATTCGCCCGCCGGAGGCTTAAATTTGCGCGGCACCTTGGCGATGGCCGGCCCCTTGGGCATCATCTTGAGACACTGGCGCAGAATATTAACGCTCTCCTGCATTTCGCGAATGCGTACCCAGTAACGGTCGTAGCTGTCGCCCAGCTTACCCACCTGCGCCGAGCCGATCGGCACTTCAAAGTCCAACTCCGGATAAATCGAGTAAGGGATGTCGCGTCGGATATCCCACTTGATGCCGGAACCGCGCAGGTTGGGGCCAACCAGATTATAAGAAAGGGCATCCTCTTTTGAAATCACGGCCACCCCGGCCAGCCGTTCGATGAAAATTTTGTTGCCCGAGAGCAGCCGGTTGAATTCGTCGACAATGGGCTCGAAATGATCGATAAACTCGGCGATGCGGGTGCGGGTTTCCGGCAGGATGTCGTAGCCGACGCCGCCAATGCGGATGTAGTTATAGGTGAGCCGCGCGCCGCAGATCTCTTCCATCAGATTGTTGATCGTTTCCCGCTCGCGCAGGGCGTGCACGAACGGCGTCATGGCGCCGATGTCCTGGCCAAAGGTGCCGACGGAGATCAAATGGCTGGCGATGCGGTTGAGCTCGCAGGCGATCACGCGGCAGAACTCGCCGCGCCGGGTGACCTCGATACCGCTAAGTTTTTCCGCCGCCAGGCAAAAGCCCTGGTTGGCGAACATCGCCGCCAGATAATCGGCCCGGTCGGTGTAAGGCACGTAGCCATGCCAGGTGACCTTCTCGCCGATCTTTTCGATGGAGCGGTGCAGGTAACCGACGTCCGGGATCGCTTCGTTGATCACCTCGCCGTCGGTCTTGACCACGAAGCGCAACACCCCATGGGTGCTCGGATGCTGCGGTCCGACGCTGATGGTCATTTCCTCGGTATAAAGACCCGTTTGAGCCGGAGCGGTTTCGTTCATCGCTTTCCTAGCGCAGCAGCTTTTCCACCAACGGCGCGCGCTGCGTGCTGATGCCGTCGTATTCTTCCTGCTCGACGTAATCTTTGCGCAGCGGATAGCCGACCCAATCCTCAGGCAGCATGATCCGGCGCAGATCGCTATGTCCTTCGAAAATCACGCCGAACAGATCGTAGACTTCACGCTCAAGCCAGTTGGCCACCTTCCACACGCTCTCCACCGTGGCGATCTTCGGATGGTCACGCGGCAGATCGACTTTGAGCACGATCTGGTGATTCTGGCTGTAGGAAAAGAGGTGATAGACGACCTGGAGCTTTTCTTCCTTCGGCCAATCCAGCGCCGTCAGGTCCGATAACACCTTGAATTGGAGATCGGCATCATCCCGTAGGAACCGGCAGACCTCGACGATGGACAGAGCGTCAACCGTCAAATACGGCTCCTTGACCTCTCCCTTGAAGTCGCCGACTTTTCCGGGAAATTGCCGTTCGAGCCGGGCGTAAATATCCTTCGCGTCCATGCCTATGCGACAGCCGTATCCCCCGCCGGCTGCGCTGCTTTCACCAGCCAGCGCTCGTGCATCATCTTGTCTTGAATCCTTAAAAGTCCTTCGGTGAGCGCCTCAGGGCGAGGCGGGCAGCCGGGAACGTAAACGTCGACGGGAACGATTTTATCGACCCCTTTGCAGACCGAGTAGGCCAATTGAAACAGCCCGCCGCAGTTCGAACAACTGCCCATCGATATCACATACTTCGGATCGGGCATCTGGTCGTAGAGCAGCTTGGTGCGTTTGGCCATTTTGTAGGTCAGTGTCCCCGCCACGATCATAAGGTCCGACTGGCGCGGCGTCGCTCGCGGCACCGCGCCGAAGCGGTCCAAATCCGCCCGTGGCCCGCCGGTCTGCATGAGTTCTATGGCGCAGCAAGCCAGCCCGAACAGCATGTACCACTGCGACGAAGCCCGCCCCCAATTGAGGATGTCGTCCACTTTGGTCGTAAAAACCGTTTCCGGCAAAGAGTTCAATAATGGTTTCATTTAATCTCTTCGAAAGGGTTAGCGATTTACCTTATAGAGACTGTTAAACAAAACGACTTCAAGAAAAATTATCGCGCCAAGCACGCTAAGTTCGCAAAAGCCCCGCCGCCGTTCCCGTTATTTTGTTTTTTCTTGGCGTCCTTTGCGCTCTTTGCGCGAGGTATCGTTTTTCCAATTCCGCAAGGCAAATTCAAATATCCTCGGGTAGAAGTCAGGCCCTGACCTTCTTGACCCACTCTAAATCGCCCTTGACCCAAGCGTAGACGAGGCCCAGGAAAAGAATGCCGACAAAAATCAGAATCTCGAAAAACGCGAAAACTCCCTGCCCTCCTTCAAGCCAGCGGCGAAACACGGAGGCCACGGGGAATATGAACGCGATTTCCACTTCGAAGATGATGAAAATCAGCGCGACGATATAGAAGCGAATATTGAAATTGACCCACGCGCTGCCCATCGCCGGCTCGCCGCATTCGTAGGTCGAAAGCTTGCGTACCTGCGGATTGGATGGGCGCAAGAGCCGGCCGATCAAAAGGTTAACACCGACGAAGCCGAGACCGAGTACAGTGAACACCAAGACGTTGGCGAAATCAAATAACATATTGAATTTCCGTGCTAATACGCGAAGATGAGCTCTGATTCCTTATAACCATAAATAGTCTTGAGAATCAACCAGCGGTGATAGCGGGGTGACTTGGCCGGTCCCGCAGATAACGGCTCTGTTCGGCCAAGATCCGCTCTTCGTTCGGAGAATTGGCGCGCGGGTTCGCGGCACATAGATTTGCGGTTTGACAGGTGTTACCTTGATAGGTAACATTAAACCCGAATGGGTAAGCTCCGGCGTGGCGGGTACGTCTTTGTTTGGTGGAAAGGCGATCACTCGCCGAGACATGCGCATGTGTACAGGGACGGAAGGCTGGTCGTGAAGTGGGATCTCGATCATAAGAAGGCCATGAAGGGGAATGCGCCGAGGCGAGTTATTGAACTCATCAAGGAGCTGGATGCAGAGGGATTGCTATGAAGATCAGGTCGGTGAAACTTAATAACAAAAAGAAGAATTTCGAGGTCAGAACATCGACCAAGAAGTATTCTTTCCCATACGTCAAAGCGAAGCCCGCGCCCACGTCGGAAGACCCGATCACGCGGGTGTATGTGGACAGAGAGCTCGGCCGCGAGGGCATGAGCTACGAACTGGCCTCGGGAAAGACGGGAACGGTTCACATCGAGCAGGTTCTGGAATACAATCAAGACCCCAATTACTTAAGAGATCTTTTGCTCTATAAATTGACACTCGAAGTGCAAAAGCGTGTTGCTGACAGCCCGCTGGCCAAGCGCGAGATTATTCGCCGACTTGGGACGTCTGCGACGCAACTCTATCGCTTATTAGATCAAACGAACTACGAGAAATCCGTCGATCAGCTCGTTTCTTTGCTGCAAGTGCTGGATTGCGATATCGACCTGGTCGTGCGCGCCAAAAGCGCGTGAAGTGTGGTAAAGGGCTCACCCATTTTCGTCTCGGTCTATTGGACTCGGACTTGACCTGTAAGGTTCGATTCGGTGTGTAACGGGAAGTATACGGAGGATTATCTCCCATGACGGTTCTTTGGATCTTACTGCTATTGGCAGGCCTAGGAGTTCCTTTCACCGCCCATGCGGCCGATGAACCGCTGGCCGTAGTCGATGGGGTGGCGATCAGCTCCGAAGAAGTCGAAAAGAGCTTAGCGGGGCAGTTAAGCAAGCTCGAAGAGCAGATCTATAACTTAAAGCGCCAGAAGCTCGACGCGCTGATCAACGAAAAGCTTTTGGCAAAGGAAGCGGCCAAACGCAAGCTGACGGTGCCGGCGCTGCTCGATGCCGAGGTGACTTCGAAAGTCGGCCTGGTCACGGAGCAAGAGATCGAGAAATTTTACCAGGAAAATAAAGCGCAGATTCAAGGAGAGCAAGCTCAGGTCCGGGATCAGATTAGAGCTCACTTACAAAACCAGAAGCTTGGCACCAAGCGAGAAGAGTTCCTTAAGTCACTTCGCTCACAAGCTAAGGTCGTAGTGAACCTCAAGCCGCCGCCGATCCAGCGCGTCGAAGTGTCCATCCAGGGGGCGCCGTTCAAAGGTGGCGATAAGGCGCCGGTGACCATCGTCGAATTTTCCGACTTTCACTGCCCCTTCTGTAAGCGCGTGGTTCCGACACTCGCTCAACTGGAGTCCAAGTACGGGGAAAAGATCAAGCTGGTCTTTCGTGATTTCCCGATCGAAAGTCTGCACCCAGGGGCGAGCAAGGCTCACGAGGCGGCGCGCTGCGCCGAGGAGCAAGGGAAATTCTGGGTCTATCACGACAAACTGTTTGCCGGTCCAGCCAACTCGAGCCCGGAACTCTTTAATAGATTTGCCAAGGAAGTGGGGCTGCAACCTGTCGCCTTCGAGACCTGCCTGAGCAGCGGGAAGCACCAGGCGACGATCAAGAAAGACATCGAAGAAGGGCAGCGTTTAGGGGTGGCCGGCACGCCGGCCTTCTTCATCAATGGACGGCTATTTACCGGTGCCCAGCCTCTCGAAGCCTTTGGCCGCGTGATCGACGAAGAGCTCGCGCGCGCGGCTAGCGCGGCGCACTAAAAAAATGGCACAAACCGTAGCGTCGGGTTTCCTCTTTTCTTCGCGGTAAATAATTTATAGGATGGGTTCCATGAAATTGAGTACTCGGTGCGGCCTCCGGGTCTCGCTCTTGGCTCTTTGCATGATGGCGAGCCCGTCTCATTTGCCGGCGCAGACCCGTCCACCGCTTATCCGCGTCGCCTATAGCGCGTTATCAGCCGGCATCGGCACCCTGTGGATCACCCACGAGCAAGGGATTTTTAAAAAACACGGCCTCGACTCGAACTTGATTTACGTGCGCAGCGGCACCACGGCGGCGCAGGCGCTCATGGCCGGCGAGATTCAGTTCGCCCATATTTCGCCCGCGCCGATGATGGCCGCGTGGATTCAAGGAGCGGACGTCGCCTTGATTGGCACCACGGTGCACCAAATGGTGTTCACGGTGATCACGGACGGCAGCATCGCGAAGGGCGCGGATTTGAAGGGCAAGAAAATCGGCGTCACGCGCATCGGATCGGCGAGCGATCTCGCCCTGCGCGCGGCTTTGGAGCACTTTGGCTTGAACCCGAAGGATGTGACGATGATCTCCATGGGCGGCATACCGGACATTCTCGCCGGGATGCGCGCCGGCGCGGTCCAGGGCGGCATGCTTTCCCCGCCAACTTCCACTCTGGCCCGCGAGCTTGGCTACCGGCCGCTGCTCCACATTCCGGATCTCGGCAAGGAGTTCGCCTTCTCCGGCATCGCCGCGAGGCGTTCTTTCATTCAAAGCCAGCCGGAAATAGCCAAGGCCTTCATGGCCGCGCTTTCGGACGGCGCGAAAATCTATAAGGAAGACAGCCGCGCGGCGCTGCGGGTTTTGCGAAAATACATCGGCGGCGAAGACCGGATTCTCCAAGGCGGCTACCGGGAATACGACGCGGCGATTTCCAGTCCGCCTTATCCTTCGCTCAAAGGACTGGAGCCGCTGCGTAACAGCCTCGTCGAGGCGACGCCGCAGCTCAAGCAGGCGGACTTGAGAAAATTTGTCGACGACAGGTTCGTCAGACCGAAATAATCGAGCTTTCCGAGTCCGAATGGGTTTAACCTTGAACCTGGAACCTTGAACGTTGAACCATCGAGCCGCAAGGCTCGGTCTACCGGAGGTCTCATGCGAATCGAAACCGAACGCAAGATAAGACGCTGGCGCGAACAACGCTGGCTGTTGGACCAGATCATCCAAACCCGCGGCATCGACTGGGACCAGGGGCGCAGCGGTAAGATTCTGCGCAACTGCGGCCCGGGCGTACAGGCCGATCTGCAAGAAATCACCCGGCGAATTCAAAAGTTCGTCGACATCCCGCGCGAGTTCGCGCGCGTCGCCGCGCGCCGGGAAGCGCAGGGCAAAGAAACCGAGAAGAGCGGCCACTTGATTGAAGCGCGGGAGCACTACTACACCGCCGCCTGCTTCTATACCAACGCCATGTGGGCGATCTATGAGGATGGCAACCCCCAGCGCATCGCCTGGCAGGAACGGAAGCGCGCCTGCTACGACAAGTTCATCCAGTACGCCGGCCGACCCATCGAGCGCATCGAGCTGCCCTACCAGGGGAAGATGGTGCAGGCGCTGTTGCATCTGCCTCCCGGCGCCAGATCCGGCGAGAAGGTTCCCTGCGTCATGTACATTCCCGGCATGGACGGCGTCAAAGAAGATAATCCGATGAACAACGATCCGCTGCTCGACCGGGGCATCGCGGTGCTCTCCGTCGACGGGCCGGGCCAGGGCGAAACCCGGGAGCGAGGCATCACCTGCACGGCCTCGAACTATGCCGACGTCGGCAAGCTCGTATGCGATTATCTCGTCAAACGCGCCGAGATCGACGCTGATCGCATAGCGGTCATGGGTTCGAGCATGGGTTCCTATTGGGCGCCGCGGGTGGTCGCCGCCGAGCCGCGCTTCAAAGCCTGCGCGGTGAGCGCCGTCTGCATGGAGCCGGGACAATACGCGATCTTCAACATGTCCTCGCCGACCTTCAAGCTCAATTACATGTACATGGCCGGTTACGACGACGAAGCCGCCTTCGATGAATTTGCCAAGACGCTGACTCTAAAGGGCATCACCTCCAAGATAACCTGTCCCTACATGGTCGTCGCCGGCGAAGACGACGAGCATTGCGATATGAAGTTCGTCTACGAGCTGATGGGCGAGATTGCCGGCCCCAAGCTGCTGGTCGTCTACGAAGGGGAGCGCCATTCGATTCGCAATCCAAACTCCCGGCCAAAGATGATCAACTGGCTCGCGGACCGGCTGGCGGGGAAACCGTTCATATCGGAGATCATCCGCGTCGAAACCAGCGGCAGGGAAGTCCATCGGGAATGGTAGTCAGTTGTCAGTAATCAATACCCAGTTATCAGTTGAAGTCTCCGGAGATCTTTTCTGACAACTGGCTACTGACAACTGACCACTCTTCGCGACATGGCCGAGCGTCGAGCAAAAGAGGACTGACTGTACAACTAACGTGAAGATAGCCTACGGCGACTTGATCGGCGGCGTGAGCGGGGACATGTTCGTCGCCGCTCTGCTCGATCTCGGCTTGCCTCTCGCAACGCTCAAAGCGGAACTCAAGAAAATCCCGACGCTCAAGTTCGACCTCAAAGCCTCAAGAAAAACCGTCCAATCCATCCGCGCCAGACAATTCCATGTCGTCTGCCCAAAGCAAGAGCCGCCACGCGCATGGAGAGAGATTCGCCGGATTCTCCAGCGTAGCCGGCTCTCTGCCGCGGTCAAAGAGACCGGTATCGAGATTTTTCGCCGCCTGGCCGAAGCTGAAGCAAAGGTTCACGGCGTTGCTGTCGACCGAGTTCATTTTCACGAAGTTGGCGCGACCGATTCCATCGTCGACATCATGGCCGCGGCCGCCGGCTGCCACCATCTCAATATCCGTGCGTTTCACTTTTCCCGGGTCCCGCTCGGCCGCGGATTCACGCGCGGTGGCCATGGTTCCTTGCCCGTTCCGGGACCGGCGACGCTGGAGCTGCTCAAGAATATTCCCGTGGAATGGACCCAACTGGAAGGCGAAACCGTCACGCCGACCGGCGCGGCGATCATCGCCACGCTCGGCAAGAGCTTCGGCGCAGAGCCGAGCATGACCATCGAGAAAATCGGCTACGGCGCCGGGCAGAAAGAATGGCCGGACCGGCCCAACTTGTTTCGGATAGTCCTGGGCAAGGACAACGCCGGCTGGCGCAACGAAGAAATGGTCGTGCTGGAAACCAACATCGACGACATGAATCCGCAGTTTTACGATCATGTCATGGACCGCCTCTTCGCCGCCGGCGCCCGGGACGCGTTCCTCGCACCCATTCAAATGAAGAAGAATCGTCCCGCGACGCTCCTCACCGTCATTTGCGAAGCTTCATTTCGCGCGGCTATCGCTAAGATCATTCTCCAGGAAACCTCTACCCTCGGCGTCCGCTACTACCCTGTGCGCCGAACGATCCTGCGGCGAGAATTAAGAAAAGTGCGGACCCGCTTCGGTGAAGTGACCGTGAAGCGAGTCGAGCAGCCGGACGGAACCATTAGAGCGACGCCGGAGTATGACGATCTAAAACGCATCGCCGCCGCCAAAAAGCTCCCGCTTAAAGTCGTTCACGACCAAGTGATGCGCGATCTGAAAAGGTAAATTCCACCCGTGGGTTCCAGTGCCCGACGAGGTGAGGAGGTTTGCGACCGACGGCGTAAAAACGATTGAGACGCTGCGCGACTTCCGCCGGCGGCAGCCGCTCCGCCAGGGATGTAAAGCCGCGCACGTCGACGAACAGGACCGAAATCTCGCAGACCTCCCCGCCCGGAGGAGCCAATTCGTATCAGAGCGTGCAAAGGTTGGGGTTTTTGCGCGACGGGCGGATCTGCACGAGCCTGAAGGGAACAGAAAACAGCCCCAGAAACGGCACCAGACATTCCTTGCACCTTTGGGTCGAGGGGAGCCGGCGATGAAGCCGGCGCGCGATCTTCGTGGTGCCCAAGTTACGTCGCAATCGGATCAAGAGTCGTCTCATAAGACTAGCCAAAAGTGTTTGAAATTCGGAAACGAAGAAGAGATCGGAAAAACCATGTCTCCCCCAAAGACGCCAAAAACAAAACATTCGAAGCACGAAATCCGAAGCACGAAGCTCGAAACAAATTCAAATGTTCAAAAGAACAGAAAATTTCAAACAACTTCAATCTGGATTCGGAGTTTTGGAATTTCTCCGGTTTTGGGTTTATTGGGCTGCGGTTTGTTTCGGATTTCGTGCTTCGGATTTTGGATTTTGTTTCGTTGCTGCCTTGGCGGGATAAATTTTCCTGGAGTCGTTCTGTTCAACATTTCCAAGGTAAGTAACTATACTTCCTTCGATTGTCCGGCCGCGTAAGATTCCGGTAAACGACTACGCGGCGCGCCGCCATTCAGGAAAGCCGCAATTCTTTTTGGACTTCCCTCAACAAGACCGAGTCCCGACCCTGCGCCAATTGAACGACCTCGTTGAGTGCCTCGCGTTCTTCATGAAACCGGTCTTAGCGCCGGTTCAATATCGATTCGATGAAACCAGACTCAAATCGCTCCTTAAACCAATCCGGCGGCAAGTTCTTCTTTGCTTCCATGTTTTCGAGAAACGGCAGTTCCGCCAAACAAGGAGCGGCGCTCAGGTTCGCTAAAACCTCGCGATTGGTTTCCGCGGCCAACGACAATGGACCGCCGATTTGATTCAGCACATAACCCAGTACCCGCAGCCCCTTGCAGCTCGCGTGTTCTAGAGTGAGAAGCAGGTGGTTGATCGCGCCGAGCCGGTTCGCCGCAACAACGATCAATGGAAGTTTGAGAACTTTTGCGAAATCAGCATAGGTATAGCTCGGCAACAGCGGCACCATCAGACCGCCGGCGCCTTCGACCAGAGTGACATCGTGGCCCGAGCTGATCTCGTGATAGACGTTCATCAGCCGATCGATGTCGATCTTCACCCCCGTTCTTTCGGCGGCGATGCTGGGAGCTAACGGTTCGCGCAATTGATAGGGGCATATCTTATCCAATGGCGCGTCGCAGCGTGACGCCTCTTTCAGGCGAACGGCGTCTTCGGGAAAGGGTTGGCCCTCGTTCTCCACACAGCCAGTTTCCGCCGGTTTCATCACACCGACGCGATAACCGCAGTCTCGCAGCAACGCCGCCAAGCCGCAGGCGACAAAAGTCTTGCCGACGCCCGTGTCCGTGCCGGCGATTAAGATTCCCCCGCCCATCGTTACCCCGACTTCGAGGATCGAGGATCGAGGATTGAAGATCGATCCGCCATCCTCAATCTTCGATCCTCGAAAGTGTAAAACCGCTCAAGACCCATCACTCCTCCGTCACGTTACGAATGCAGTCGTAAACGACGTCCAAGAGCATGGCCAACTCCTCGTCCGTGATAGTCAATGGCGGCATCAGAATGATGATGTCTCCCAGCGGCCGGATCATCACGGAGCGCTTGCGAGCTTCGAGAATCACCCTGTGCCCAATCCGTTTCTCGGGCGGATACTTCTTCCGGCTCGCTCGATCCTCCGCCAATTCGATACCGACCATGAAACCCCACTGCCGCACATCGCTCACGTGAGTCAGGGAAACAAACTCTTCGTTTAGCCGCTTTTGGAGATACGCGATTTGCGGTTGCATCTTCTCGACGATGTTTTCGTGTTCGAAGAGCTCGAGATTCGCCAGCGCCGCGGCGCAGCCGAGCGGATTCCCGGTGTAAGTATGACCGTGGAAGAAGGTCTTGTATTCTTTGTACTCCCCGAGAAACGCGGAAAATATCTCTTCGGTGGCAAGCGTCGCGGCCAGCGGCAAATAGCCGCCGGTGATCCCTTTCGCCAAACAAAGAATATCCGGGGCCACGCCGGCATGCTCGCAGGCGAACATTTTCCCCGTGCGCCCGAAGCCGGTGGCAACTTCATCGAGCACGAACAGAATCCCGTTGCGCCGACAAATCTCGCTCAGGGTTGCGACATATTCGGCCGGCTGCGCCCACATGCCCGCCGCGCCTTGCATCAGTGGCTCCACAACCAGCGCCGCCAGTGAATCCTTCTCGGCGGTAATTCTCTCTCCCGCTTCCTTGACCGCGGCGCTTAGCGCGCCGGTTTCGCTCAAGCCCTGGTAATAGCGAAACACATGGGGCGGGGTAAGGCGCAAGACCGGAAACAGCAGGCTTGCGTAAAAGCGATGGAAGGTTTCCGAGTAGCCCATGCTCATGGAGCCCACCGTGTCGCCGTGGTAGGACTCGGCGAGCGTCGCAATCCGCGTGCGCCGCGTTTCGCCTTTGAGCTGCCAATACTGCACGGCCATCTTGAGCGCGACTTCCACTGCCGTAGCGCCGTCGTCGGAATAAAAGACCCGCTGGAGACCTTTGGGCGAGATCTCAATCAACTTCTGCGCGAGCTGAATGCCGGGCACGTGGCTCAAGCCAAGAAAAGTCGAATGGGCGATGCGGTCAAGCTGCGCCTTGATGGCGTCGTCGATCTCTTTCTTGCGATGGCCGTGGACGTTGCACCAGAGCGACGACACGCCGTCGAGGTACTTCCTGCCGTGGACATCGACAAGAAAATGGCCAGCACCCTGGCTGATGATGCAGGGGTCCTCGGCCATCCATTCCTGCATCTGCGTGAACGGATGCCAGAGATAGGCATGATCGAGCTGTTTGAGCTTGTCGTGGTAGAGCGCCATAATCTAGGTGTCAGGCTTCATTTAATTGATTTAATCAGTCTTTCCATAAATGCCCCAGACGTTTCGTCATTTTGAACACGATCCGCCAGTTGCCGCGCGAGTACCGAGATAGTGTTGGGCCTGCGATTGAGCGAGTGAGCTACTTCGGCCAAGGAAAAACCAAAATAGCCTCGGGCGATGCCTGCCACTAATTCGCGCGCCTTTTTTTCTGCCTCGCCCTCTGTTCTGCCCACAACCAAAGGAGTAGGACATCCGGTGTGCTCTGAAACGATCTCGAGGATCTTACGAATCGGCGGTTTAACGGCATAAACGGCCTGGTTTCCGGTAACCTGTCGATAGCGCTTCTTGCTTGTTTCTACAAATCGGCCATCGCCCAGAAATCTCTGTTCAGTGGCTGCGTAAAGCTCCGGCTTTCTACCTTCTCCCAACGCATCAATCACAAATTCCTCATAGGCTTGTTGCGCCGCTGGTTCCCTCTGAGCAAGCAACCCTAACACGACCCCGCTTTCGACCGAACACACTGAGACTTTGCCCACGTAAGCGTGATAACTGCTCCAAGGGTAGAGTTCGGGACTCTCGACGATCTTCGCTCTGACGGGGTTGAGGTGTATGTAGCGCGTTAATTCCAGGAGGTAACTTTCCTTAGCGCAAAGAAGCGCTCGATATCTCCCCTGAAAGAGATGTCCGATCTGATGGTAGCGCAGATTATGCCAGCGAGCGTAGCCTGTGAGAAGAACCTGCATGAGGCGGGAGAGAGGGACTCCTTCTTGCTCAAGCAGAAAATGAAAATGGTTGGGCATCAGCACGTAGGCGTACAAATGAAAGTGGTAACGGGTGACATTGTGATCCAGCGAGTCGAGAAATTTCCGGTAGTCTTCTTCACCGTGGAAGATGGCTTGCTGCCGGTTGCCTCGCGCGATCACATGATAGAAAGCACCAGCGTACTCTATGCGGGGTGCGCGAGGCATGAAGGGAAACTATCATGAGGCGATCCCCCAGAGCAATAAATTCAATAAAATGAAGCCTGACACCATTGCTTCAGTCTTTCGCTGCCTTGAAAACTTCCAACGCTTGGTCGAGCTGGCGTTGAGTGTGCGTTGCCATCAAGGTGATGCGCAGGCGCGAGGTTCCCGGCGGCACGGTCGGCGGACGTATACCATGCGCGAAGACTCCCCGTTCTAAGAACCGTTGAGACAATTCCATGCATCGGCTTGCGTCACCAACCATGAGCGGCAGAATCTGACGGCCGCTATCCCCGAGCAGGTAGCCGAGACCGCGCAATCCCGCGCGCAGTCTCTCAGAGTTATCCGCCAAAGTCTTCCGACGTCCCGGCTCCTTCTCAACTAAATCGATGGCCGCGATCGCCATGGCCATCACCGCCGGAGGCAGCGACGTCGTGAAAATAAAACTGCGGCAGCGATTGATCAACAAATCGCGCAGTGCCTTGCTTCCTGCGATGTAGGCGCCGAATCCACCCAATGCTTTGCCTAAGGTGCCCATCTGCACGAACACTCCCTCCCCCAGTCCTAGCTTCGCTACTAACCCCGCGCCATTGGGTTCATACACGCCGGTGGCGTGCGCCTCATCGACCATGACCATCGCGCCATGCCGTTCGGCGAGCCCGACGATATCGGCGAGCGGCGCTTCGTCGCCATCCATGCTGAATAGGGATTCGGTGACGATGAGTTTGCGGCGGGCCGACGGCGCCTGCTTCAATTCATGTTCGAGTCGATTCATGTCGAGGTGGCCGTAAACCGCCACCTTGGCCCCTGACAGCCGGCAACCGTCGATAATGCTCGCGTGATTGAGCGCGTCGCTGAAGACTGCGTCGCCTTCGCCGACCAAAGTCGAGACAACCCCGGTATTCACCTGAAAGCCGGAATTGAACACCAACGCCGCCTCCGTTCCTTTGAACTCGGCGATCCTACGCTCCAGCTCTTCGTGCAGCGTCATGTTGCCGGAAATAAGCCGCGAAGCCCCTGAGCCGCAGCCGTACCGGTCGATGGCCGCCTTGGCCGCCGCGCCCAACGCCGGATGGTTGGCGAGGCCGAGATAGTTGTTGGAAGAGAAGTTGATCACTTCCCGTCCGCCTAGAACGAGGGTCGGCCCCTGATCGCCCTCCACCCGTCGCAACTTGCGATAGAGCCCGGCCTCCTTGAGCCGCTCCAGTTCGCTTTCGACAAAATTAGCGCCCATGATTGCGCCGATTATTACACCTATCGAGCAATTATCAACCGGCAGCCATAGAGACCCAGGGCAGCAGAGCCGCAACCGAATGCCGGAAGATCTCCCGCAAAGACGCCAAGGCGCAAAGGTGACGGGCCGAGGCCCGTCATTCCGAGGGGATGCAAGGGATCTAAGAAAGATTTCTCCCCCGTGGAGTTGCGACCCATTACTCCACGGGGTCGAAATGACAACGAGTCTTTTTTTCCGAACTTGGCGTCTTTGCGTCTTGGCGCGAGAAATATCCGAATCCGAGAAAGTTCAATTCCCGGAAAGTTTGGACTCTACTAGCACAGAGTACATAGAGGGTTTGTTCAAGTTGTTATTTTTAGGCGATTTTCTCTGCGCCCTCGGCGCCTCGGCGGTACAAACTCGCAGCCCTGCTTCACACAAAAGCCTGAAGAACGAAAAACATAAGGGGACTGGAAACTTTTCAAAAAACTGAAAAGTAGCCAGTCCCCTTATCTGGATTCCAGTAGAGCGGCTTTATTTTTGCCAGATGCCGCGAAACAAGGAGGCGGCGAACTTCAACAATCGAGGCTGGGCCAGAAGAACTCGGAACAGCATTCTGGCTGCCTGGTCGCGGTTATAGAACCCTAATAGACGGATTGTCTTTTCGTTCAACAGGTCGAGCAGCCGGTCGTAGTCGGCGCTACGAAAGCGATTCAAGATGGTTCTGATCAGCAAGTGAAGGCTAAGCTCCCCTCGCAGGGGTCGCAATTCCTTTAAGTAGTCGCGCCGGTGGAGAATCGCGTCGGAGGCGGCCTTTGCGCCGCGAAGACCGGTCACCAATCCACCCACCGTGGTCACCTTGACCTGCGACGCGGCATCGCCGACCAAATAGACATCGGCTCCGGACATCCTGCGCCACGGGCGCGTCGTATGCGTGTATGCGGGTATTCGGGCGGCCTGCATCTCCACGGGTTCCAGTCCCCGGCGAGAAAGAAACTGCGCGAGCTTGCTCTTGGCTTTGTTGCCTTCCTCAGCGATGAAGCCCACCGCCGCCTGCTTTTGCGATTCGGGGATCAACCAGTAGAAGTAGGGCGTATCCTCCGGCTCGAACCACACCTGGGTAGTTTTCGGCCGGGCGCCGCTGGGGAGCTTGACGATCGCTTGCAGGATCGGTGTCGTTTCGTGGCCGTTCCGATCGGCAATTTTTGCCACGCGACTAAACGTGCCGTCGGCGCCGATCAGGGTCGTGGTTTTGAATTGCTCCACGCGATCTCGGTGGGTATCATGGATGGTAACCGTAACCCCTCCCTCGCCGGGATCAAGATTGAGAAACTTGCAGCCACCGCAAATCTCAACACCCGCCTGGAGGGCCTTTTGCGCGAGCATACGGACGATCGCGGCCCGCTCAACTACCAGATCCGCCTGTCTCATCGGGATCGTCACGGAGCGTTGCCGGGAGAAGATCTCGATCTCATTGATTTCATTTACGACGGCTTCCTGGGGAAAGAACCCTAGAACGTCCGTCAACCTTGAGGTGGTAATCAGCGTCCGGGACACCGTATGCTGCACGTCGTTCGCATCGAACAGCCGCACTCTCTTGCCTTCGCGCGCCAGCAGGTAAGCCGCAAAGAGACCCGCCGCCGAGCCACCGACGATAAGGATTTCTGGCGCCTGTTTATGTGCCTCGATCTGCAGATTGGTTTGCCTCATAGAGATTTATCTGTTTGGGTCTCCGGACTGCCGTCACCGCTCTCGGCGCCGTAGACGCCGTCACGCAGGAAAAGTAGCACAAATGCTCTCGCCAAGATATAGAAATCCAGCACCAATGACCAGTGATCGACGTACCAAAGATCCAAGCGGACGCGTTCGGCCCAAGGGAGCCGGTTCCGTCCATGAATCCACGCCCATCCCGCCATTCCAGGTTTGAAGTTGAAGCGACGACTATCGGCCGGCGAGCAGCACGCCGCCTGGGCGGGGACCCATGGCCGGGGGCCGACGATACTCATCTCGCCTTTGAGAACATTGACGAGCTGGGGAATCTCGTCGACAGTCCACAGGCGCAACAAGCGGCCGACGCGGGTAATACGCGCGTCATTCGCCGTTACGGTAAACCCGCCGCCGATGGTCTCGGCGCCAAGAACCATGGTGCGGAATTTGTAGCAGCGAAAAATTCGGCGCTTCTTTCCCACACGGTCTTGCACAAAGAGAATCGGCCCGCCGTCGTCCAACTTGATCGCCAGCGCGATCAAGACGAGGAGCGGCGAAAACAAAAACAAAACGCTCGCCGAGACCAGGAGATCAAAGAGACGCTTGATGCCAAGAGAAATCATTGCGAATGTCGGATTTCGAATTTCGGATTTATCGTTCCGCCTCAAATCGCCATGGGATCAACACTGAAAGTTTTCGCGCCATAGATTTGAGATTCTTGACTTTTCTGACCGCGAATTCTTTCGTCCTGTGCTCTAGTTCCATCTATTCATGACAAAGACCCGCGGTTAAACTCCGCCCATCAAATTCGAAATTCCAAATCCGCAATTCGAAATTCGCAATCCGAAATTCCAAATTCCCTTCCCAGCCTCTTTATCGCCCTTGCGCTCTCATCGTTCGGTCAGTCTTTGTTGCAGGCTCCCGCGCACCTGAGTCCGATCCTTGGTGGCGTAGTACCAGTCCACGGTCCGGCGAAGTCCGTCCGCGAATTTCACCTGCGGCTCCCAGCCCAGAAGTTTTTTCGCCAGCGAATTATCGGCCACACGATTGAGCGGACCGGTGGGCATCTCCGGGCATAATTTGATCTCGGCCCTGTGCCCTGTGTACTCCATCACCATCTTGACGGCATCAATCACCCGCACACGTTCCATTGTACCGAGGTTTACCGCCGTGCCGTCATCGATCCGCTCCGCAGCCAGCATGGTCCCTCGAATGATGTCGTCGATATAGGTCCAGTTGCGCACCTGGTTTCCTGATCCCCACACTTCGAACGGGTTCTGCCCGATGAAGGCCCGGGCGATCATCGCGATGACGGCATGGTTTTCGTGCCCCGAGGGACCGAAAACGGTGAAATAGCGGCAGGAGGCCGCCTTCACGCCATATTCTCTATGGTACGATTTCAAGGTAAGCTCGCCCATCAATTTTGCCCAGCCGTACATATTGTCGGCATCATAGGGTGGGCCTACTCTTTCTTCGGTCAGGTAAAGCTCGTCATCTGGTTCGTTTTGAAGAAAGTTGGGATAGACGCATCCCGACGAGGCGTAGACGACCTTTTCGACATCCGCCTTGTAGGCCTCCCAAAAGACCATCCCGTCGAGGAAAAGGTTCGACGCCGGTCCAGCCTGGTGCAAGTCAACATACCCGCGCCCGCCATGGTCGGCAGCCAAATGAAACACCACCTGCATGCCTCGCATAGCTTCACGAACCATTCCCGGCTGAAGAAGATCGGCCTGAATAAATTCGGCTTTGTTGCCTTCCATGCAGTGCTTTAGGTTCTCCAGCTTCCCGCTGCTTAGGTTGTCCACCACGCGCACCCGGGCGCCGGCTTCGACGAGCGCCTCTACCAGGTGAGCCCCGATAAAGGACGCGCCGCCGGTGACCAGCACTGAACGGTTATTCCACGTCATTAGTCACCTCCGGGTCGCTTTATTCAGTTGGCGCTTCTCGGTTTCCTGTGAAGGCGTATTCACCACAGAAGCACAGCGCGGTGAAGCCGTGGTAAGCGTTGAGTCCGAGAATATTCATCTCTTATTTACACTGTCACCTTGACAGAAAGACGGGAACTTTGTAATACTGTAATACAGTAATGAAGAAATACGATTAGTCGCTAAAGGAGAAGTTGCCATGGGCGCCACTGTTAAAGTCCGGGAAAAGTTCCAGGTCACAATCCCGGAAGGGGTTCGGGCTGAGATCCCCTTGAATGTGGGGGAACGTGTTGAGGTTGAAGCGCGCGAGGGCGAGATCGTCATCCGTCCGATTATCGAAGTGCCAAGAGGCCAGGCATGGTTCTGGAGCAAGGAGTGGCAGGAGCAGATTTCCCGGTCCAGAAAAGACATTGAGAAGGGAAAGGTCAAAGTATTTAAATCCGTGAAAGAGGCCCGAAAGCATTTTGGCGATTAATATCGTCATCCCCGACTCTGTCGTGAGGGCGCTCAACGCCCTTCCCAAAGAGATCAGGCTCAAATTCTGGGAGCAATTGGAAAGACTCCTCGCGAACCCCGCCCACCCAAGTCTGAGAAACGAAAAACTGAAAGGTACGGATCAGTGGGCCTTCTCGATCACCATGAACTACCGGGCGACCTATTTTCGCGACAAATCCAACGTTGTCATTACCGCTATTGGAACCCATAAGGACGTCTTAGGCAGTTAAACCGATTTTGCCCTAAATGCCGTTAAAAGTGAAACGTTAGGCGTCAGGCGTTCACCCCTCCTTACGTCTTCCTGGATTGGCGCCGAAGTAAGCCACTGACCGCGGCCCGTCTGATTTGATCGGTTAAGCCATACGCTTCTGGTGCAGGGAAAGAAGCCCTAGCCTGATAAACCGCATCCACCAAATCCATGGCCGTCTTCCACCCATCCAACTTCTTATGCGGCTTCTCCATTTCTCTCCTCCAAGTTGTTTTTCGCCTAGGTAGTCGCGTTCCGATCCGAAAGCGTTAGCGCTTTATGCCTCACCCTTCAGCGGGGTTAGCGGCAAGCTTCCAGCAGGGCGGTTCATTTGACTTCAACGGAGAGAACGCAAATGGAGAAAATTGAAATCAGCACGCCCCCACACCACCAACATGTTCGCGCAGGTTTGCTTGCATCCGAAAAACCCTCATTTGAGCAGGTACTACAAGAAATCGTGTCACAGATAAACTTCTCATAAACTTCAGGCTTGCTCAGATTGCCACGGACTTGAGTCTTCTTTTCAGCTTGCCGCTTTAGCTCAGCCATCACGGCCAGCGCCAACCCTTGCCTGTCCGCGCGACGGCCTCCGTGGCCGCGGGCGGCCGGAGCGCTTCCTTAGCCGGGCCTTCACTGCGGCATGAAGAAACTCCGGTGCAAGATCGGCTCCGTTTGGCCACGCGATGGTGTGCCAGTCGGGATGAACCGCAACAGAACGGAAAAGCTTCTTATTCCTCAGAGGCTCGAAGACCTCGCCGTGTAATTCTTCCCGCAGATCAACTTCGCCCTCAGTGCCATCATTGAAGCGAAGCCACACCACATAGTCTTTTACGTATCGTGCCTCAATTACTCTAACCATCACGTTACTCCAAGGGCGGAATTTTTTTGAGCGGCTTGCGTTGGCTCGAAAGAGTCCAGTTCCAGCGCAGTTCCTGCTTATGAAGATCGTACCATTCAAGAACGTGCCGGAGAGCTCGCTTCGGAAACTTCCCGGTCACCACACCATTCTCGATCGACACCTCGATGTCGAAGTCGCCATATGTCGCGTGAAAATGCGGCGGTCCATGGTCTCGGTAGAACATTGTGATCACGATCCCAAGAAAGCGGCTCAGCTCCGGCATTCGCGAACCTTTAAGTTCCTCGCATTGCTCAAACGTCAAGTGCTAGAGTACGCTTTGAGGCCAGAACGAGTCAACCCCAGCAAAATCAGTGACACTTTCATGTCCTTTCTCTGCCTCTTGCCGTTGTTCCCGTCGGGCAATCACACGGGATTGCCCCTACGCTGACCTCTGATCTCCGACCTCTGTTTTTGCCGCCTGCCCCCTGCTCCCTGCTGTCTTGCTCTTCGCGCTTTGCCTTCTTGAAATCCGCAATTCAAAATCCGACATTCCGCCCGCCTTACCCCTCACGCCTAACGCGTTACGGTACTGCCCTCCCCCTTGTCTGAGATCAGTCAATGTTTCTTCCGGAGGTCAAAGCATCGCTGCTCGCTGAACAGCAGCCGTTCTTTTCACGTTCACCCGCACATCGACGCGCGAACCCAGCCGGTTTAGGATTAACATTAACCGGTCAACGGTAAACCGTCCCAAATCAGCTCGTCGAATCCGCGAAAAGTCCGCCGCCGCAACCCTCGTACAAACCTGCGCTTGGCGAACCGAGATCTGCTCACGATCGAGCGTCTTGATGATTTCCGCCGCCAAAATAGCTTTGAGTTGTTTCAAATCAGCGTCTTCCTGACCGAAGTCACGATAGACATTGCCGCTGCCGCGGACGATCTCTAACGCTGTTTTTTTCATTGTGCGATCTCCTTGAGCATCTTGAGTCGGTTACGGATCAGTTCAATTTCGTGTTTCGGCGTCTTGATGCCTTGCGTCGATTTTTTCTGAAACGCATGCACGACCCAAATATCGGACCCGATTTGCACCGCATAGACGACCCGAAACGCATTTCCGCGAAAACGCAGCGCAATCTCAAAAACTCCGGAGCCCATGCCCTGCATGGGTTTGGCAATGTCCGCTTTTCCACCTTCCGCCGCGATAGTCACTGCGGTCAAGCAGATCGTTTGAGCGTCAAGCGGAAAATTTTCGAATTCGCTCCGGGCCGCTTTGATCCAAGATATCGGCCGCGTGGGTCGAGTCATGATAGATAGCCCATGTTGTCATATTTGACTACATCCGGCAAGCCGCTGCCTCACGATGAGAATCTAAAGCAGAAGATTTACCGCACAGGCAAGAAACCGAATGGCAGACCTCTGATCTCTATCTCACGTCTCTGTGACCTCCGCGTCCTCTGCACTACTATACTTGAAAATTTACGCCGCTTGCGCAAATTTCCCGGGAGCCGAAAACTCTCGGATTCGGATATTGCTCGCGCCAAGGCGCCAAGACGCTAAGCGACAGGCCCAAGGCCTGTCATCCCGAGCGAATGCGAGGGATCTAGGAAAGATTTCTCTCTTCGTTCGAAATGACAACGCTCTTTCTTTGCGCCTTTGCGTCTTTGCGGGAGATTAATCCGAGTTTGGTTGCGGCGTAGCCGCGCTGCGTACTCTGTGGTGAATATCCGAGATTCGAGTTTCGAAATCCGAAATTGACTTTCTGACCTCCGACCTCTGACCTCTACCGTCCGCGCCTTACGGCGCGACGGGAAACCCAGCATAGTAGTTAATCAGCCCCAGGTATTCGTGCACGACGGATGAGACAAACCGCCGCTCGCGCCACCAGCGCGCGGGATCGAAAGGATCGCCCTCGGCCGCGCGAACAATAGCAGTCGAGTCGCCGTGCGTCACATAGCCCCACGTGAGACGCACGCGGCGCGTGTGGTATTTAGAGGAGACTAGAATGACCGGCTGTATGACGGGGCCGATGGTGTTGAAGGCAAGTTTTAGCTCTTCAAGGGTTCCTTCCGCTCTTCCTTTGGGAACGATGATGGCCGAAGAAGGGACTCCCTTGTTGAGCAGCACCTCCCGGCTTATTTCCCAGCTTTCCGGAACTCTTATGCCCAGTTCAGAGAGCGCTTGTTGCTCTTCCCAGAGCGCCCCCGGAATCACAATCACTTTCGGCGCCCACCCGGCGCGATAGAGCCGCGCCGCTTCCATCTCCCGAAACGGCGGGTCGCCTCCCAAGGCAACGATGGCTACCGCCGGTTGCAGCGGATCCTCGATGATTAGGAAAGAGCCTAGCGCGCGAAGAATCGGGACACGCGCGAAAACCACCAGCAGCATGGCGCCGAGTAAAACGCCTCCGCCCCATAACACGCGGCGGCTTGCCGCCGTTCGAATTCGCCACAAGCTCAATAGCCTCCAATTCTGCGTGTGCGTCAACTACAAAGAACCTAGCGCGGCGCAGCCGCAACCGAAGAAGATTCGGAACGGAATATTAGCCGCAAAGAACGCAAAGAACGCAAAGGACGCAAAAAAAGAATCGGGATTTGTAGGGGCGGGTTTGAAACCCGCCCTCTTGGATTTGGCGCATCGAGAAATTTGCGCATGCCGCGCAAATTATCACGGATAGCAGTGCAAAGATCGCAGAAGATCTTTGTCTTTGAGTTCTATGTGTCCTTTGCGCCCTTTGCGGCTGGAACGTTTTTTCGCTATTTGCTATCCGCTATCCGCTTTTCCTGCCCATTGACGGCTGACCTCCGACCGCTGGCTTTCCGCTATTTGCCTTCCGCCGTTCTTTTGACTCTCCGGTCTGTTTTCTATTATACTATGCAGGTTTACAAAGCCGTTTCTCATCATTACTTAGGCCAGAGACCGACCTGGGCTCGTAGGAGGACAACGATGAGCGCTTTACAGAAGAGAGTCGAAGCGATGCAAAAGATCGGCGCGGGAGCTTTAGCGGACCAAGCGTTGCGCAAGCTTATCCACCTGCAGCTGCAAAAGTATGAAAAGCAGTTGGAAGAGGTACAGAGAGAGCTAGAGCCCTTTGAAAAACAGCACAGCATGAGTTCTGAGGAATGCCACCGCCGTTTTATGGCGGGGGAGCTGGGAGATGACGCCGACATCATAGACTGGATGGGCTTATATGACAACGCCCTGCTGTACCGAGAGCGAATTGAAACTCTACACGCAGCGGGCTGAGGCCTGACGCATGATTCAGGAGTACCTCGGTTGGCCATCTGATCAAGAGATGGGATAACGCTCCCCACCACCCGACTGTAGATACTTTTCCGCATCATCCCCATGACGGAGCCGAAGACAGCGTGGCAAGCCACCCGCCCATTACCGATTTTGAGGTTTTGCAGCGCATTCTTGTTGAAGTCGAAACGCAGTTGAGTCAAAAGAACAAGCAACCCTGAGTATTTCTACTCGGTACTTTTCTCTGTGATGAGTCTTCTCTACAACAATCCGCAATTCGAAATCCGCACTTTCCCTTTCCCCTTCATCGCTCATCGCTTTCCGCTTTTGAATGGCGTCAGTTTGACACACGTTCGATTTCGGTCTATTCTCTGGGCTCCAACAAGCTGGGTTTCGAGGAGCAATCTGGTGAGCACCACGACAGTACCTGTTCAACTTCCCGAACCTCTTTTTCGAAGGCTCAAGCGCGCAGCGGATTTGACGCATCGCTCTGTTGAAGAGATTGCCGCAACCAGTTTGGAGGCTGTCCTTCCCCCCGCATCCAACCTTCCGCCTGATATCGCCGACGAACTGGCCACCATGCATTTGTTCAGCGACGAGGCGCTGTGGGCTGCTACCGAACCCTCTCTCTCACCCGCCGAGGAACGCCGGCTTGTCCAGCTCAATTCCGCGGCTGGAGAGCGGGAGTTGACCCCGGCCGAGGAGTCTGAGCAGCAAAACCTGATTACGGCTTTTCAGCGCTCGGTCTTGCGCCGCGCCAAAGCCCTGGCAATTCTCGCGCAACGCGGTCATCCCATCGCCGCAGCGACCGACGAGAAAATTCCAGGCAATGCCGCCAAGTGACCCTTCAAGCCCAGGACAAGCTGCTGTTTTACGGCCTTTCGTGCGCAAGCGCGCGAGGGGTCGCTGTGAGTACTGCCTCACTGCTGAAGTGTTGAGCGGTATCCGCTGCCAAGTGGATCACATTCTGCCTCGCTCTCGCCAGGGTGCGACGACCGCAGACAACCTCTGTTTAGCTTGCCCCGCCTGCAACGGCCACAAGCACGCCCGAACGCACGCTCACGATCCCGATTCAAGTATTCCCGTTCCGCTTTTTGATCCTCGCCCGCAACGCTGGAACGATCACTTTGCCTGGAGTAGCGACGGCACAGAGATCATTGGGCTTTCACCGACGGGGCGAGCGACCATTGCCGCACTGAAGATGAACGACCCTTTAATTGTCAGCGCGCGGTCGCTGTGGGTGGGTATTGGAGCGCACCCGCCGCGAGACGAGTGATCACGTACTCCAGATGAACGACGTAACCGATTTTCGCGCACTGGTACATTGCGTCAATCAGCCGCCTCGGCTGCAGTACGCCTTCGCCGTTTGCCTCTCGCCCTTTCCCCTCTGCCGTCCCCATTCCGCAATTCGCAATTCTTTTGATCTCTGCCCTCTACTCTGCCCTCACCGATTTTGAGGTTTTGCAGCGCATTCTTGTTGAAGTCGAAACGCAGATGAGCCAAAGGCGTGAACAACCTTGAACGTTTCAAGAAATAATTAACCCACTGAGCATCTTATCGATTCGCTCCATTTGACTCGGCATCGTCTTTGACGACCCATATCGCCGAAGCCGGAACTCCCTCTCCCGGATGAGCACCTCCCGGCTTATTTCCCAGCTTTCCGGAACTCTCTCCCCTGAAGAACGAGGCTTCGGGATGTGGAAACGCAATCGCATCCCAAGCCTGAACTATGTCGATAGGCTGCGAACCCGAGATCGCCGTACTCCTGACGTGTTCTTGAAGGACATGGCCGAGGAACACCAAACATTATCGCTTCATCTCCGAAATCACTCTGATCGATCCTTTGCGCTTTAATCCGTAACGGTTCGTCCCCTTCCATGTTCCACCTCTGTATCTAAATCCGCAATCCGAAATCCCAAATGACACCTTCTCCCTTGCGATTCACGCCTTACGGTTTCCCTGCTCTTTGCCATGTCTTAGCTTCTTCCGGTCGTTTCCAGGTGTTCCACACGTTCCTCGAGACGCCGCATCTGCTTTTTGATGGCCCGGAACTCTATATCCAGTGTCTAGTGAAGCTTCATAAATCCATCGACCTGGTTGTAAACCTACTCAAGGCGGTTTTCCATACGGGCGAATCCTTCCTGCATATTTTGTACAATCGTAATAATCGTAGCGTCGTTTGCTTGGAGCGATCTGATGCCCCGCTCCACTGTGGTCAGGCGCGATTCGATGGTTTTTTTAGCAGGTCGGCGTGCCTGCTGGGAGACTGGTCAATTTCGATTTGCGAATTTTGAAGGTGAGGCGTTCTGAGTTATTTGCGACGCGCTAATGTGCCCATCCTATCGCGCACCAACTTCAGGAATTCGCGCAGACCTTCTTCAGGAATCGCACTGATATGGCTTTCTGATACGTTGCTTTCTGTCCCGTCATGAAAATGGCGTGGGAAGGTCACTACGAATTCCCAGCGCTTATGGGGAGCATTGTCGTGACGGAAGATCGTTCCATCTATGGCCCGTCGTTCCCAGTGGAAACTGTAGCGGTCGCGAAGTTTCAGCGAGAACCAAACGTCTACAAAACTACCGTCGCCCAGAATAATTCGCAGTTCGTTGATCCCGGAGATCGAAGCCTCGGCCACAATATCGGCAAACTCCACCTCAGCGATCTCGCGGAGTCGCTCGACATCCACCAGGCTCACACAATAACCTCTAGAAGCTGTAGAAGACGGTCCTGCTTATATTCCAGATGATCCAGTCGCTGAAGATCTCGCCACGAGTCCGCCTCTTCCAGCGTCCCATCTCGATAGCGGGCCTCCATCTCCTCAACGCTGGACACACCATAACGACCGCTAAGTTCAAAAATCTCAGCCTTAACTTCCCGGAGTTGACTTTCTAAGAAGCTGCGCAGGCCCTGCTTGACCAACTCTTCTTCCGAGATCTTCAGCTCTCGAGCGACCGTGCTAATAATTTTATTGGCCTGGGGACTCATTACTCTCTCCCACATCCTTAACGCTGGACAGTGATTGTACTGCGGTCGGGTTTTTCCAGCAAGTGAACGTCCAGCCTGCCGTTTCACACCCTCACGACTAACGCCTCACGATCTCTGATTTCTGACCTCTGACACCTAACCTAAATCCAAACTCCCAAATACGCAATTCGCAATCCGAAATCCGAAATTCCCCTCACCCCCCACCCGCCCCCACCTGAAACCCAGCATAGTAGTTAATCAGCCCCAGGTATTCGTGCACGACGGCCGAGACAAACCGCCGCTCGCGCCACCAGCGGGCGGGATCGAAAGGATCGCCCTCGGCCGCGCGAACGATAGCAGTCGAGTCGCCGTGCGTCACATAGCCCCACGTGAGACGCACGCGGCGCGTGTGGTATTTAGAGGAGACTAGAATGACCGGCTGTATGACGGGGCCGATGGTGTTGAAGGCAAGTTTTAGCTCTTCCAGGGTTCCTTCCGCTCTTCCATTGGGAACGATGATGGCCGAAGAAGGGACTCCCTTGTTGAGCAGCACCTCCCGGCTTATTTCCCAGCTTTCCGGAACTCTTATGCCCGTTGCAGAGAGCGCTCGTTGCTCCTCCCGGAGCGCCCCTGGAATCACAATCACTTTCGGCGCCCACCCGGCGCGATAGAGTCGCGCCGCTTCCATCTCGCGAAAGGGCGGCACGCCCCCCAAGGCGACGATCGCCGCCGCCGGCCGCAACCGATCCTCCACGACCAGAAATGAACCCACACCCCGAAGCAACGGGGCGTGGCCAAAGCCAATAAGAGCAATGGCACATAACAGACCGGCGCAATGGGTCAGGTGCCGCCTGCTACGCTATATTGGCTTCATATCGACCCGGCTTCTTTGATGTGATGAAAAGGCTGATCTCAAGTTGGTGAATTTACGAGTTTCGAAATTCCAATTTCGACTTGAAGAAGTTGGTTAACAGCAGTGAGCAAGACATTTTTATTGATTACTTGAACGGCATCGAACGGACGAGAGCGATCCTGACTCCACCGGTTACAGAGTTTATTACTCTAACACTGGCAAAGCCCGAACTGTTGTATTTGCGTTTGGCCTCAAGGCAGCTTTTCAAATCCCGCCTGAACAAAGTGTTGGTCAAAAGCCAGGGCAGTATGGATGCCGAGCCGTTGCATCACGATAAATGAAACACAGTCCGTCAGCGAGTATGATTTGTCGGCATGCTGAGCAAAATATTGCCAAGCATCGTAAAACAATGCTTCGTCCACGTGCACCAACCGCACCGTTGCACTACGCAGCAGTCGGTTACCGATCTCGCTGGCTTTGGCATGCTGTTTCCGACTGTTGAAGAAAGTAACAACTTCGTCGAACACGTAAGATGTGGTTACCAAGGGTGACAACTGAGCAGTAAAGATTCGCCAGTGCTGCACGGCAGCGTCATGGTACTGGTCATCCGCCGCTTCTAGCGCGATCACATACCCGGTGTCGAGGAACGCGGATGTCATCAGGTGGAACCGTACAAATATTTGTCATGGCACTCGGAGGCATCAGGGGCGCCGCACTCCACGGGATTCTGCCCAAGTGCGAGAATCGGATCACTCTTTGTCGTTGGTACGATCACGACAAGACCGTCTGCCTTCCGAATCTCGACTTCCTCGATTCCCTCAAGGAATTCCTTTGGGATAACCACGCCCTTCTCTGTGACCTTTGCCTTCATAGGTTCCTCACACTGCTCAAACGTCAACTACTAGAGTACGCTTTGAGGCCAGAACGAGTCAACCCCAGCAAAATCAGTGACACTTTCATGTCCGTTCTCTGCTTCTTGCCGTTGTTCCCGTCGGGCAATCACAGGGGATTGCCCCTACGCTGACCTCTGATCTCCGACCTCTGTTTTTGCCGCCTCTCACCCCTCACGCCTCACGTTTTACCCATTGCTCCCTGCTCTTAGCCTTGGTCAGATAATTAGAAATCCGCAATTCGCAATCCGAAATCCAAAATTCCCCTCACCCCCCACCCCCCCCCCCCCCGAACCCCGCCAAAGAGTTAATAAGCCCCCCCGAGTCGTGGCCCACGGCCGAGACACAAC
>Ga0214472_10000460_pt1 | contig 50267 bp, 48 predicted proteins | sample RVTome_6_FD_207662 | JGI IMG/M metagenome (GOLD analysis project Ga0214472, IMG submission 207662) | Soil microbial communities from uranium-contaminated site in the Upper Colorado River Basin, Wyoming, United States - RVT140D175 | ecosystem: Environmental > Terrestrial > Soil > Contaminated >...
TGGACTTTTTTCTTTATCGGCCTCGCCCCCTGTTTTCGCCGTGAGAGGGCAACGTCCTGGGCCACTAGACGAAGGGAGCAAAGATTAAGTCAGGATAATTATAACGGGTTCTCGCCCTGGAGTGGATGACTTAAACAAAACAGGCATCCCTGCCGCAGGTCCATACTAGACTAGGCATCCATGCCGTGGGCCCATTGTCGAGGTTAAACTCCGGCCCGGACATCCATTGTCCGGGCGCTCCGCCGGAAAAAAGTCCACTGGACTTTTTTCATGTTCGGCCTCGCCCACTAGACGAAGGGAGCACTTGGGAATGATATAAACACGGGAATTGCTGTATCATACGTGCGTATTGCATTTACGCAAACATAACCCCGCCTTTTGGTACAGCCGTGTTATTTAAGATACTGCTCTTGATTAATTATGTTAAATACAGATTCAAAAAATAAAGTCTCCAGACTGAAATTTGAGCCGAAAATCATCACCCGTTCAGAGCACAATATCTCACGGGCCGATATCAGTGAAAATGCCCTCAAAGTTCTTTATCGCCTGAAAACTGCCGGATATAAAGCTTACCTTGTAGGCGGCAGTGTCCGCGATCTGTTATTAAATATAAAGCCCAAGGACTTTGACGTGGTTACCGATGCCCGTCCTGAACAGATCCGCGAATTATTCCGTAATTGCCGTTTGATAGGCCGCCGTTTCCGTTTGGCCCATATCCGTTATGGGAATGAAATTATAGAAGTCTCCACCTTCAGGGCGGCACATCATGTAGCTGACGGAGAAGGGCATATCGAGGATGGCCGTATCATACGGGATAATGTCTATGGAGATATTGATGATGATGCATGGCGGCGTGATTTCACTGTCAACGCACTGTTCTACAATATTGAGGATTTTTCAATTGTCGACTATGTCGGTGGACTCAATGATATAAAGACAGGCCAGTTGCGATTAATCGGTAATGCCGAGGAGCGTTATCGTGAAGACCCTGTCAGGATGCTTCGCGCCGTGCGCTTTGCCGTAAAACTCGGGTTTACCCTGCATCCAATGACTGAACAACCGCTCCTTGAACTGGATAATTTACTGCAGGATATTCCTTCCGCCCGTTTGTTTGAGGAATTCATGAAATTATTCATGACCGGCATGGCACTGGAAATCTATCAGCAATTGTTCCGTTACGGTTTGTTTGGGCATTTATTCCCCGAGACTGCGCATGCACTGGCACAGGATAATGACGGTTATACACACCGGTTGCTGTCCAGTGTTTTTGCCAATACCGATGCCAGGATTGCTGAGGGCAAGCCGGTTACTCCGGCGTTCCTGATAGCAGCTTTGTTATGGCCCTCACTCGTACGTCTTGGAGAAGATTATAAAAGTAATGGTTTGGCAGAAATGGATGCGATACAACTGGCCAGTGATGCGGTTATTTCAAGGCAGGTCAGCACGATTGCCTTGCCAAGAAGATTCACCCAGATATCAAGAGAGATTTGGGCGATACAGATCAGGCTCAAGCATCGGCGGGGTAACCGGCCCCTGCGTCTCTTGTCACATCCACGGTTTCGCGCGGCCTATGATTTTCTGCTATTAAGGAAACAGGCCGGCGAAGATCTGGGTGATATGGCGGAATGGTGGACTGACTTTATGGAGAAAAACAGTCATCTGTTGCCAGATTCGACTGCATCAGCCGGTGTTAAAGCCAGACGGCCGCGCAAACGCAAACGCCGCTTCAGTTAGTATTATGTCTATGACCGATGCCTATATCGGACTGGGTAGTAACCTGAATGGCCCGGCAGATCAACTGCACACGGCAATAAAATCACTGCAGCAATTACCGGCGACAACCCTGATGCGGACCTCATCATTATACCGGACCCGACCGGTAGGCCCGGAAGATCAACCCGATTACATCAATGCCGTGACATGGATTAAAACTGGTTTGTCGGCCAGTGATTTGCTTGACCATATGCAGGCCATAGAAGACAGTCAAGGCAGGACCAGACATATACACTGGGGCCCCAGGACGCTGGATCTAGACCTGTTGCTTTTTGGTGAGTCCATCATTCATGATGTTGATTTGAATGTTCCCCATCCGGAGATGCATAAACGCGGATTTGTACTATATCCACTTTATGAAATATCTCCGGAAATAATCATTCCGGGATTTGGGCCAATTATGGAATTATTGCAGAATACAAATCCCGATGAAGTACAGAAATTGCCAGGTTCATGAACAAGAATATTCCTGATTATATTGTTGTTGAAGGTCCTATCGGTGTCGGCAAGACATCACTGGCAAAGCGCCTGGCCGAAACATTTAATGTGGAAGTCATGCTGGAATCGGCTACAGAAAACCCGTTCCTGCCCGCGTTTTATGAAAACCGTCGTACTGCCGCATTACCGGCACAATTGCATTTTCTTTTTCAGCGGGTAAGGCAGACTGAAGCCCTGCATCAAACTGATATGTTCAGACCGGTACACATTGCCGATTTTTTGATTGAGAAAGATCGTTTGTTTGCCAAAGTAAACCTGAGTGATGCTGAGTATGATTTATATCGTCAGGTTTATGAACGGCTCATTCCGCAATGCCCGGCCCCTGATCTGGTGATTTATTTACAGGCAAAACCGGAAATATTATTAAACCGGGTACAGGAACGCGGTATCGAATACGAAAAAAATATCGATGCCGTGTATCTGAAAAATATTTCTGATGCCTATGTAGATTTTTTCTATCATTATAATGCTTCGCCGTTATTAATTATCAATACGGAGAATTTTGATCTGGTGAATGGCCAAGAGAACTATAATCTTCTTATTGAACATATACGCAAACTCCCGCCGGGAAGGCATTATTTCAATCCGCAGGGTTTATAAAGTAAATTATTTATGCAAAAAGTTACACTGAACACCTTGAAAGAAATGAAAAAGCAGGGCAGTAAAATTGCCTGCCTGACTGCCTATGATGCCGCCTTTGCAAGATTACTGGACAAGGCCGGTATGGATGTGATTCTGGTGGGTGATTCGCTGGGTATGGTGCTGCATGGAGAAAAGACCACGCTCAAGGTCAGCATGAATGACATGATCTATCATTCACGCATTGTAAAATCAGGGTGCGGGCGGGCACTGATCGTTGGCGATATGCCGTTCATGAGTTATGCATCACCAGCCCAGGCCCTCGGTAATGCCGCAAGGTTGATGAGCGAAGGCGGCGCGGAAGTCGTAAAACTTGAAGGTGGTGCAGTTGTTGCTGATATCATCAGTCATCTTGACCGGCACGGGGTCCCGGTGTGTGCCCACCTTGGCTTGATACCGCAATCAGTTCATAAACTGGGTGGTTACCATGCACAAGGCCTTGATCAGAAATCGGCAAAACAGATATTACATGACGCAAAACTGCTGGAGAATGCCGGTGCTTCGATGCTGGTACTGGAATGTGTGCCACACCAGCTCGCCGGAGAAGTGACCGGCGCAATATCCATACCTGTTATCGGTATAGGGGCCGGTGCACTATGCGATGGCCAGGTGCTGGTACTTTACGATTTACTGGGAATTACAGAACGGCAGCCCCGGTTTTCAAAAATTTTTCTCGAATCTGAAACATCAATTCTGTCTGCAATTGAAAAATATGTTGACGCTGTCAGAACGGGTGAATTTCCTGCTGCTGAACATCAGTTCTGACCATGCTGGTTATCGACAGGATTATTCCATTGCGAGAGCAATTGTCTGCCTGGCGGCAATCAGGACAAAGTATTGCACTGGTACCCACCATGGGCAATCTTCATGCAGGCCATTTGTCACTTGTGGAAATGGCAAAAGAGTTTGCAGACAGGATAGTTGTCACGATCTTTGTTAATCCTGTCCAGTTTGTGGCAGGCGAGGATTATGACAGTTATCCGCGTACCATAGATCAGGATCAGGAAATGCTGGCGGCTTCAGGCACAGACATCCTGTTTCATCCGCCGGAAGAGGAAATTTATCCGGAAAATTCGCAAAATCAAACCATAATAACGGTACCATCGCTCGATAGTATTTTTTGTGGAAAATCCCGGCCCGGACATTTTGCCGGTGTGGCCACGGTCGTCGCCAAACTGTTTAATGCCATACAGCCGGATGTGGCAATTTTTGGCGAAAAAGACTACCAGCAATTGCTGGTGATTAAACAACTGGTGCGGGATTTATGCATGTCTGTCAGGATTATAGAAGCACCAACCGTGCGTGAAAGTGATGGTTTGGCCATGAGTTCCCGTAATGTTTATCTTAATTCTGGAGAGAGAACGATCGCGCCCAGGCTTTTCCAGGTGTTGAGCCGCATGAAAGAAGAGATTATTAATGGCAACAGGGCTTACATGGAGATGGAACAACAGGCGATGGCTGAGCTGGATCAGGCGGGATTTGCAACAGAATACGTCGCTATTCGTGCCGCTGAAAATCTGGCCGAGGCTGGGACGGGCGATCTGGTGGTACTGGCCGCGGCCTGTTTGGGTAAAGCCAGGCTTATAGATAATGTGGTTATCAGGCGTTGAATCAGGGGAATTTTTCCGCCATACTTTGCGTCCTCAGACCGTAATATTTTTATAAACCATGCAAATAACTGTTTTAAAAGCAAAATTCCACTCAGCCTGTGTGACCCATGCGGAACTGGCGTATGACGGTTCTTGTGCAATTGACGGCGTGTTGCTTGAAAAAGCAGGAATACATGAGTACGAACAAATACAGATTTACAACATTAATAATGGTGAGCGTTTCACCACGTACGCTATCAGGGCGCAGGACCACTCGGGTATTATTTCCGTAAATGGTGCTGCAGCACATAAGGCCAGTCCGGGTGACCGCGTTATTATCTGTAGTTACGGCGTGATCAATGAAAGTGAAATTATTAAATACAAACCCACACTGATTTATCTCGACGAGCATAATAATATTATGCGAATACAGGATCATATCCCCGTACAGGCTGCCTGATTCAGACCGGTCCAACTGGCCACTTTTTCAGTTTCCCGGTTCATATTCTCCGGTACAGGCCAGATTATTGGCGCCACATAGATATTCCCGCGGCATTAAATCTGTGTATATTCGAACATCTGTCACGTCATCTACCCAGGTGTGGCAATTTGTCACATAATGCAAAGTCATTAATACACAGCATTATTATAAATAACATGAGCACTGCTGCAGTTATTATCATAGGCAACGAAATCCTCTCCGGGCGTACCCGGGATGCCAATTTGCCTTTCCTCGGTAAACGACTCGCGGAACTGGGTATCAACCTGCTCGAAGTCAGCATTATCCCTGATGAAGAACATACGATTATCAATACAGTAAATCATTACCGGCAGAAATTTACTTATGTTTTTACTACGGGAGGAATTGGCCCGACTCATGATGATATATCTACCGTTTCAGTTGCAAAGGCATTTAACAGGCCATTGGAAAAAAATTCTGAAGCGGCAGGTTACCTCGAGTCATTTTATGAACCGGGCACGATAAATGAAGCCAGGTTGAAAATGGCTTATATCCCCGTAGGGGCAACATTGATTAAAAATCCGGTCAGTGCTGCTCCCGGGTTTCAGCTGGAAAATGTATTCGTATTGCCTGGTGTGCCAGAGATCCTGCAGGCGATGTTTGATGGCATTTCTGATCGTCTGGTTGGCGGCCCCCCGGTTTTGACCCGTTCCATATCAACTGATCTGCGCGAAAGTATTCTGGCAGAAGGACTGGGATTAATTCAGAAACAGTTTCAAGAAGTAGCTATTGGCAGCTATCCTTATTTCAGGATGGGAAGACTGGGTGTAAACCTGGTCATGCGTTCAACTCTCGCTGCCAATCTGGATCGTGTGTACAAGGATATTGAAAGTCTGGTCCATCAATTGGGAGGGGAAATTATCGATGCAGAATAAACTTATTGTTACCTGCAATTTTCAATCAATCAGAAGCACAGGTTTTGCAGGTACGGGTATAGGGTATGGCCTTTAAGCGTTCCAGCTCAATCTCAGTCCCGCATTTATTACAGATACCGTACTCGTTGTTTTTAATTCTTTTTAAAGCATTTTCAATATCTGCCAGCTCTGTTCTGGACAGACTGTCAAGATTATATACAACCTCATCATTGCCATGCCCGGCGGCCTGTTCATCAAAGCTTTTTGATACCGGTTCGCCGCTATGACGGATATGCCCATGGGTTTTATTAATTCTTTCTTCCACCTGTTTTTTCAGATTCAATAACAGGTCATTAAATTCATTTTTATTAATCATGGACTGAATTCCATATGATTAATATAAGGCAAAGAATTACTCAGTTGACGATTAATGTGCACCGGAACCCAGGTAATTCTCATCACGCCATCTTTTTACAATAAGACGAAAAATATCTGATTCCGTAATCAGGCCAGCCAGTTTTTCATTGGCATCAAGTACAGGCAACCCTCCGATTTTATTGTCCAGCATCAATTCAGCAGCATGACCAATTGTTGAAGTCTGGTAGATGGTGACAGGTTTGTTTTGCATGGCTACCGAAACAATCAAGGTGGACAGGTAACGGTATGCTTCTTCAAGGGACAGTGAATGCTTGATATCAGAAGGCTTCGCTTCAAGAATGTCCTTCAGAGTAATGATGCCAATGAGCTTCTTGCTGTTATCAACCACCGGCAATCTCCGGATTTTATTTTTTTGAAGTAATTCGTAGGCTGCAGCCAGCGTTGCATACGGGGTCACTGTGACCACATAGGGATTCATAATGTCACTGACAGCTTCTTGTACCAGACTTTTCATGATTTTATTTTCCGCAATAGCAAGCAACGGGTATCAAGCTAGCTTCTTTTAACACAAAATATATTGATCCAGATCAACTAATTGATGGGTGTAGTGTATTGATTGAGATAGAAACGCAGCATGAAAATTCATGTTCATGAGATGAGCCAATGCCGCAGTCATTTCTTGACGGCAGTATCGATAACGGCAGGACACAGCAAAATTTCATTCGGGGCTTGTTTTGCACTGATGTCCTGATCTGAACTGACTACTCCAACAATCAAAAATTATTGCCCGTAGGTTATTTCCGGTATGCAGGGAATAGGTAAATTACTGACAAATCAGGGTGTTCAGGGTTACTGGCAAATCCAGATCGAAGTATATACTTTATCTTTAATCCGCTATAGTTAACTGGAATACACGCTGGATAACCCGGGTACAGATCAGGAAATGGAACATTGTCAAAGTCACAAGTAATTGATTTTTCTAAAATTAAAATCTCATGTGCAGACTGTAATATACATGAGTTGTGTTTGCCGCGTGGCCTGGAATCGCAGGACCTTGAAGAACTCGAAAAAGTTATAAAACGCACCCACCCGCTGCAAACCGGGGATTACCTGTTCCGTGCGGGCCAGGAATTCCAGAACATCTATGCCCTGAGGTCAGGTTCAGTCAAACTGAACCTGATGGACGAACAGGGCAATGACCAAATCCTTGGCTTTTATTTCCCCGGCGAGATTCTTGGACTGGACGCCATAGATAATAAACAGCATCTTTGCAGTGCCGTGGCCCTGGAAACCAGCAGTTACTGCTCATTTTCGTTTTCTGATCTATCAGAAATATGCCAGTCGGTTCCGGGGCTGCAAAACCAGTTGTTCAAGCTGATGAGCAGGGAACTTACCCATGAAAATGAACTGTTGCTGATGATAGGCACCAAGAATGCTGAAGAACGACTGGCAACTTTTTTGATTACACTGTCCAGCCGCTTTCACCGGCTTGGATATTCAGCCAAGGAAATCAAGCTGTCTATGTCCAGGCAGGAAATTGCAAATTACCTGGGACTGACGATAGAAACAGTCAGCCGTATCATGAGCCGTTTTCAAAGGGAACAACTGATAAGCGTTAATCGCAAGCAGGTTAATATCAAGAATCCGGATGTGTTGAGGCACATCTCTTCAGGTTGCAATGCCGGTTCCGGCAAAGTTCAATGGTATAAACAGTAAAAAAGCCGGATTGTCCCGGCAGGTCATACATGTCTACAGGCTATTCTTCAGCCGTGATATCTGGTCTCGCTCTATCGGTTTGTATTTAATTGCATGGAAATAATCAACCCGCTCATCGCATTCAACCTGGGTTTGTTCAGTACCCTGCATTGTCTGGGCATGTGTGGCGGAATAATTGGTGCCTTGAGCCTGAGTGCACCAGCAAATACAGACGCTCAGCCTGTGGGCCGGGCCGGATTGGTCTTCGCCTATAATATCGGCAGGGTATTCAGTTATACACTTGCCGGCGCCATTGCAGGCTTTTTTGGTGAACACCTTATGGCTATTATCATGCCTGACTCCGGCCATCGGGCATTGCAGTTTATAGCCGCTGTTATTCTTATACTGATCGGTTTACATCTGGCAGGCTGGTTGCCGAAGTTAAGACTGATTGAGGCTTCGGGTTTGAGATTGTGGCAATTGATACAGCCGGCAGGCCGGCGATTTTTCCCGGTAAACAACCTGAGCAAGGCACTGATGATAGGTATGGTCTGGGGCTGGTTACCGTGTGCACTGGTCTATTCGGCAATGTTATGGTCACTGGCCAGCGGCAACGCCTGGAACGGGGCGTTGTTGATGTTCGTTTTTGGCCTGGGCACTTTGCCGGGCATGATGACTGCAGGATTGATGGGAAACAGGTTACTGGATGTATTGAAACAAAAAGCATTTCGTACCTGGGCGGGGGTAATCATAATTCTGTTCGGGGCAGCATCACCATTTATATATACAGTACCCCATCAGCATGAACATGGCCAGGAACACCATTCCCGAATTTAATTTCTTTCAACCGGGCCGGTTAATCCTTTTTTTCCTCAATATCATCATTATCCATCAGGATTTGATGTGATGGTTTTTCCAGATCATCGAATTGCCCGGACCTGACGGCCCAGAGAAAAAAAGCAAAAATAACCAGTATCAAAATCAGTGAAATAATAATCAGCAAATAAATAATATTCATGTTTGATTATGCATCGGCTTGTATGTTGATTCTGAATGAATTCAAAATGACCAAAAGTGAACTTGCTGACATACCGAGGGCAGCCATCCAGGGGGTCAGCAGTCCGGAGACTGCTGCGGGTAATGCAATGACGTTATAGGTCACGGCCCATAGCAAATTTTGCCTGATGATCTTCATACACTGTTTTGCAACACGATAGATATGAACAATATGCAGAAGGTTGGAACCCAGCAGTATCATATCGGCATTGAGCTTGGTCAGGTCCGTGCCGCTGCCCATGGCCACCGATACATTCGCCTTGGCCAGCACGGGCGCATCATTAATCCCGTCACCGGTTACAGCCACAATGGCATTCTGGCTTTGCAGGCTTTCTATGAATGATAGTTTTTCTGCCGGTTTCAATCTGGCATATGCTTCATCGACACCTGCAGATTTGGCGATTTTACCGACAGACTGTTGATTGTCACCGCTGAATATCATGGTTTTGATTCCATGAGTGTTGAAATAATCGATTACCTTTTTAATTCCGGGACGCTCTTCGTCAGTAAAATAAAATGCCGCCAGGACTGCATTCTCATCGGCGAGAAATACGCAATGTTCAGTCTGCTCTTCAGGGATACTGGAACCACCCAGCCTGGCACCAAGATTATTTTTTATAAATTCACTGGTGCCGATGTAATAATTTTTATCGTTAACTATTCCGCTAATACCTTCACCCGGTGAATTCCGGATCTCTGTTGCCAGAAATGTTGTGTAGTCATTATCAATTTCTCTGAATGCTTTCGCGACCGGATGTTCAGACTGTGCCTCCAGGCTTTGTGCAATTGATACAATCTCCGATTGCGGCCTGTTTCCCAGCGGGACAATCCGGTTGATTTTGAGTTTGCCTTCAGTGAGCGTGCCCGTTTTATCAAAGACCAGATGTGTAATTTTTGTAATGGTCTGCAATGCATCACTTTTTATAACAGCAACGCCCCGGGTCAAAAGGTTATTTATAGCAACCGTGAAAGCAACCGGTGTCGCCAGTGAAAGTGCGCAGGGGCAGGTTACCACCAGAATGGCAATGGTGACCGGTAGCCACATGTCTTTATCTGTATGCCACCAATACCAGGCCGCAGCGACGGCAATAATCAGGACGCCTGATAAAAAACCTCCGGCCATCCTGTTAACAAACAAAGTTACAGGAGGTTTTTCCGCCTGGGCCTTTTCTATCAGGTTACAGATGCGGTAAAAAGATGTGTCACGACCGGTTGCAGTAACCTGGATCTGAATTGGTGAATCTATGTTGGTGCTACCGCTGCAAATCAGGTCACCGGGGTTCCTGGTGACAGGAACAGCTTCACCGGTAATGATTGCCTCATCCACCGTAGTATTTCCGTTAACAACCCTTCCGTCTATCGGTATGGTTTCACCAGGCTTGATAAGAACGATATCGTTTTCTTTCAATTCAATTACCTGAACAGAATTTTCTGAATAACCAGAAGGAGAATATTCCAGCCGGGTAATTACTGCAGGTATAATTTTCTCCAGATTATCCAGGTGATTCGCTGCCTTGTTACGGGCGGTAAATTCCAGATAGCGACCCGTCAGCAGAAAAAACACCAGCATGGTCACCGAGTCATAATAAACTGCGCCTGTTCCTGTCACTGTGAACCAGATACTGGCCAGATAAGCCAGGCTGATCCCCAGTGCAATGGGTACGTCCATATCAATCTGCTTATTGCGCAGGGCCCGCCAGGAATTAATATAAAAAGGCTGGGCGCAAAAAAACATCACGGGTGTAGTGAGTATGAAACTTACCCAGCGCAGGAAATTCCTGTGTTCAGCGTCTATCCATTCCCATTCGCCGGCATAGAGCGCAATCGCTATCATCATCACCTGCATACCGAGCAGACCCGCCAGTCCAAGACGCAATAACTGAATTTTTTTCTCTTTTTCACGCAGTTCCTGGCGTTTGACAGGATCATAAGGAAAGCCCTTGTATCCCAGACGGTAAATATGATCGAGAATGTTACTGAGCCGGATGATAGTGTCATCCCACTGGATCAACGCTTTGCCCGAGGTGTAATTGACAGTGACACTGGTGATTCCGGGCTGGGCGGCGAGATGTGTTTCATTCAACCAGGCACAGGCAGGACAAACAATCCCTTCCAGAATCAAATTTGCCGCACGTTGAGAGCTGTTTATTGTTCTGACAAAAGTTCTCTGGATATCCGGATTGTCATAGATTTTCAGATCAGGCGTTGACCCGGGTGAGGTTAATTCCGGTTTGGGCGGTAGCCTGGAACGGTAACGGTAATAATTTTCCAGGCCAAATTCATTGATGGCTTGTGCAACCGCCCGGCATCCCTGGCAACACATGGGGCGTTCCACGCCTTCTATGACAATTTTTATATCCAGATTTTCAGGAACAATTTCACCGCAGTGATAACAGCTCTCTTTATCTGCGGAAATTGCCCTGTCTATGGCGGTTGCAACGTTCATCTGTGGATGTCTTTTCAGCGATAAAAGCCTGTTTTAAAGGATAGACTTTACATGATTTAAATAAAATATCTGTATTAATACCCTGAAAACAGGATGCTTGATTTAGTAATTTGATTCATATCAAGGTTCAGTTGCCTGCTTGCTGGCAAACTTCCGCAAAAATCATTTAATATAGGGTGTCGGAGCAAGGGGGCCTGTTGAATACAAGCATAAAAATAAGCAGCCGTTTGTTACATACAGGCAGACCTGGAGTGCTTGCGGATATCGATACTCGCATTTTCGGGACCGGTGTCAGCCATCGTATACAGGTGTCTCGTATCACACCTTGTAAATCAGGAATATAAAATATATAACATACCAAGAGTCCCCGTAATATTACTTAATTAATAAAATGTTACTTGAACATATCATCGGTTTTTTTCTGCATCCGTCTGAAGAGTGGGAATCAGTACGTGCCAGTAATACTCCATTCAGCCGGGTAATCTTCCACATCCTTTTGCTGGGCGCTATCCCGGTAGTCTGTGGCTATTTCGGGACTACCCAGTTTGGCTGGCAAATCGGGACTGCTGAAGCTATCAAACTGACCACCGGCAGTGCTGCGATTATCGCTGTACTTTACTACATCATCATTATCATAGCGGTATTCTCTATGGGATGGATGATCCACTGGATGGGGCAGACCTACGGTGCCAGTCAACCATTGACCCGTTGTCTCGTGCTGGCTGCCTACATCCCGATCCCATTGTTCCTGGTGGGTATTACACAGCTGTACCCGGTGCTGTGGTTTAACCTGATTATTGGTATCCCTGCAGCATCTTATACTGTATTCCTGCTTTATCTCGGCATTCCGGTCATGATGGAGATTCCCCCTGAGCGTGGATTTTTATTTTCCAGTGCAATCCTGGCCTTTGGACTGGTCGGTCTGGTCGGCATGCTCGCCGCAACCGTCATACTCTGGGGCTTTGGCCTGGGCCCGGTATTTACCACCTGATGAATTAGGTCCATGCAAGAATCAGCAACAACATATAACTATCAGGTGGTCCGCCAGTTTGCCATCATGACAATCGTCTGGGGGATTGTTGGTATGGCAGTCGGTGTTTTGATAGCTGCACAACTGGCCTGGCCGGTATTGAATTTTGATGTTCCCTGGTTGACGTTCAGTCGCTTGCGCCCGCTGCACACGAATGCGGTGATCTTTGCTTTTGGCGGATCTGCCTTGTTTGCAACATCGTACTACATCGTACAACGCACCTGTCATGTCAGGCTGTGTGACGACAGGCTTGCGGCATTTACATTCTGGGGCTGGCAACTCGTTATTCTCTCAGCCGCGATCACATTGCCACTGGGCTATACCACTTCCAAGGAATATGCCGAACTCGAATGGCCCATCGATGTCCTGATAACGGTGATATGGGTGGTTTATGCTTACGTCTTTTTTGGCACTATAGCCCGGCGCAAGGTGAAACATATTTATGTGGCCAACTGGTTTTTCGGCGCCTACATTATCACCGTCGCCTTGTTGCACGTGTTCAACAGCATGGCCGTTCCGGTCAGTTTCCTGAAATCGTATTCCATGTATGCGGGAGTGCAGGATGCGATGGTCCAGTGGTGGTACGGGCATAATGCCGTCGGGTTTTTCCTTACCGCGGCGTTTCTTGGAATGATGTATTACTTCGTGCCGAAACAGGCAGAACGCCCCATCTATTCCTATCGCCTTTCTGTTGTACATTTCTGGGCATTGATATTCATATACATCTGGGCAGGACCACACCATCTGCATTACACGGCCCTGCCGGACTGGACACAATCACTGGGTATGGTGATGTCACTGATATTACTGGCGCCTTCATGGGGTGGGATGATCAACGGATTAATGACATTGTCCGGTGCCTGGCAGAAACTGAGGACGGATCCGGTATTAAGGTTCCTGATCGTGTCACTTTCATTCTATGGTATGTCAACCTTCGAAGGCCCGATGATGTCCATTAAAACCGTGAATGCACTTTCGCATTACACAGACTGGACCATAGGACACGTGCATTCCGGTGCGCTGGGTTGGGTAGCTTTTATAACCATCGGCAGTATGTACTATCTCATTCCGCGTCTTTATGGGAGAGCCATATACAGTGTAAAACTGATCGAGGCCCATTTCTGGATCTCTACCATTGGCATCGTGTTATACATTACTGCCATGTGGGTTTCGGGGATCATGCAGGGATTGATGTGGCGCGCTGTTCATCCTGATGGCACCCTGATTTACAGTTTTGTCGAATCCGTGCAGGCCATGCACCCGTTTTATATTATCCGCACCGTAGGCGGCGCCTTCTTCCTGCTGGGTATGTTGATTATGGCTTATAACCTGTGGAAGACCATAGCCGGAGCTACACCCGTCACCGCGGCTATCCCCGTCCCCGCCATGGCACACTGAGAACGGTTGATATGGCGACAGGTCACGAAAAAGTTGAAACCAACCTGCAACTCATGATTTTGTTGATAATTGTTGTGGTCAGCATCGGCGGCCTGGTGCAGATCCTGCCGTTGTTTTTTATGCAGTCCACGACCGAGGCTGTGGAAGGACTTGAACCTTATTCAGCCTTACAGCTTACCGGCCGGGATATTTATGTCAGGGAAGGATGTTATCTCTGTCATTCCCAGATGATCCGCCCGTTCCGTGCTGAAACCGAACGCTATGGTCATTATTCCGTGGCGGGTGAATTTGTTTATGATCGCCCGTTTCAATGGGGATCAAAGCGGACCGGCCCGGACCTCGCCCGCGTCGGTGGCCGCTACAGCAATGAATGGCATGTGGTGCATCTGATCAATCCACGTGATGTAGTCCCGGAGTCCATCATGCCGGGCTATCCCTGGCTGGCAACAAATCTTTTGCGAACGGATGACATTAAACGAAAAATGCATGTCCTGAAAAAACTGGGAGCCCCGTATACGGAAGAACAAATCGAGGCGGCACCTAAAATGCTTGAAGGCAAGACCGAAATGGATGCGTTGGTGACCTATCTGCAGTTTCTTGGAACTGCGATCAAGACCCGAAGGTAATTATGAATTTCGGTTTATTAATGGGTATATGGACCATCATTGTGATGATCCTGTTTCTGGGAATTGTAGTCTGGGCTTGGAGCAAAAAACGCAAAAAGGAATTTGATGATGCCGCCATGATCCCTTTCAGGGAAAATAACAATGAAAATTTTAAAGAGTAATTTGTACCATGAGTGATTTTACAAGCGGATTCTGGAACTGGTTCATTATCCTGGCAGTGATAGTTTCATTTGCCGCTATATTCTGGCTGATCAAGTGGACAGCAAAGGGCAAGTCAGCCAAGACTGCGGATGGCGGGATTGAATCCATGGGCCATGTCTGGGATGAAAACCTGGAAGAACTCAATAATCCGTTGCCGCGCTGGTGGCTGATCATGTTTTACATCACCCTGGTTTTCGGCGCAGGTTATCTGGTTCTATATCCGGGCCTGGGTTCGTTCAAAGGCGTATTGAACTGGTCGCAAACTAACCAGTACGATCGTGAAATCAACCAGGCCAATGAAACCTACGGGCCAATCTATAATAAATACCTGAATCAGGATATTAAAGCACTGGTTAATGATGCCGATGCATTGAAGATAGGTGCGCGTTTATATTCCACTTATTGCACGACCTGCCATGGATCAGACGCGAGAGGCGTCAGGGGTTTCCCGAATTTGCGAGACAATGACTGGTTGCATGGCGGCAGTTCTGAAAATATCAAGACAACAATTATGAATGGCAGGCAAGGCATGATGCCGGCCTGGGAAGAAATCCTGGGGAATGATGGGGCCTTCCAGGTCACCGAGTATGTACGCAGTCTCGGTGGGCGTGCAGTGGATTCCGTTGTCGCTTACCAGGGCAAACAGATCTTCGAAAATAATTGTGTGGTGTGTCACGGGGCAGATGGCAAGGGCAACCAGGCGCTTGGCGCACCCAATCTTACCGATAATATCTGGCTCTATGGCGGTACACAAAAGCAGATATTCCAGAGTATAGCTGCGGGTCGCAATGGCATCATGCCGGCACATAAAGAATTCCTTGGCGAAGCCAAAGTGCATTTACTTGCCGCTTATATATATGGTTTGAGTGTGGATGAAAATCTTCACAAGTGATTTTATAGTCTAATTTCAGCCCGTTAGTTTATTGTTTCAGCCAACATGCCAAAGACTACAATGGCGTCAACTTCTCATTCCGTAAACACAGACAGTATAGAAAATGTTCTCTATGAGAAACGCCAGAAAATATATCCACGTGAGGTCCATGGGCTGTTCGCCTACCTGCGTATTGCATCGGTAATAATTCTGCTGGGACTATTTTACGGCTGTGCCTGGTTACAGTGGGATGGCCATCAGGCATTATTGTGGGATCTGCCTGCGCGCAAGTTTTATGTGTTCGGGCTGATCTTCTGGCCGCAGGATTTTGTTTATCTCGCCTTCATGCTGATTATTGCAGGCCTGTCCCTGTTTTTTTTCACGGCACTGGCTGGGCGCCTCTGGTGTGGTTATGCCTGCCCGCAAACGGTCTGGACAGAAACATTCCTCTGGATAGAGCGGCTGGTAGAAGGCGACAGATCAAGCCAGATGCGCCTCGACAAGGCACCATGGTCTTTACAAAAACTGCGTATAAAAACAGTCAAGCACACCTTGTGGATCGTGTTTTCACTCTTTACCGGTTTTACCTTTGTCGGTTACTTCACCCCGATACAAGATCTGACGGTAAAGATCATGACTTTCAGCACCGGTCCCTGGGAGACATTCTGGGTCCTGTTTTATGCCTTTGCGACGTATGGTAATGCCGGCTGGCTACGTGAACAGGTATGTAAATATATGTGTCCCTATGCACGTTTCCAGAGTGCCATGTTTGATAATGATACGCTCGTAGTCTCATACGATGAGAAAAGGGGCGAACCCCGCGGCTCGCGCAACAAGAAACTGGACCACAAGGCCAGTGGATTGGGTGACTGCATTGATTGTGGACTCTGTGTCCAGGTCTGTCCCACCGGTATTGATATCCGCCAGGGTCTGCAAATTGAATGCATCAGTTGTTCCGCCTGTATCGATGCCTGTGATTTTGTGATGGACAATATGGGTTATGACAAGGGTTTGATACGTTACACCACACAACATGATCTTGATGGTGAAAAGACACGCATTCTGCGGCCAAGAATCTACATCTATGGCGCTGTGTTGTTAACACTTGTTGCCGGTCTGTCCTACAGTATCGTTATGCGCGTGCCACTGGAGCTTGATATCATCAGGGACCGCAACCAGCTCTACCGGGAAACCAGTGATGGACTGATTGAAAATATTTATACATTAAAGGTAATGAATATGGATAACAGTCAACATCAATACCGGTTGAGAGCAGAGGGGATAGACGGTCTGGAGTTGATCATAGAACAACCTCAAATTATCGTCGAGTCGGGTACCGTTGCAGATATTACCGCCAGGCTCAGGGCGGAGGAATCTGATTTGAAATCACGCAGTAATAAAGTCCTGTTTTACCTCGAAGCAGAAGACAACCAGGAATTGCGCATCACCAAGGAAGGCCGCTTTCTCGGTCCGGGCTGACATTGGTAATGAATACTGGCGTGTCTAAAAATAACCAGTCCGGAATTTGGTACAAGGAACCTTATGTCTGGTTATTGATCCTGTTTCCGTTTGCTGCCGTGGTCATGGGCATCATCATGATAACACTCGCCATCAGGTCCGACGATGGTCTGGTCGTTGATGATTATTACAAACAGGGTCTGGAAATAAACATGGCACTGGAAAGAGATCGGGCTGCGGTATTTTACGGTGTTGTTACAGATTTTTCAGTGGATGAAGGCGGAAAGAAGATCACAGTACACCTCAATGGGAATGAGTTATTATCCATGCCGGAAACGTTGCACGTCAAATTTATACACAGGACACGGAGTGGTTTTGACCAATCACTGACACTTACCAGAGCACATGACGGTAGTTATCATGCCAGTATGCCGGTACTGGCCCGGGGTAACTGGGACGTGTTGATAGAAGCTGACAACTGGCGGAAAATTACAGAATATTCCGTCAGATAATCTCCACTCCCCGGCCTGCATCTGCAATCTTGCCATAAAGATCATATTCATCCGCCCGGTCAATCGTGATCTTGACCCGTTCACCCGGTTGCAGTTTTGTTGTATTTTCAATAATTACATTTCCGTCAATGTCCGGGGCATCGGCATAACTGCGGCCGATGATTGCATCTGCATTCACTGCATCAATTAATACATCCAGAGTCTGGCCAATGCGGCTTTGCAGTTTTTGTTGGCTGATAACCTGTTGTGTCTGCATAAAACGATCCCAGCGTTCCTGTTTGATTTCATCCGGCAGGTGATCATCCAGATCATTTGCGCGTGCGCCTGCAACGGGTGAATACTGGAAACAACCGACACGGTCCAGTTGTGCTTCTTCCAGAAAATCCAGCAGGATTTCAAAATCTTTTTCTGTTTCTCCCGGAAAGCCCACAATGAATGTGGAACGTATTGCGATTTCCGGACAGATTTCGCGCCACTTGTGAATACGCGCCAGGGTATTTTCAGCTGCGGCGGGCCGGCGCATGGCTTTCAAAATCTTCGGGCTGCCATGTTGAAACGGGATATCCAGATAGGGCAGCAGTTTATCGTCAGCCATCAACGGGATGATGTTATCGACATGCGGGTACGGATAGACATAATGCAGACGTATCCAGATCCCGAAACTGCTTAAAGCATCGCACAGTCCCTGCATGCTGGATTTCAACGGGCGGCCATGCCAGAAGCCGGTTCTGTATTTAATATCAGAACCATAGGCGCTGGTGTCCTGCGAAATAATTAATAATTCTTTTACGCCGGCCCGCACCAGCCCTTCCGCTTCACGCATTACATCATCAACCGGACGGCTGACGAGTTTGCCGCGCATGGTCGGGATGATGCAGAAACTGCATTTATGATTGCAACCTTCTGCTATTTTCAGATAGGCATAATGCCGTGGAGTGAGTTTGATACCCTGGGGCGGTACCAGATCGCCGAACGGATCGTGTGCCCGTTCATAAGGGGCATGAGTATGGACAGCAGAAACCACCTGTTCATACTGTTGCGGTCCACTCACACTGAGTACCTGTGGATGTATGGCGCGGATGTCATCTTCATGCACACCGAGGCAACCGGTGACGATCACCTTGCCGTTTTCACGGATCGCCTCACCAATGGTTTCCAGCGATTCCGCCTTCGCCGCATCAATGAAACCGCAGGTATTGACTATCACCACATCGGCGACGTCATAGCTCGGCACGATCTCATATCCATCAATGCGTAATTGCGTCAGGATGCGCTCGGAATCAACAAGTGCCTTGGGGCAGCCCAGGCTCACAAAACCAACTTTGGGAGATGTCACGGAAACCTCTGGTTAAATTACAATGCAAATATACAATGATTATACATGACCTGGATAGGTAAAATTGCATACCAGTAGACCAGAGTTATCTGTAGCAAATCAGTGTAACTAATAGGTAATCACAATATATTTATGTAATAACCATATTTACTTTTGGTAAATTAAATAAAAAAATTATTTCAATGGAATCAATATCTCAACAGCTTGAAAATATAGCCCAATTACTGAATTTGGCAAGAAGCCATCAACAAGCAGGTAGATTAGGTGAAGTGGAGAGCGTCTGCCATGAGGTTGATAACATCTGTCAGAAAATAATTAAGAAAAATCCGAATAATCAAGCTGCGCAGTATTATTGTGCAAACGCGTATAACAGTATTGCAGCCATATATAAACAGCAGGGCAATAATATTTATGCAAGAAATGCTTTAAAAAAAGCATTGTCACTCAACCCTCGGTTTGCTCAAGCAAAAAACAATCAAGGGCTTTTATTTCTGGAGGAAAATAATTTAAATGAAGCAGAAAAAAGTTTCAGAGCAGTAGTAGACATCGATCCGGGTTATATTGAAGCATACAATAATCTTGCCGCCGTGCTGCAATTAAAAGGCCAAACAGATGAGGCTATTCATTGTTATGAAAAAGTGATTGGATTAAAGCCCGACTATATACAGGCGTATTACAATCTGGGTGTTATATATGATTCGAAAAAAGAGTTAGATAAAGCCATCAATTACTACAAGCGCGCCTTAAATATCAATAATCATTATTATGACGCCTTGTTTAATTTAGGCATTACGCTATGTAAAATCAAAGCTTTCGAAGAGGCGTTTATAAAATTAAATGAAGCGCTCAATATCAATCAAAATAATCCCCGAATTTATTTGCAACTTGGGGCTATCGCCATAGAACTCGATAAATTTGATGATGCAATCAGGTATTATGAAACAGCAATACAACTGGATGAACGGTGTCACGAAGCTTACCATGAGTTAGGTGGTGTATATTATAAAAATAATGATTTTTTCAATGCAATAAAGGCATATATTAAATCAATCGAACTCAAGCCGGATTTCCCTGAATCACATAGCAGGCTTGGAACAGTATATTCTACTATTCGCCAATTTGATGAAGCGGAAAAGGCATTTAAAAATGCAATTGATTTGAAACCGGATTACGCTGAAGCCTATAACAATCTATGGGGTATTTATCGATCCAGGGGGGATAAAGATGCTGCGATTGAGTGCTGTAATAAGGCTTTGGCTATAAACCCGAATTATTCCCATGTGCATTTAAATTTAGCTAACTCAAACCAATATACTCAAGATAATATTGAGCATGCGGAAAAGATTAATGCATTATTAGCACGAAATGATTTAACTGATGAAAATAAACTGCATTTCCATTTTGCACTCGGAAAAATATATAACGATACCAATCTGCATGAAAAAGCATTTTATCATTACGAGATTGCTAATAAATTAAAAAACAGCCAGTTAAATTATGATTGCACGGGATACTCTGCATATGTAAGCGAGATAATCACCACTTTTACGGATGAATTTTTGAACAAACACGCATCATTTGGCATACAGTCACATACACCTGTATTCATTGTCGGTATGCCTCGTTCCGGGACAACGCTGGTTGAACAAATAATTACAAGTCACCCGGATACTCACGCCGGTGGTGAATTGCCTTTTATTCATCATTTTGAAGGCCTGGTAGCTACACATTCTCAATCTTCGCTACTATATCCGCAGGCCATAAAAGGAATTGATGAAAAAACAACAGAAGTACTGGCTAATGAATACCTGAAAGCACTGCAATACATCTCTGCCAGTGCTAAACGCATTACCGATAAAATGCCAAATAATTTTTTAAGCATTGGTTTTATTAGATTATTATTTCCCAATTCCTATATCATTCATTAGTATGCGCGATCCCCTAGATAGCTGCCTGTCTATTTATTCACTGTTATTCAGCAGAGCCAATGAATATGCCTACGATCTGGAAAACCTTGGTTATTATTACCTTGATTACAAACGCATAATGAAACACTGGCGATCAATAGGGTCGATCAATATGTTCGAAATACAGTATGAAGAATTGGTCAGAAATCAGGAGAGATTGAGCAAGGAACTCATCAATTACATTGGCCTGGAATGAGATGAGCAATGCCTGTCATTTTATAAAAAAGAAGGGTATGTCCGTACTGCCTCCACAGAACAGGTCAGACGACCTGTCTATTCCAGTTCAGTAGGCAGGTGGAAGAATTATGAGTCATATCTTGCACCATTAATCGAAATAATATCTACTCCTCAGAATTAATATTAACTAATCTGCTTAGTTAACTGAATTTCAAGTTTTATTAACTTGAATAAATAAGTAATTAAGTTAACTCGTTTGAGAAAAAGCCGTTTTTTTACATAACAGCTTCCGTTGCTTTTTAACAACAATATTTATTGATAATGCATATTTCCAATATTTGATGTTGCATAATAAATACGCAGTAGTAACATTTCTAGAAGAAGTTTAATAAAAGCTTAAGGAAGTATTAGATAAAAGCGCAGCAATATGTGTTTGTACCTTAAAGGGGGAAATCATGAAACAACCTATCCATTTTAAACGAAAACTATTAGTGTCTGCTGTGTGCTTGGCTATATCTGGTGGAATGACAGCCACCGTCTTGGCTGAATCGCCATCAAATGAAGATTTATGGCTCAAAATCCAGGAACAACAGAAGATGATTGAGCAGCAGCAAAAAATGATTGAAGAGATGCGATCAAAGGTGCAAACAACTGAGCAGGTCACTAACAAGCACGAAATGCAAATTGAGCAAGCTGCGAAGTCTGTTAAAGACGTTGAGGTTAAAACAGCTAAAGCAGAAAAAGCGGACTCGGAAAACTGGTTTGGTCCCAGTACTGGGACTCCCCGGGACAAGTTTTCTTTAACAGGCGGTTATTCCTATTGGATACCGGATGATGACGCCAATGTCTATGCAATTCAATGCTTTGATTGCTCTGACGTATCTAATATTCTGGCCTTCCCGCATGAGGAATTCGAAAGCGATTTAAGCAACGTGGTTGGCGGGATCAAATGGACGCGAGAATTTGGCACGAATGATTTTGCTCTTGGATTTAACTACGGTTTATTTCAATCTGAAAAGGCCACTCTTATAACATCAGATAATGGTGGTACTGATGTGGAGTTTGGGACTCCTTACGGTACACTCGATAGCTCATCCACGAATGTAAATGGAACCAACGAAGACAGCGCCATGTTTTTCATGGGAGACTTTGAATACGGGTGGCGCATGCAGGGAGCGGCAAACTCGAATATACGGTTATTTGCTGGTGTCAGGGCTGAATATCTGAACTGGGAGCGTGAGGCATTTCAGGATCTGTCTTCCTCAAATAGCTTCAATGGAACGGAGGATTCGACATTCTATGGCGCCGGACCCCGGGTCGGCGCATCTTTTGAATTCCCCATCAGTTCTTCCAACAATATCTCACTTTTTGGCGGTCTGAGCGGTGGCTTCATGTATGGCAAACTTGAGCGGGATTGGGACTTGTTACCCGACACAACCGATGCTGCTGACTATCGAGAGGTGAGCGAAGGCCAGTTTGTGCCTTTTGGCGATGCTGAATTGGGATTTGGTTATATAGTGGCCAGGGATATCCAGCTACAATTGGGTTACCAGGCAGGCTACCAATCAGATGTTTTGCATACAGCCACGGTGTGTACTGATGATTTCGAAGACGATGTGAAACCAAATAATGACAGTTGTGGAGATGCCGATAGTGGCGTATTAAACCATGGTCCTTTCCTGAGATTTAACTGGTATTACTGACACTCAGGAAAAAGGCTTGTACAGTTAAAGAGGAGGCAATGCCTCCTCTTTTTTATTATACAGCGCGTGATAGGGATCGGAAAACCCACTGTCGTTGGGAATAGCAAGATCTTCCGGCACATCCGCACTGATCCCGAGAAATGCCAGAATTCTTTTTAGCTCTGCCATCGGCCGGGAGACCAGGTCTGCATATGCAACCGTCAGCACCGCACGGGGAAACTTTTGCTCCCATAGGCCCACAAGATCGTAATACCATTGGATATACCCCAGGCTCCAATCGATATCACACGAATGATAATGTGAATTGCGGTAGTATTTGAAATACATCCTGAACGCCGTATCAAGTGGATTTCTTTTTAAGAAAATGAATTTTGCTTTCGGTAAGGCATACATGATGGCGGGTACACTTGTGATTAATCCCGGTGTAGTCGTTGTGTACAGGCTGGCCCCCCGTGCGTTTTCACGGAACATGGCGCGATAACAGAACACAAAATCCGTTAATAATGATTCAGGCAAAAACGGCAGAAAGGTTGCAGGCAGCCGGTCACCGGCATTGAACGTACGACTTGTGGCATTGGACAGCAGTTTGTTTTCAAATCCCAGTTTCACACCGGGCAACCAGTCCAGTGCTTTTTCCAGGCAGGATTTTCCCGACCTCGACGGGCCAAGCATATATAGCGGGAGTGTATCAGGTTCATCCTCAGCTATGGGTGGCACATCAAAATCAGTATTCCTTGCCCAGGACAGAAACTCCTCTTCCCAGCGTTTATCATCCAGATACTTGTCTTTGATAATTAATTTGACACTATCGTTTGCCTTGATAATCGTTTCCCAGGCTTGACCATATCTCTTGCCCATATGATAAAACCGCGCCAGGGCAAAAAGCCGTTGAATTTCTTCATTATCATTTACAGTTATACGCTCGAGAAATTTTGTGTATTTTATTAGGTTATTCTGTATGAGTTTTTGCGGGAGAGTAGATGCTAAATATATAAAGGTATTTCTTTTACCCCCATTCTTAGAAATAAACTTTTCGATAATATTCAGTGCTTTTTGGATCTCGCCAATAGCTTCATAGCATTCAATTAAATTGATTGCTATATCTTCATTATCGGGATGTATCAGTAAACAGTTTATAAATTCATTTGCGGCTTTTTCGTATTCCTTGTTTTTTAACAGGAGTTTGCCTTTATTGTAAATATGTACTTCGGAATGCTGTCGTATTCCTTTTTTATCTCCGATTATGTCTATTAAAGTCGAAAAGTCACGTCCTGTTTCATACATCCCAAATTCATAAAATAGTGCTTCCATGTTAAGCAAGGAAAAATAATCACTTTGGTCTCCGCTTAATGCCAAGGCGAGATGTTGAAATGCAGAATAAAATTGTTTCTGTTCTATATATATTTTTGCGAGTTCTCTGTGTGCTGCATAATATTTGGGGAAATTTGTAATCAATTCCTTACATATTATTTCTGCTTCATTATTTTTTCCTTTTTCAGCAAGTGCTTTAGCGCGCATCAATGTAGTGTATGCGGTTTCAATATCTTTTAGCTTAAAAGAAAGATCATCTTCTTTCATAATTATATATCTATTCTTTCTATTGATTGGTGCCGGGGAAGGGAATCGAACCCCCACATGGTTACCCATACCAGATTTTGAGTCGGCTTATTCCAATTAATAATAACAGGTCACAATTATTTACAACAATAAAATTAGAAGGATAATGAAATATTATTGTTGTAATTTGTTGCTGATAATAGCCAGAAGTTGCCTTCGATTCCCCCATGGCTCCCTCTAAAATCAGATAGAAAATGGTGGTTAGTCACTTTTCAGAAATCCTTGCTATTAATAACGATTGGCCGATATAAACGAAAGATTAAGAGGCATTTGTACTTGGTAAATCAAATAATAAACATTAGAATTTAGTATGAAGTTGAAATAATAAATTACACTAAGAATCTCTCAAAAAGGAGGGATACCATTGGGTGACAAAATTCACCGCAACTCGCTCAAAGCCGGCCACAAGCTGCATTGGTATCGAATTGAAAAAGTGCTGGGTCAGGGCGGATTCGGTATTACTTACCTGGCCTATGATTTTAATCTGGATCGCAAGGCCGCAATTAAGGAATATCTTCCCATTGAACTGGCCGTACGTGAAGGAGATTGCTCGGTTCAACCCCTGACCGAGGACCGTAATGAACAATACCATTGGGGGCTTGATAGATTTCTAAGGGAGGCACGGACGCTCGCAAAATTTGAACACCCGAACATTGTCCGTGTATTAAATGTATTCGAGGATAATCATACGGCATACATGGTCATGAGTTATGAAGAAGGTGAAAGTCTTCAGGAAATCCTTACCCAGCGTAGAACACTAGAAGAAGGTGAACTGCTTGATATTCTTGTTCCAATTCTTGGTGGCCTGGAAAAAGTGCACAATATGGGGTTCATTCATCGTGACATAAAGCCTGCCAATATATACCTGCGTAATGATGGTAGCCCGGTTCTACTCGATTTCGGATCTGCCCGTCAGGCATTGGGTGTTTATACTCAGACACTGACCAGCCTGGTATCTCCCGGTTATGCCCCATTTGAACAATACCACAGCAAGAGTGATGCCCAGGGTCCGTGGACTGATGTCTATGGTTTGGGTGCTACACTCTATAGAGCGGTTACTGGTGTAGCACCGATGGATGCCGTTGATCGCAGCCGCTTAATTCTTAAGGGTGGCAAAGATACGTTTGTGTCCGCGCTGGAAATCGGCAAAGGCAGATACTCTGAACGGTTTCTGCGTGCCATTGACCATGCCCTGCAATTCCGGGAAGAGGATCGGCCGCAGAGTATCTCCGAGTGGAAGCAGGAATTTTCACCGGGAGCGCAGGCAGAATCCGGGATCAAATCAAAGCGCACACTGCCACCTGAAAAGCAGGCTACAGAACGCGCCCCGGACATTGTTTTACAAAGGCCGCGAGCGGGCGAGGCCGCGCGAAAGCCTTCTGCCGGAGTGCCGATCAAAACATCTTCACGGCTGGGCAAAGTAAGTCTGACGTTGTTATTGCTCGTCGCAGTGGCAGGACTGGCGTGGGTGTACAGAGACGAACTTATGATGCAGGCAGAGCAGTTCGCACAGAGACAGGCAGAGATCACGACTGCAAAGACAGAAACCGAACGCGCGCGCCAGACTGAACAGGACCGTGATGTGAAAATCCAGACCTTGTTAACTGAGGCGAAAGCAGATTTCGAGGCACTGCGGTTGACGCAACCCGAAAACGATAATGCACTGGACGGATATAGCAAAGTGTTGGAGCTTGATCCGCAAAACGCAGAGGCAAAACTGGGGGTAGGTAATATCGCCGATAAACTGGTGGCGCTTGCACACAATGCCACAAATGCCGACGATCACGCGCAGGCGGAAAGTTACCTCAATGAGGCGGCCGCCATCGCGCCCGATGCTCTCAATATACAGCTTGTCCGCAATGAACTGAATCTCAGGAAAACTGCACAGGAACGCGAGGAGGCCGAAGCAATAGCGCGGCAGGAAAAAGCGCAGACGGCGCTGAAGGAGGCCGAGACAGCGGCCGGGAAGGGCGATGCACTGACTGCATTGACCAAACTCGAACAGGCGCGCACGCTCGGGGCAGACGCCACGGCGATCACAACCGTGCGTGAGAATCTGCACACCCGGCTTGAAGCACTTGCCGCTGCCGCGACTGAAGAAGCGCAGCAGGCGCTCAAGGCGAAAGACACGGCCAAGGCCCGGGCAGCATTGAGTCGCGCGAAGGATCTCAAGGAGAAGGCGGAAGCCCTCGCCGCGCCATAACTCGGGCAACACCCTCTCCCTTTGGGAGAGGGTTGGGGTGAGGGAAGAAAATTAGTAACCAAGTTGATAAGGTCAAAAGTGATATGAACAGAGTTATTTCAAATCTGGTTCTGCTGACACTGTTCTCGTGGATGCTGTTGATTCCTGCAAACAGTGTGCGCGCGGAAGCGCCCACCGATGAGGTGTTTCAGGAAATCGAACGTCAAATCAAGCAGCAAGAAGCGGAACAGGCGGAGGCCAACAGAAAAGCTGCGGAGGAAATAAAACGCAAGGCGGAAGAACAGGAAGCCGGACGCAAGGCCGCAGAAGCACAAATACGGGCAGAAGAAGCCAGACAGCATGCGGAGCAGGAGGCGCGCGCAGCGGCCGAGGCAGAAGCGCAACGGAAGGAGGAAGAAAGCCGCTTACTGCGTGAACAGCAGCAGCGGGAACAATTTTCCCAGTACATGCAAAATGGTGATTTGGCGATAAACAAGAAAGGATACCCGGAGGCTTTGCTGGCATATACACAGGCACTGGAGATTTTTCCAAACGATTCCGCAGCACTATCGGGCCAGTCGCGGGCACAGGAGTACCTAAGTGTCTGCGCCGCTCTGGTCGGTGAATGGGACTGGTTTTTTGGCACGAGCGCGATCGTGAGCGCCGACGGTAAACTACAGGCCATTGCTTTAATTCCCAATCAGGGAACCTGGGAATGCACGGATCCGTCACAACGAAAGTTTACACTGAACTGGGAGGTAGGTGGATGGGTGGATACTGCGACCCTGTCCATCGACGGCAACACGGTGGACGTGATCAATAACATCGGTATACGTTTTCAAGGCTGGCGCAAAGGCACAAGGAGTGAACAGCCTGCGCCAAAGAACCCTTTGCTTGGAAACTGACTGGATTCCTATGCGTACCAAATCTCACCATGTGTACAGGTATCTGCTGAGGTTGATGTTGCTGGTGCCAATGGGGATTTATGCACAGACACCCACCGACGAAGAACTGAAGGCACTGGAACTCCAGATCGAGCAACAGGAAGCGGCGCAGATGGATGCAAAAAGAAGGGCTGCCGAGGAAGCACAACGTGAGGCAGAAGAACAGAAACTCAGGGATGAACGTGCACGCCTTGAAGAAGAGAGACGTAAACTGTCAGAGGAGAAGGAAGCAGCACACAAACAGGCTGAAGCAGAGAAGAAACGGCTATATGATCAGTATATAAACGAAGCTGAAAAATCCATGACTGCAATGGATTTTGAATTGGCTGACAAAAATTACAGGAAGGCCCTGGAAATTTTTCATAATGATGCACAGGCACTTGCCGGTCTTGAACATATACAGGAGTTAAATAACCGGTGTTCAAGCATCATTGGTGAATGGGGTTGGGATGGTACGACACAAACAATGACTTTCGAACCAGGTGGTATAGTAGTGCACAGGGCCGCATTAAACACAGTGATCAAACAGAACTGGGAATGTGCAGATCCGAAGAATTACAGATTCATTATGAAAGGCGGTGGAGGATCGATAGATTATTATTTGTCAGAAGATGGTAATCATTTAAAGGGCCCCGATCCATGGGGTAACATAAGTCCCGCAAAGCGGAAGTCAAAACAATAAAAAATACGTGCAAAATTTTGGATAGGGCTTTATGCCGCAAAATATTGGTGCCGGGGAAGGGAATCGAACCCCCACATGGTTGCCCATACCAGATTTTGAGTCTGGCGCGTCTACCAGTTCCGCCACCCCGGCAAGTATCGGAAAACGGACGGCAAGTATAAGTAATGTTAGTCTTGGAGAAAACTGTTTTCCCGTCATGCTGGTGAAAACGACTTACAGGGAGTGGGAAATGGCGCGAGAGGACAGAAAGTCCGTAGTGGTCTGCACCCAGTAAATAATTATTTTAACTGGATTACTTCCATCGCTCTCTTATAACAGCACATCCGTATGTCACTCCACTGGCCGGAGTTTATACCCGGAGGGTGCCAGAATGACGTCCTGATTATCTATGGAATTAATCAGAACACTGGTTTTCTGTTACCATCGCCCGCCATGCGTAGGGATGAATTCTCATACCCGTTGCCTGAAGAATTGATTGCCCAGTTCCCGTCCGGGGACCGGGGCGAGAGCCGGTTGTTGTGTATGAATCGACAGAATGGAAATCTGGTTGACAGGCAGTTTCCAGATCTGGTTGATTTATTGTCACCGGATGATTTGCTGGTACTTAATGATACACGGGTCATCCCGGCACGGCTTTATGGTCACAAGGAAACCGGTGGCAAGATAGAGATCATGGTCGAGCGTATACTGGGCGTATCCCGGTTACTCGCCCAGATGCGTTTCAGTAAACCACCCAGAATAGGTACGCCGATTACACTCGATAATAACCTGAAGCTGGATATCATCGGCAGGCAAGGCAATATGTTTGTTCTTGAACTGCAAAGTGGGGGCCGCATCAGTGATGTCTTGAAAGAGGTCGGTCATGTGCCGCTGCCGCCGTATATACAACGGGAAGACTGTCCGATTGATCAGGAACGTTACCAGACAGTCTATGCAAAACAACCGGGTGCGGTGGCAGCACCGACAGCTGGACTGCATTTTACAGAAGTGATTTTGCGGGATCTTGAACTGCGTAATATCGCAACGGCTTATCTCACGTTGCATGTAGGGGCCGGTACCTTTCAGCCGGTGCGCACAGAAAATATTGAAGATCACAGGATGCACAGCGAATACCTTGAGGTTTCAGAAGCGGTCTGTGAAAAAGTGAGTCATACAAAAAAGCGCGGTGGCCGGGTGATAGCGGTGGGCACAACGTCGGTGCGGAGTCTCGAGACCGCCGCTCAATCAGGCAATCTGCAACCCTATACCGGGGAGGCCGATATCTTTATTACACCAGGTTACGAATTCAAGGTGGTAGATGGTCTGATTACCAATTTTCATCTGCCGGAATCAACATTATTAATGCTGGTGTGTGCTTTTGCCGGACGCGATAATGTATTAGAAGCTTATCGACATGCGATTGACCAGCGCTATCGTTTTTTCAGTTATGGTGATGCGATGTTCATAACAGGATAGTCACAAGTCACAAGTTATAAGTTTAAAAGTGAAGCGTGAGGTGCGTTGCGAGATACGCTTCACGAGATACGAGATACGAGATACGAGATACGAAAACATGAAATTTGAAGTATTGGCACAAGAGGGTGATGCGCGCCGGGCGAGAATGACTTTTGCGCGTGGCGTGGTGGAGACCCCGGTATTCATGCCGGTAGGCACCTATGGTGCCGTCAAATCCATGACCACTGAAGAACTTCAGGAGTTGGGCAGCCAGATCATACTCGGCAACACTTTTCACCTGATGCTCAGGCCGGGTACAGAAGTGATTAAACAACACGGTGGTTTGCATGAATTCATGCACTGGCCGGGGCCGATCCTGACCGATTCTGGCGGGTTCCAGGTTTTCAGTCTGGCCGAGGCGCGCAAGATTACTGAAGAAGGCGTACGCTTTCGTTCCCCCATCGATGGCGCCCCGGTGTTTCTTGGTGCGGAGCAGGCCATTGAAATCCAGCATGCCTTGAATGCAGACATCGTGATGATATTCGATGACTGCACGCCTTATCCGGCAACGGAAGTACAGACACGCAATTCGATGGAGTTGTCTCTGAAATGGGCCCGGCGCTCGCGCGATGCGCATGGTCAGCATCCATCGGCCTTGTTTGGCATTATCCAGGGCGGCATGTTCCCGGCATTGCGCGATGAATCATTGCAAGGGTTGCTGGAGATCGGATTTGATGGTTATGCTATCGGCGGGCTGTCGGTGGGCGAGCCGCATGAACTGATGCTGGAGATGTTGTCCCATATGACACCGCAGATGCCGGCGGATAAGCCGCGTTACCTGATGGGTGTCGGTACACCGGAAGACATGGTGGATGCGGTAAATCGCGGTATTGATATGTTTGATTGTGTCATGCCGACCCGTAACGCACGCAATGGCCACCTGTTTACCTCAAGCGGCGTGGTGCGCATACGCAATGCCAGGCACCGCCACAGTACGCTGCCGGTGGATGCAGAATGTGGTTGTTACACCTGTCGGAATTACACCCGTGCCTATCTGCATCATCTGGATAAAACAGCCGAAATGCTGGGTGCCAGGCTCAATACCATACACAATTTATACTATTATCATGAACTGCTGCGTGGACTGCGCGAGGCGATAGCGCAGGGGGTGTTGACCACATTTATTGACGAATTTTACAGGAAACGTGAGAAAAACCCGGAGTCTGTGTCATAATAGCGCGCTTTAAATTTCAGGGTGTCTTCATGTTAGAGTTCTTCATACAAAATGCCTGGGCACAGGAAGCCCCGCCGGCGGGGGGTGGATTTATGAGTCTGCTACCGTTGATCCTGATTTTTGTTGTGTTTTACTTTTTCCTGATACGTCCTCAGATGAAGCAGGCCAGGGAACACAAACAGATGGTCGAGGCACTGGCCAAGGGCGATGAAGTAGTCACCAGTGGCGGGATACTGGGCAAGATTACCAAAACAGGTGACAGCTTTATTCATGTTGAAATTGCCCCGAATATCGAGGTGAAAGTTCAAAAGCATTCCGTTACTGCGATACTGCCCAAAGGGACCATCAAGACACTTTGAAGCAATTAATAATAATCAGAAGAAATTAGTTTATAGCCAAATACATTATGAATCGTTACCCAGCCTGGAAATACATAATGATCGCCAGTATTATCATAATTGGCATTATTTATTCCTTTCCGAATATCTACGGCAGCGACCCTGCCCTGCAAATATCCTCTTCACGTGGTGCGGAAATCAGTGAACTGACCGAGTTACAGGTGCAGGTTGCATTTGACGAGGCCGGTATCAAACCGGAAAGTTATGAGATCAGCCCGAATAATCTCCTGATCAGGTTCAAGGATGAAGAGACACAACTACGGGCGCAGGATGTAGCCAGGAATGCCATGGACAGAAGTTATGTGGTCGCGCTCAATCTTGCTCCGTCCACGCCTGACTGGTTGCGTAAACTGGGTGCTGAACCGATGTTTCTCGGTCTTGATTTACGTGGTGGAGTTCACTTCCTGATGGAAGTTGATATGGATGCTGCAATCAGCAAGGCAGAAGAACGCTATGTCTCAGACTTCCGCAGCTTGTTCCGTGAGAACAAAATCCGTTACCGGACTATCAGCCGCGGTAATCGGGGCGGTGTGCTGGTTCGATTCCAGAATTCAGCCGAGCAGGAGAACGGTGTCAGGCTGATCGGAAAGAATTATCCTGAAGTACAGGTTGACAGTAGCATAACTGAAAGCGGTGAATTCCATGCTGTTGTAACCCTGTCAGAACAATCCATCATCGAGACCAGGACTAACGCGTTACAGCAAAATATCATCACACTGCGCAAGCGCGTTAACGAACTCGGTGTTGCCGAGCCGGTAATACAGCAACAAGGTGATCGACGGGTGGTAGTCGAACTGCCCGGTGTACAGGATACCGCACGTGCGAAGGACATCCTGGGCGCAACAGCGACACTGGAATTCCGTATGGTGGATGATGCCCATTCCGTTCAGGATGCGCTGGATGGCCGGGTGCCGGCCGGTTCAAAGCTGTACCATGACCGGGACGGTCAGCCCATGTTGCTGAGTAAACAGGTGCTCCTGACCGGCGATCATATTATTGATGCTGCTTCCGGTATTGATCAGACGAGTGGTGGCCCGGATGTGACTATCACGCTCGATGGCAAAGGCGCCCGTATCTTCAGTGCGGCGACACGCGACGAGGTCGGCAAACGCATGGCGGTGGTATTCATTGAAACCAAGACTGAGACCGTTATGGAAGAGGGATTAGCAGTAAAGAAAAAGGAAAACATTGAAGAAGTCATCAATGCCGCCACTATCAAGGAACAATTGGGTAAAAGATTCCATATCACCGGTCTCGACTCAACCCAGGAAGCGCGCAATCTGTCCCTGTTATTACGTGCCGGTGCCCTGGCAGCGCCGATAGAGATCATTGAAGAACGGACGGTCGGACCAAGTCTGGGGCAGGATAATATCAAACAGGGCTATGAGTCTGTGATTATCGGATTCACTCTGGTGCTGATTTTTATGGCTGTTTACTACAAGGTTTTTGGCCTGATTGCGAATGTGGCATTGACGCTGACAGTTGTTCTGCTCGTTGCATTAATGTCGATGTTGCAGGCAACGCTCACCATGCCGGGTATTGCCGGTATTGTATTGACAGTGGGTATGTCGGTGGACGCCAACGTGCTTATTTTTGAGCGTATACGTGAAGAAATCAGGAATAGAAACACGCCCCATGCAAGTATCCATGCCGGATTTGAAAAAGCATTTTCATCGATTGCCGACGCCAATATAACGACGCTGATTGCGGCGCTGGTTCTGTTCAGTTTTGGTACCGGGCCCATCAAGGGTTTTGCCGTGACATTATCTCTGGGCATCATTTGTTCCATGTTTACCGCCATCATGGTGACACGTGCAATGATCAATCTGCTCTACGGCGGACGCAAATTACAGAAATTAATGATTTAACAAGACTGCCACTATGGAATTTTTCACAAAAACAAATATAGATTTCATGGGCAAGCGCAAGCTGGCCTTTACCTTTTCTGTAACACTGGTCCTGTTGGCCATATTCTTTTTCTTTGCGCGTGGGCTGAATTACGGTATTGATTTTACCGGCGGGACCATTGTTGAGGTTGGTTATATGCAGGAAGCTGATTTGACCAAGATCCGTAATATTCTGGTTCAGTCTGAATTCAGCGATGCGATTGTCCAATATTATGGTTCAGCAACGGATGTCCTGGTGCGTATTCCACCGCATGAAGGGTTGAACAGCGCGGATATCAGCAACAAGTTAATCGAACTGCTCGGCAGCACAGGTAAGTCCATTGAGATACGCAAGGTTGAATTTGTCGGGCCCCAGGTCGGGGATGAGTTGAAAGAAGACGGCGGGTTGGCAATGATCTACGCCTTGTTAGGAATTCTTATTTATGTTGCCTTGCGTTTCCAGACCAAGTTTTCTGTTGGTGCCATCGTGGCGCTTGCACATGATGTAATCATTACAATCGGTTTTTTTGCCGTTACCCAGCTTAATTTTGATCTGACAGTACTGGCCGCCATACTTGCAGTAATAGGCTATTCACTGAACGATACCATTGTTGTGTTCGATCGCATCCGTGAGAATTTCCACAAACTGCGCAAGGCTACGCCTGTCGAAGTCATGAATATCTCCCTGAATGAGACATTGAGCCGGACTATCATGACAGGTGTCACCACCCTGCTTGTGTTAATGGCCCTGTTTTTCCTCGGAGGTGAATCTCTGCATGGCTTTTCCCTGGCACTGATACTGGGCATCGTGATAGGTACTTATTCATCTGTCTATGTTGCAAGTCCGGTCACCCTGGCGCTCGGTGTCAGCAAGCAAGACCTGATGCCGGTGGTGAAAGAGGGTGCAGAACTGGATAAGCGTCCATAAATGTTCTGCTCACCGCCCCGGATAAGCGGTGATAAAATTAACAGGCAAACTTCAAAGGTAACCGATGAAGATTGTTGCAGACAGTCAAATCCCGCTCGTCCAGCAGGCCTTTTCTAATATTGGCAATCTGCATCTCTGTGCAGGCCGCGGTATTACACCTGAATTTATCAAAGATGCCGATATTCTGCTGGTGCGTTCTGTAACTCCCGTAAATGCCAGTCTCCTGAACAATAGCCAGGTCAAATTTGTGGCCACCGCCACCAGTGGTACAGACCATGTTGATATCGGGTTTTTGCAGAAATCCGGTATCGGATTTGCCTCTGCCCACGGCAGTAATGCCCAATCTGTTGTTGAGTATGTCCTGAGCAGTCTGTTTGTCCTGGCGGAACAACAAGATTTTGACTTGAGTAACAAAACTGTGGGCATAATCGGCCACGGCGAAGTGGGTTCTTGCCTGAGTAAGGCACTGAAAGCAATCGGCATCGAATATCTTGTCAATGACCCGCCATTAAAAGACGAAACCGGCGATGCCATGTATATGGAACTGGAAGATGTAATGAAGATGGATATTATTTCGTTGCATGTCCCGCTGACAATTGCAGGTTCATATCCGACCAGGAATCTCATAGATAAAAAAATTCTCGCAGGATTGAAACAGGATGCCATCCTGGTAAATACATCACGTGGTGGGGTAATTAACGAAACTGACCTGAAACAACATATTAATTGTCACCAGAAATTCTCAACTGTGCTGGATGTCTGGGAGCATGAGCCTGAAATAGATCAGGAGTTGCTGGCAAAAATATATATCGGTACTCCACATATTGCAGGCTATAGTACCGATGCAAAGATCCGGGCTACGACCATGATTTATAATGAGACCTGCAAATATTTTAATTTCCCGCAAAACTGGAAACCAGCAGGTGGACTACTTGACGCCGGTTTGCAGGAATTAAAAATTAACGGGGAGGTGAATGATTTTGATGCAATAGCGATGACAGTGACTGCCCATTATGATGTCAGAAGTGATGCGGCTGCCCTGCGCCGGGCCCTGGAGATAGACAGGACAGAAGCCGGATGGTTTTTTGACGAGTTGAGAAAAAACTACCCTCTGCGCAGGGAATTTTCTGCGACTGTTGTCAAATTACCGGCAACCCGGCACAGTCTGGCAAATATACTTTTGCAACTGGGTTTTATGGTGATTAAACAGTGACTGATAAATTCACCAGGCTGGGCTTTCTGGTCTCAGGGCGCGGCAGTAACATGCAGGCTATTATCCAGGCCTGTAAAGGCCGGAAACTGCTGGCAGAACCGGTTGTCGTTATCAGCAATAATGCCTCTGCCAGGGCACTGGATAACGCCCGCAGCGAATCCATCCCGGCATTTCATTTAAGCAGTAAAACTCACCCGGATGCTGACCAGCTGGATCGGGCCATTACCGAAACTTTGCAACAGCATCAGGTGGAACTGGTAGTTCTTGCCGGCTATATGAAAAAAATCGGCCCGGTTTTATTAAAGGTATACAAGAACAAGATCATAAATATTCATCCTTCATTGTTGCCAAGATTTGGTGGGCAGGGTATGTACGGGATGAAGGTGCATACAGCGGTGCTTGCTGCCGGGGACCGGATGACCGGAGCTACTGTGCATCTTGTTGATAATGACTATGACAGTGGATCTATTTTAGGGCAACGGCAGGTTGAAGTGTTGACCGGTGATAATCCGGAAACACTGGCGATGCGTGTGCTCGCTGTGGAACATTCATTATATGTTGAAGTATTGCAGGATATTATTGCAGGCAAAATTATCCTGGATTGCAAATAACTTGAGGGCAAAAATCATGGCGATATTACAGGAATTCAGGGAATTCGCAGTGAAAGGTAACATGGTTGATATGGCCGTCGGTATTATTATCGGGGCAGCGTTCGGAAAGATCGTCTCCTCATTTGTGGGAGATGTCATAATGCCGCCATTGGGTATATTAATAGGCGGTATCAACTTTGCTGATCTTGTCTTTACCCTGAAAGACGCGGCGGGTGAAATACCTGCTGTGACCCTGAATTATGGACGGTTTATACAGACACTGGTTGATTTCACTATCGTGGCATTCGCAATATTCATAGTCATCAAGGGTATGAACACGATGAAAAAAAAGGAAGCTGCAGCGCCACCCATGCCGCCGGAACCAACCAGGGAAGAACAACTGCTGGCTGAGATCAGGGATATACTGAAACAGCGTTAGCAGATTATTCTACAATGATGGTGTCCGGTATTCTCAACCTGTCCACCGGCAGGCAGGGTACCCATAATTTCTGTCCCGAATCTGGCAAGAACCGGGTTTATGACTGTTGCTCCTTTAACGGGTGATATAAAATAAAGCTGTGCAACACCTGCACAGCAGGGATTATGAAAACAATTAAAAAGGTAAAAATATTTCTGTCGCCTGTATTCTCCCGTTTTCCTGATTTTATGCTTTTTAGAAAATGCAATTAAACCGGATTTTAAAAAATAACAAATTATGATTAATCGCATTTCTTCACTCTATGATCGGGTTGTATTGGGTCATCCCATTGCAATGCTGGTATTCCTTTCATGCATTTTTATATTTTTTTCATGGCACGCGAAGGATTTCAAACTTGATGCATCAGCAGACTCGCTGTTACTTGAGGATGATGAAGATCTCCGGATATTCCGTGATCTGGGGGATCGTTACAAGACCAGGGAGTTTCTGTTCGTTACGTTTACCCCGACAGAAGATCTGTTTTCTGCGTCTTCTCTGCAACAGATCAGAAAACTGCGCGATGATTTAAGGCAGCTGCCATTGACGGATTCAGTAATCTCAATCCTGGATGTCCCGCTGGTCAAGCAGGTGGAAGGATCATTATCAGATGTCGCCAGTAACTACAGAACACTTGAAAGTGAAGACGTGAATGTGGACCGTGCCAGGGATGAACTTCTTAACAGCCCGATTTTCAGTCAAATGGTCATCAGTCTGGATGGCCTGACTACAGCATTGCAAATTAACCTCAAGGAAAATCCTGTTTACAGCGATCTGCAGAAAAGAAAAAACAGGTTGTTATACAAAAAGAAAAAAGGTCTGTTAGACAAGGACGGTGATGAGCAATTGGCTGTCATTCTCGCAAATTATGAAAACGCCAAGAAAACAGAAGCACATCAAAATCACGAAAACATCATTAAAATAAGAGAAATTATGCAGAACTACCGTCAATATGGTGTTCTGTATCTTGGCGGTGTACCAATGATCACGGATGATATGATCACTTTTATAAAAAATGATCTTGTTGTGTTCGGTTTTGGCGTATTTATATTTCTGGTACTGATGCTGGGAATCATATTCCGTCGCAAGCGCTGGGTGACACTTCCATTGGTAAGTTGTATTTATGCCGGACTGTTGATGATCGGATTACTGGGACTGGTAGGCTGGCAGGTCACAGTAATATCGTCGAATTTCATTTCACTGATGTTGATAAGTACCATGGCCATGAACATTCATCTGGTCGTGCGCTACCGGCAATTGCGGAATGATTTTCCGGAAAAGTCACAGAGGGATCTGGTTGCAGAGATGGCCAATAAAATGGTATGGCCATGTTTGTATACGGCATTGACGACCATTATGGCGTTTACCTCACTGGTAGTGAGTGATATCAAGCCGGTGATTGACTTTGGCTGGATGATGACTATAGGTTTGTCCGTTACATTCCTGACATCTTTCCTGTTATTTCCCAGCTTGTTGATAATGTTTGATCGCACGACGCCTACCGCTAGTGATGATACGCAATACAAATTTACTGCCATATTGGCACACATAACCGAAAGGCACGGGAACAAGGTATTGTTTCTTTCCGTATTGCTGGCCGTGGTCAGTGTATATGGGATTACACGACTGGAAGTTGAAAACAGTTTTATTAATTTTTTCAGTGAAAATACTGAAATCCATCAGGGTTTGAAACTCATAGATGAGAAGCTCGGTGGTACAACTCCTCTGGATATTATTATTCATTTTCCCGCTGAAGCTGATGGTGGTGCCGATGACTTTGAAGATGAAGAGTTCGATTTGCTGTTCGGGGGCGCTGATCTGGGTAGTGCGGAAGATTACTGGTTTACCCCGGACAAGGTAGAACATGTCAAGCAAGTACATGATTATCTTGAAGGTCTTGATGCAGTCGGCAAGGTTTTATCTCTGGCATCACTGATCAGGGTTGGCGAAGATATTAACCAGGGTACGTTCGATGCCTTTGAACTGGCTATCGTTTACAAGCGCATGCCGGAAGACCTTAAAGCAAACATGATAGATCCATATATTTCCATCCCGAATAACGAGGCACGTATAAGTATCAGGATTAAAGACACTCTGGAAGATTTGAGAAGAAATGAATTACTGGAAAAGATAAACGCCGACCTGACCGGCAAGCTTGGACTGAGTGCTGATGAATTCGGCATTACCGGCCTGATGGTGCTTTACAACAACATGCTGCAAAGCCTGTTTACTTCCCAGATTGAAACCCTGGGCGTGGTCATGGCCGGCATTGCCCTGATGCTACTGTTACTGTTCCGTTCTCTGTCACTCGCCATCATCGGTATCGTCCCGAATCTGCTGGCGGCTGCAATAATTCTTGGTTTGATGGGGCTGATCGGTATTCCGCTGGATATGATGACCATTACCATAGCTGCGATTACTATAGGTATCGCCGTGGATAACAGTATCCACTATATATTCAGGTTCCGGGAAGAATATGCCAGGATTGGCGACTATGTGGCGACCCTGCATTACTGCCATGCCAATATCGGGAATGCAATATTTTATACTGCCATTACCATCATTATCGGCTTCTCGATACTGGTTTTGTCGAATTTTATCCCGACCATCTATTTTGGCCTGCTGACAGCCCTGGCCATGCTGATAGCCTTACTGGCGGCACTGACACTGTTGCCCAAACTGATTATGCTGTGGCGTCCTTTTTAGAACTCTATTTAAATATATATAAATCAATATGTTACTGTTATATTAAGCCTTTTATAGAGCAGCAAGCGGGAACCCTTTCTCTCTGTGTTTGATCAAACTAGAATAGGAGCCCGTAAAATCAATATAATAAATTCAAGACTTGCAAAGTATGTATCAAGCTCAGACATTCCAATACAATCTGGTAATTACAACTGGTTCAAATAATTTGGCCCGACAAGTTTCATTTTTATGCATTAATGCTAGGATCATGCAATGAAAACAATATCAATATTCATGGTCAGTATCCTCTGGGCGGTTACCTTCAATACTGCCTTGGCCAACACAAAATCTGCCGAGGATGTTGTCAAGGAGACTGCTGACAGTGTGATTGCACGGCTCACCGCTGAGCGCGCTGAAATTGAAGCACATCCCGAAAAGCTTTACTCGTTGATAAACGAACTGGTAATCCCGCATTTTGACTTTTTAAGCATGTCAAAATGGGTACTGGGCAGGAACTGGCGGTCGGCAACAGAAGGCCAGCAACAACAATTCGTTAGCGAGTTCCGCACCTTGTTAGTCCGGACTTATGCCAAGGCGCTGCTGGAATATTCAAATGAGACAATTCAATATTTACCGGTAGAAAATAACCCCGATTCCAATATTGTGGTGGTGAAAACCGAAATTCACCAGCCCGGTTCCAAGCCTGTCCCCATCAATTACAGCATGCACGTCAGTGGTGGCGAGTGGAAAGTAGTGGATGTTGTTGTGGATGGCATCAGCCTGATTGCTACCTATCGTGGTTCTTTTGCTTCCGAAATCAGGAAAAGCGGAATGGACTCATTAATAACTAAATTAACGGAACGTAATACAACCGCCACCAATGTGGCAACCCAATGATTGAATTTTCCAGGGTAGTCCACTGCCGGCCCAGCTTGTGTCTGGCCACAGTTTGTACCGGCTTGTTTGCTGTGTGATTGATGCCCGGGTTTCCCGGGCCATTATCCATTCTGTTCCTTACCTCCTGACCCAATACGCTGCTTGACTAATGATCTTGTTTATTTAAATTTCTGTTTGGAGATATTGGGTGCATATTGACGAGATAAAACAATTGATTGAAAAAGGATTAACCGGTGCAATGGTAACGCTGGACGGTGATGGGACACACTTTCAGACAACCGTTGTGTGTGATCAGTTTTGTGGAAAGACCATGCTGCAAAGGCACCAGATGGTCTATAAAACTCTTGGAGACAAAATGGGCAGGGAAATACATGCGCTTTCAATACAGGCCTTGACCGGGGAAGAATGGGAAAATCAGAAGGGTCTGGATGTAGTCAGATAATCCATGGATAAATTAATTATCAGGGGCGGTGTTCCGTTACAAGGGGAAATCAATATATCCGGTGCCAAGAATGCCGCTTTGCCGATTCTGGCTGCGACTATACTGGCGGACGCCTCGGTGACAGTGGGCAATGTGCCGCACCTGCATGATATTACGACGACAATGGAATTGCTCGGCAGGATGGGCGCACAGCTTACCGTAGATGAGCGCATGAACATCGAAGTGGACAGCAGCAATATCACCGAGTTTTTTGCGCCCTATGAGCTGGTTAAGACCATGCGTTCATCCATACTCGTGCTGGGGCCATTACTGGCACACTATGGCAAGGCGGATGTCTCATTACCAGGCGGCTGTGCTATTGGCTCCAGACCGGTCAACATCCATTTGCGTGGATTGACCAGCATGGGAGCTGAGATTGTGGTGGAGGGCGGGTATATCCGTGCTACAGCAAAACGCCTGAAAGGTGTGCATCTGACATTGGACATGGTGACTGTCACCGGTACTGAAAACCTGATGATGGCGGCAACCCTCGCTAAAGGGGTGACTATAATTGATAACGCAGCCCGCGAACCGGAAGTCGTCGACCTGGCCAATTGTTTGATTTCCATGGGCGCACAAATCACGGGCGCCGGTACTGACCGGATCGTGATCGAAGGCGTCAAATCACTCACCGGCACACGCTACAATATCCTGCCGGATCGGATCGAGACAGGCACTTACCTGGTGGGTGCAGCCATGACCGGTGGTAAGATAAAATTGAAGAATACCTGTCCTACATTGCTGGACTCTGTGCTGGCCAAGCTGGTTGAAGCCGGGGCAGATATCAGCGGGACCGAAAATACCATTACACTGGATATGGGTGGACGCAGACCCAGGGCAGTGGATGTCTATACATCCCCATTTCCGGGTTTCCCGACCGATATGCAGGCACAGTTTACTGCCATGAATTGTATCGCTGCCGGCACTGGAACGATTACAGAATCCGTATTTGAGAACCGTTTCATGCATGTGCAGGAATTACAGCGCATGGGCGCCAATCTTAAACTGGAAGGCAATACTGCCATCAGTAGTGGCGTGGACAAGCTGACCAGTGCGCCAGTGATGGCCACTGATCTGCGTGCTTCTGCCAGTCTGGTGCTGGCCGGACTGGTGGCCAAAGGTGAAACTGTTGTTGATCGAATTTATCATATTGATCGCGGTTATGAGACCATAGAGGAAAAACTTGCCCAACTGGGGGCACATATCAGGCGATTACCTTCATAGATTGCTGTTCCGGTAATCGGCCAAGAAATGTTGAATGACATGAATACTGACAGCTATCTGGACCTTCCAAGATGAATACTAAAGACAGTCTTACCATTGCAGTTTCCAAAGGCCGGATATTGACTGAAGCCATGCCTGTTCTGGCGAAACTGAATATCATACCTGCAGAAGATCCTGTCAGGACCAGAAAACTGGTGCTGAAGACCAACCAGGCGGGTGTAAAAATTATTATCATCCGGGCCACCGATGTGCCGACTTTTGTTGAATACGGGGCAGCGGACATGGGCATAGCCGGCAAGGACGTGTTGATGGAATACACCGGCAACGGTGTATATGAGCCACTGGATTTACAGATTGCGCTGTGCAAAATGGTGCTGGCTGGACCCAAACAAAGCAAAACGATCAATGGCAGATTACGTGTTGCAACAAAATATGTGAATACGACACGTAATTATTTTGCCAGTCAGGGCAGGCAGGTTGAGATCATCAAGCTGTATGGTTCAATGGAGCTGGCACCGGTTTTGGGTCTTGCCGATCAGATTGTCGATCTGGTGGATACCGGTAATACATTAAAGGCCAACGGCCTGGTGCCGGTTGCAACGATCGCCGAGATAAGTTCCAGGGTCATTGTCAACAAGGCAGCGATGAAGATGAAGTATCAGATCATCAAACCTATGCTGAATAAGTTGAATGCATTGGCAGGTAAAAAATGAACATCAGGAGAATGAATACCCGTGCTGACGGATTTGCCGGTGAATTCCAGTCATTGCTTGCCAACACCAATGAGCCGGATCCACAGTTAATAGACACAGTACAAAACATTATCAATGACATCAGGCAGCGCGGCGATGTCGCATTGCTGGAATATACCAACCGTTTTGACCGGCGTGATGCGACGCTTGCCGAACTGGAATTACCTGTATCCATTTTACAGGATGCACTCGGAAATATTTCTGACAAAATGAAACAGGCCCTGGAAACTTCTGCTGACCGAATTCGTACCTACCATGAAAAACAAAGACAGGAATCTTGGTTGTATGAAGACAAACTGGGTAATACGCTCGGTCAGCAGATTACCCCGCTAGACCGGGTGGGGGTCTATGTCCCGGGCGGGAAAGCCGCCTATCCTTCCTCCGTGCTTATGAACGTGGTCCCGGCGAAAGTCGCCGGTGTGAAAGAAATCATTATGGTCGTTCCCTGTCCACAGGGGGAACATAACCCGCTGGTACTGGCAGCAGCAGCAATTGCCGGTGTCGATCGGGTATTTTCCATTGGTGGTGCGCAGGCCGTTGCGGCACTGGCGTACGGGACAGACACAGTCCCCAGGGTCGACAAGATAGTCGGGCCGGGCAACAATTATGTAGCAACAGCCAAGCGTCTGGTGTTTGGCGTGGTTGGTATCGACATGATTGCCGGGCCCTCCGAGATATTGATTATCACTGACGGCACAGCAAATCCGGACTGGATTGCCATGGATATGTTTGCCCAGTCGGAGCATGACGAAGAAGCCAGTTCAATTTTAATTTGCCCGGATGCCGGATTCCTTGATGCTGTGTCAGCCAGTATTGACAGATTGTTACCGGCAATGGAACGGTCGGAAATTATCCGTACCGCACTGGAAAATAATGGCGCGATGATACTCAGCAAGGATCTGGATGAGGCTGTCTATCTCACCAACCAGTTTGCGCCTGAACATCTTGAACTCGCTGTGGTAGAGCCAGAGAGATTATTACCTGAAATTCGCCATGCGGGTGCCATCTTTATGGGTTGTTACACAGCTGAAGTGCTCGGTGATTATTGCGCAGGACCCAATCATGTGTTGCCTACATCTCGTACGGCACGCTTTTCGTCGCCGCTTGGTGTATATGATTTTCAGAAGCGTTCATCAGTCATCAGTTGCAACGGGAATTCAGTGCAGGAGCTGGCCAGTGTGGCATCTACACTGGCGCATGGTGAAGGACTGACCGCACATGCCCGCTCAGCCGAGTACCGGCTCAAGCAGTAACCGTCATACGCAAGCACATTTCTGATCCTGTATTTTGTAGCAGCACGATATTGAGAAATTATTTTGAAATCCGTTAAACACTGGATCAATCCTGCGATCTTGTCCATGCAGGCCTACCATGTTCCATCGTCGGCAGGTCTTCTGAAAATGGATGCTATGGAAAACCCTTACCCCTGGCCTGAAGAACTCAGGCAAAAATGGCTGCAAGAGTTGAACAGTGTGCATGTCAATCGTTATCCGGATGCGGACGCAACTGTTCTCAAGGAAAGATTACGTACCGTCATGACCGTCCCGGATCATATATCCATCATGCTGGGCAATGGTTCAGACGAATTAATACAAATCATCGCTCTGGCTTTGGCCCGGTCTGATCGTACCTACCTGGCGCCTGAACCCGGATTCGTGATGTATCGATTGATCAGCCAGACTGTGAATGCAGGATATTGCGGAGTGCAATTAAATCAAGATGATTTTTCTCTGGAACGGGATGCCATGCTATCGGCGATAGACGAATTGCAACCCGCATTGATCTTCATTGCTTATCCCAATAATCCCACCGGTAACCTGTTTGACAGGGAGATTGTACTTGATGTGATAAAACAGGCACCGGGCCTGGTGGTCATTGATGAGGCCTATCACGCGTTCGCCGGCGCAAGTTTTATGGAATACCTGGACGATTTCGAAAATCTTCTGATAATGCGCACGCTGTCCAAGTCCGGACTTGCTGGTCTGAGATTAGGTTATTTACTGGGTAAAAGTGCCTGGCTGAATGAACTGGAAAAAATCCGATTGCCTTATAACATCAATTCACTATCTCAGAAATCAGCCGAATTTATTCTATCTCACTTCGAGGTATTGGGGGGGCAAGCAACAGATATTTGCCGGAATCGTAAGGTGTTGTTCCGGCAACTCGCGGAAATTGATGGCATCAAGGTATGGCCAAGTGCTGCTAATTTCATTTTATTCCGTACGCTGGAACTGGATGCAAACCGGATCTTTACAGAACTTAAGACCCGGGGTGTATTAATAAAAAACCTGTATGGAAGTCATGCGTTATTGCAAAATTGTTTACGGGTGACGGTAGGAACCGAGAAAGAAAATACTGTTTTTATCGATACACTGCGGCAAGTGATGCAAAGTTATCACTGACCATAGATAGGGCGGGTTGCTACTTGCGCTTGTACGCCAATCTGTTCCCAGCCGCGCATGATCAGAATATCCAGTTGTGTCCCCGGTTTAAGGCTCGAGATCAATTCTATGGCCTGCTGTGGATTACTGACGGGTTGATTGGCCAGTTTGAGGATGATATCACCAGGCACCATTCCCGCCAGGTCGGCAGGGCCTCCCTTTAGGACTCCGGCAACAAGTACACCGCCATTTTCCAGAGCGGTTTCCTTGATTATATCCAGTGGGAGTATTTGTGCCTCGATGCCAAGCCAGCCGCGCACGACATATCCATGATCAATAATTTGCTGCATGACACTCAGCGCAAGATTGACAGGTGTGGCCAGTCCTATGCCCTGCGAACCACCTGTAGTGGAATATATAGCAGTATTAATACCGACCAACTCCCCGTTAGCAGTGATTAAAGCCCCGCCTGAATTGCCAGGATTGATATCAGCATCGGTCTGGATGAAATCCTCAAAGGTAGTAATGCCCATGCGTTTGCGTCCTTTGGCACTGACAATCCCCTGGGTAACTGTTTGCCCGAAATCATAGGGATAACCGATAGCAAGGACGACATCTCCCACGTTCAACCGGTTGGAATCGCCAACCTGGATGACCGGGAGTTTATCGAAGCGGATCCTGAGAACGGCAAGGTCGGTGTCTGTATCAATACCAATGATTTCAGCTTCAGCCTGGCGCCCGTCATTCAGGGTCACCTGGGTTTCATCTTTGTCCTTTATCACATGGGCACTGGTCAGGATATAACCCTGCGGGCTCATAATTACACCAGAACCCAGGTTACTGTCACGTCGCCTGTTTGGTGTGGATTGTATCTCCCCAAAAAAGCGTTGAAACAGGGGATCCTGAAACAGTGGATTATCCTGTTGCTGGAATACACGACTGGCGTAAACATTGACCACTGCCGGGGCGGCCAGGTTAACTGCATCGCTGTAAGAGCGGACAAAACCCGGGTCTGTCCTTTCAGTATTCTCGTTTCCCAGTTCGGGCCAGGCCACCAATATGATAGCGGCGGCAATCAAGCCAACAGTAATGTATTTAAGGACAAATCTGATAGAATTGCGCATGTGTAGTTGCGAAAATAATATTCAAGGTATTGTTAAATACGTTACGATAACAGAGTTAGCATGCATGGAAAATGGCTTGACATGGCATGTTATAATACAGCTACTCAAGGTAATTATCGGTTTTTTAATGGGGAAATTAAAATATGCATGACGGGGAAATCGATAAACAACGGCGCCGATTTCTGACCACAGCTGCCACAGTTGTAGGTGGTGCGGGGGTTGCTGCCAGCGCTGTTCCGTTTATATCAACCATGACACCCAGCGCCAAGACCAAGGCGATTGGCGGTCCAGTTGAGGTAGATATCAGTGGGTTACAACCCGGTCAACGCCAGATAGTCAAGTGGCAAGGCAAACCAGTCTGGATCATCAGGCGAGACGAGAAAATTTTGAGTGATCTGGAGACCCTTAATGCGGAAGTCAGAGATCCGCAATCCGATGTTGATCAGCAGCCCCCTTATGCCAAAAATACATACCGTTCGAGAAAACCCGAATTTCTGGTGGTGATAGGGTTATGTACGCATCTGGGTTGTTCGCCAAATTATTTTACTGCTGAAGATCAACAGGATCTGGGGCCTGGCTGGAAAGGCGGATTTTTTTGTCCATGTCATGGTTCACGCTTTGATCTTGCCGGACGTGTATACAAAAGTGTGCCCGCGCCGACAAATCTGGTGGTCCCGCCACACAGATTTGTCACTGACAACCGCATTCTGATCGGTGATGATTCGGGGGCCAGCTGATGAACGCTGTAATTAAATTATTATCGGCACTGCTTGAATGGGTAGATGCCCGCTTTCCATTGCTCAAGATGTGGAATGAGCATCTGGCCAAATACTACGCTCCAAAGAATTTCAATTTCTGGTATTTCTTCGGATCGCTGGCACTGGTTGTCCTGGTTATACAGATTGTCACTGGCATCTGGTTAACGATGAATTACAAACCGTCTGCTGAACATGCTTTTGCCTCGGTTGAATATATCATGCGTGATGTGGAATGGGGCTGGTGGATACGTTATATGCATTCAACCGGTTCATCAGCCTTTTTTATAGTAGTCTATCTGCATATGTTTCGTGCCTTGCTGTATGGGTCATTTAAAAAGCCCAGAGAGTTGCTTTGGCTCACAGGTATGTTTATTTACCTGACCCTGATGGCTGAAGCCTTTTTTGGTTATTTGCTGCCCTGGGGCCAGATGTCTTACTGGGGAGCGCAGGTTATAATCTCCCTGTTCGGTGCTGTCCCGGTGATCGGTGATCAACTGGCTTTGTGGATACGTGGTGATTACGTCGTATCCGATGTGACGCTGAACCGTTTCTTTGCTTTTCATGTAATAGCCATGCCTCTGGTGCTGCTAGGCCTGGTTTTTGTCCATATCATTGCCCTGCACGAAGTCGGCTCGAACAATCCGGATGGTGTTGAAATTAAAAAATTCAAGGATGCCAACGGCATACCGCTCGATGGTATACCGTTTCATCCGTACTACACAGTCAAGGATATTGTGGGCGTAACGGTATTCCTGATATTTTTCTCGCTGGTAGTTTTTTATGCTCCTGAGATGGGCGGATATTTTCTGGAGCATGCCAATTTTATTCCGGCAGATCCATTAAAGACCCCTGAACATATTGCACCGGTATGGTACTTCACCCCGTTTTACGCAATCCTGCGTGCAGTTCCGAGCCAGTTTGGCGGTGTCGTTGCCATGGGGTTGGCAACAATGATGTTCTTTTTCCTGCCATGGCTGGACCGCAGCCCGGTCAAATCCATACGTTATCGTGGCTGGAAATACAAAACTGCACTGGCAACTTTTGTGGTCAGTTTTCTGACACTGGGTTGGTTGGGAATGGAAGTTGCTACACCGCTTTATACCTGGTTGGCGAGGTTTTTTTCAGTAATTTACTTTGCGTTCTTTTTTCTGATGCCTTTTTATACCAGCACCGATAATGACAAGCCAGTCCCGGATCGGGTGAGATAGCCATGAGATCGCATAATTTAATAACTTTTATTTTCATCCTGTTTGCACCGGTAACTTTTGCTGCCAGTGGTAATCTTGCCGGTTATCACATGAAAGTTGATTCATCGGATGTTAAATCATTGCAGAGGGGCGCTCGCATTTTTGTGAATTATTGTACGGGCTGCCATTCAGCAGCGTATATGCGCTATAATCGGCTGGGAAAGGATATCGGTATCTCAGAAGAAATATTGAAAAGCAATTTCATGTTTGGCACAGACAAGCCAGGCGATACTATGAACATCGCCATGCGGGCTTCTGATGCAATAAACTTTTTTGGAACAGCCCCACCGGATATTTCTGTCATTGCCCGTTCCCGGGGTGCAGACTGGTTGTATGGGTATTTCATGACCTTTTATTCTGATCCTGCAAGACCGTTCGGCGTGAATAATCTGCAATTCAAGGACGTAGCCATGCCGCATGTGCTTTGGGAATTACAGGGTATACAAAAACCGGTCTACAAAACTGTAACGCATAAGGATGGTACTGAAGCGGAAGTGTTTGATGGCCTTGAGCAAATTTCACCAGGCATACTTCCCGAGGGATACAATGAATACAAACAAGTTGTTTATGATCTGGTTAATTTCCTGGTCTATCTGTCAGAGCCGGCAAAATTCCAACGTCAGAAAATCGGCATATGGGTCATAATATACTTGTTATCATTCCTGGTTATTGCATTCTTACTCAAAAAGGAATACTGGAAAGACATTCACTGACTCATTCCAGAAAGCAAGCAATACTATTCCTGAATTTCTTTTAATTACTGGAGGTACACTATGGCGAGTATAGCCAATCGACGATCTGTTATGGTGCTTTATTCAGATCCTGTAACTCCGATCAGCCATGCTGTTCGAATCGTGCTTGCAGAGAAGGACATCAATGTTGAGGTCAATATCATTGAAAATAATAATCGCCCGGAAGAACTGGCGGAACTGAATCCCTATAATTCATTATTGACATTAATTGATCGTGAACTGGTTTTATATGAAGCACAAATTATAATGGAATACCTGGATGAGCGTTTTCCACATCCTCCATTAATGCCGGTTGATCCTGTGGCAAGATCAATTAACCGGCAATTACGTTATCGTGTCATGCGGGATTTATACGCATTAATCGATGACCTGGAAGGAGAGAATGAAATTGCGGCGGCGAATGCCAGGAAAAGTTTGCGTGACAATCTAACTGCCATTGCCCCGGTTTTTGATCAGAAACCCTTCTTTATGTCAGATGATTATTCACTGATAGATTGTTGTATGGCGTCATTACTATGGCGTATTAATACCTATGGCATTAAATTACCGTCATCAGCTAAATCTCTTATCCAGTATGGTGAACGCCTGTTTGCAAGGGATGCCTTTAAGGAAAGCATGTCAGATAAGGAAAAAGCAATGAATATCTGATCCTGCCAACTTTTATTAATCAATCACACAAATTAATCACCAGAAATCATGACACCCAACCGCCCATATCTGCTACGGGCATTAAATGAATGGATACTGGATAATGCCATGACACCCCAGCTACTGGTGGATACATCGGTGACTGGCACTGTTGTACCGGAGAGTTATGTCGAGAATGGCAGGATTATATTGAATATACAACCGGATGCAGTACGTAATCTGGTACTCGGGAATGAGCAGATAACATTCAGTGCGCGCTTTGGTGGCAAGTCTTTCAACTTAATTGTGCCTTTGAATTCCGTGCTTGCCATTTATGCGCGGGAAAACAGCAAGGGGCTGATCTTTGAGATTGAAGACAAGAATACGGAAAATTCACAGGATCAAACCATTGAAAAAACCGGTAAACCTTCCAGGCCGTACCTCAAAGTAATAAAGTAATTTCTGTATTACTTAACATACTGGAACAGCTTAACTACTTTCTGTACACCACCCACCCGACGGGCGGCTTCAGTCACCCGATCGGATTCATCTTTTGTCAATAAACCCATTAAATAAACCACCCCTTTTTCGGTGACAACCTTGACACGTGTGGCTTCAAAATTTTCCAGACTAAATAACTTTGTTTTGACTTTGGAGGTTATTAACGTATCACTGCTGCGGCTGGTCAGGGTAGTGGGCGTGCCTATCGTTAATTCATTGTAAACATGGGTAACCTTGGGAATATCCCTCACGATGTTGATTATACGTTCCCTGGCCGCTTCATTGGGAGCTTCCCCCGAGACCAGGACAACCAGGTTATAACTGGTCACGTTAATGTGGGCACTATCATTGATTTCCTGGTCTTCTCTCAAAGTCTGGCCTGCCTTGAGTTCAATGGATTGATCCTCAATAACTGTGCCTGTGGTGCGCCGGTCATGTGCTACTGACGCACCGGTTGCTGCGCCACCGACTACCGCAGCTGCACAACCGTTTAATGTGAAAAAGGCAAGCAAGATCATAAATACATTG
>Ga0214472_10000463_pt1 | contig 50062 bp, 40 predicted proteins | sample RVTome_6_FD_207662 | JGI IMG/M metagenome (GOLD analysis project Ga0214472, IMG submission 207662) | Soil microbial communities from uranium-contaminated site in the Upper Colorado River Basin, Wyoming, United States - RVT140D175 | ecosystem: Environmental > Terrestrial > Soil > Contaminated >...
ATGCTTACCTTGAATCACTCGTATTCAAGGAGTTTTCTCAGACGATCAAAATCCGCATCTGAAATACCTTTCTTTTCATTCTGAAAAGGAAACGCTTTTGGGTCATCAAACCTAACTCTTTGCAATGGGATGTCATTTTTTAGACATACTGTCTGCAAGTCATGGAGGGCACGCGCTGGATTTGTGCATATGTCATCATAATCACATTCAATATAGTTATTTTTACAGGCTGCAAGTTGGTGTATGAGCTCTGATTCAATCGCTTTTGTTTGAACGACAGCCTGTGTCATCGGATCCGCATTCTTCAGACTCAAATATTCTCTTGGCTTGGTACCCCACCAGTTATCATTGGGATCAGGCCTTGGGCGCTTTCGTATACGAGCAATATATAATGATTGGGCGACGTATAGAAGATCTCTTTTCAGAACAATAAAAAATGCGTCTGGAAAAGCCTGAGATAAAGGCAACAAGCGCATACTATGTCTTGGATTTTTATTCAAAAATGGCTGCCCTGCTATCGACATTAGACCTGCAACCATATGTCGCATTTCATTGACCGCCATCGGACTCAGTCTGCTACCGTGGTAGTGTGTAGGTTCTTCTGAGAACCAACGCTGCCAAACTCGGTGACCTTCAATTGGACCCCATAATTTGGCGGATATAGAGTGAGTGCGCGAGACCCCATACTCACTCTGATAATTCAAGGTGTCGCCCTTTGGAACCAACCAGCGCTGGAGACGACAAATCGATACAGGGGCACCATAAAAATAGTCCAAGGAAGCCGGAAGATAAATCCAATTGAAATAATTAAGCAATAATTGATAGAGCAAGGTCGTCCCAGAGCGAGGCAACCCGATAATAAACACGGGAGCAAGCTTATGAGGCAACGCTGTGCGATGCTGTGTTTTGACTTCGATGCTATGCAAAGATTGGTTAAAACCTTCAAATATCTTATATACATACTTCCGTATTGGCTTTTTATAATTCATAAAAACACTCTATCTTCTAGAAATCAGTTTTTCTTTTATTAAAAGAAAGAGAGAATTCTCTTCCTCATCCACTCCAAGTCTATATATCATATAGAAATATAGAATAACAGACAAAATAACGTACACAATATTTAATAGAACATTGGGATTGAATAGCCATCTCATTGCAATTATAAACATAATTGCAATCATGGAGGATATGACGAGTTTAACATAACTAAATTTATACGGATGGAAACCGTCATACTTATATATCTCTACAACTCGAATGAAGTTAATGATTCCAACTGACATACCTGTTGCCATTGCAGCACCAGCAGCACCATATTTTGGTATCAGTATATAGTTTAATATAATATTCAGTAAAGCCACTGCCCAGCTATTGATAGCCTCTAGTTTTTGTTTTCCTGTCATAACAAGCAGAAAACCAGCTGATCCAACTAAAACATTTACTAATTGAGCAAGAGAAAGTATAATCATCACCTGAGTAGCAGAAGCATATTCACTACCAAATATAGATATTATCTCAGAACTCATAAAACAGAATATAATAATAATTGGCAACGTAAGGGCTGTAGCAATCCATGTCACGGATTTATAAGCACTGACAAGTTCTTGTATTTTTCCTTTGTGATAGAGATCAGAAATAATAGGAGGAAAAATAGCATTGGTAGATTGCAAGAAAAAAGTTACTTTGTGACTAATCAAAGTCGCCACCATAAAAATACCAACATCCTGTGTGCTACTAAATGCCCCTAACATCAGACGATCTGTCTGTACAATGATTATATGAACCACGCCAATCATTAATGTGGAAAAGGTAAACGCTAGCTGTTTGCCAACATCACATTTGACTGGTACGCGGGACAATCCCATGGATTGAAACATTTGTACAATCCAATACACGCCGACCCCAGCAGCCACGACAGCCGACAACCCAAACCCCAAAATCGTTCCACCCAGTCGATAACCAATGAAAAATAAACCAGCCACAGACAGAAGTTCGACCACAGGCTGAATCAGGTTAAGCAGGCTATTATATTGCTTCACCTGCTTAAAACCACGCGCACAGCTAGCACAAATAAGCATGAGTGTATAAAAAGGCAATGTACACGCAAAACCTTGTATGACAAAACTCAGATTAGGTTTTTGAAACAGTTGTAAAGCAACCCAATCCGAAGCTGCAAAAAGTACACATCCAATCACAATACTAGCGATTTGAGGCAAGACAAAGGCAAGCATGAGTGTGCCTTTGACCATTGATTTATTCTGTTCGCCTTTGTAGATTGAAAGAAAATGAGCAACACTTGTGTGAAATCCCATCATCGCCAGATGATTTGCTACGATAATAAGACTCTTTCCAATCGAGTATAGACCGTATGCTTTAACCCCTAAGAAGTGACTCAGCATGATATGAAATATCAAACGAGTCACTTGTGCAGTGATGTTACCAACAAAAGTTATACTGCTTCCATGTACGACTTCTTTTAACGAAGTGTTAACCTTGTTTGACATATTCTATTCTTAAGATAATATTGTTGGATTTTGGGCTGACTTATCAACAAAACGAAGGCAGGGCGATGAAATAGGAGCTATATTGACAATCTTCATATAACTCCTATTTGATAGAACTAGACGAGCTAAGTGGTGAGTATAGAAGATTGAGGCGTTTGAGTTCAGCTACCAACTCGTCATAATTCCCGATGTAGTCAGTAGCCTCACCTGTGGACTGTTTTTGCTGCAGGCCGTACTCGATCTGTCCCAATAGAACCGTATCGCATTGTAAGAATTCAGTTATTGACATAATCATAGTCGCATTAGATGTTAAGAAATCTTCATAGTCAACTCGATAGTAAGGATTATTCTGGGCAAGAGACGCAAGCCGATAATCAATCCAATTTTTAGCTTGCAGACGTTTTACAGCCCGCCACACAGGGATATCAACCTTAAAATCCTCCGGGTAATACTCCCTCGTGAAGTGCCCTGTTACACTTGCTAAATACTTAGACTTCAGCCAATCGACGGCTTCTCGACGTACAATGTGAATAACATGCATTTTCGACTGTTTGCCTATCCAATTGAGACAGGGTTCGAGCTGATCGAGTTGGAGGGCCGGCGCAAAACGCGGATGCAAGAACCATTTATCTGATGAGCGAAAAAGCATTTTGAATCCAAGCCATCTCGTCTGTTCATGAAAAACTTTACCAATGAGCTTTTGATTTCTGGATGTCAAGCCAGAGAAATTGCCTTCGAGAGCTCGCTGGGCGACCCTGATCTTCTTGTACCAAGGAATATTCAGAGTCCATTCCCCACCACATGCGATATGAGGATGGAAATTCAAGGCGTGGTATAAGGCGGTACTACCCGTTCGTTGCGTTCCTACGATAATGAAATTTTCGATCATAACCCCATCCTGTTCTCACTTACGCGTACACTCTGATTTCACTCGTTGACAATTCCCGTAGGTGTGTGACATGGTCTTATCATAGTACCGTCAAGGTCGAGCATGCAGATGCACTCTGCCGGAACAAGTATCAATACAATTATCTCATCTTACCAGTCGAAATCTTTCTCATAACCAAATTGAATCAGTTGATCCCCAGATTCTTTTTTAAAGAGCTCTTTTAATTCATCATCATAATGATTTTGCCAATCTCCTATCAAGCCACTGCGAAACGTACGCCCCTGGCCAAACATCGTTTTACCGATAACCGCCGCTTCGTCTTCGGTCAAAGACTTCCCAATATGAGCCGCCACAGAAAGAATACTCTGTATTTGTCTTTCCCGATTCCCACCGCCATGATAACCGATTAAGTCTTCAAATCGCACGCTCTCGACATAGTCTGTTTGCAACCAAGAAAGGACAGAGCGAAGCTTTTCTGCGATTCCTAAGGCCAGTGGCTCTCCATTAGGTTTTTTGACACCAAGAATAGCGGCTTTGAGTCGCGCTTTGTCAGAACCTAAACTCATATAATGTTTATGTAAAAAATGTTTTTTCATTTTCACATTAAAATACATTTTTGATACGACAATATCACGAGGATCACGAATCATAAACAATGTTTTGATATGATATGATTCCAAGAGATCAACCACCAACGGATCATAAGGTATATGACCAATCGAAAAAGAATTTTTCTTAATCCGCCTAATCTTAGACTCTAAGGTCTGAAGTTTAATCTTACATGGCTGATCGACACCAGCAAGAACAGTTGTTCGATTAAAAAATAGTAGATAATTTAAAGGATGATTTCGCAACCTTCGGTTTAATTTAAGGTTATGCATATATATATCAGGCATCAACTCTAATACGCTAGCCAAAAGGTAGGTTCCTGATTTAGGCAAACTATTGACAAAAATTTTGGGATCAGCTGGGGTTTGTTCGAGATGTTTCATACCTATACCTTAAACGTGATATATTATACAGGATTTGATTAGGATTGATTAGGAGTTCTCTCTCCATCTTGCTCATCATAAATGATTTCTGAGCATAAAGTTCTCTAAGCAGACGTAAATGAAACTGGTTGAGGGTATCGTCGAACATAATGCTCGCGTCTGCGACGATATAAACCAGAGAGACCTCCGAAGACACTATATATCAAGATGGTATTCCAGGGATCAGGTAAATGTAACTTGGAAGCAAACAGAGCTGGCATCGTATAAGCGGCAATGAGGGCGATCACCAAGGCGCCTCGCCAACGTTCTTGCGGTTGCCGACCTCTTCGATAGAGCTGTATTCCCATTTGTAAAATTGAGATTATCATCGCTAAGAAGAGAGACAAACCAACGATCCCTTGTTCGACAAATAGAGCAATATAGGAATTATGAACACTGACATAACTCCGAATGCCGTTGGACTCTATAATATTTTCAACTAAGACATAACGGACATTATTAAAACCGATACCAATGATTGGCTGCTTCAGTCCATCTTGAATAGCCACTTGCCATGTTAAGAAGCGGCCTAGAATTGATTTGGACTGACCAATGCGCCCTTCAATAACGGCTTCAGGAGTGAACATTTGGATACCAATAATCATGACGGGTATCAGTACACATATTAGGCCAATCGTGACAATGCGCCGAGACTCACTCACCAAACGGTGTCCCAGGCAACCTAAGAGACAGATGCTAGAGAGAAATCCAACCCAGCTTCCACGCTCCCAGGTTAGTAGGATTAGAATAGGTGTACAGCCTATCAAATACCATCTCAACCACAAGGGCAATATCGGTTGAACTCGCCGGAACGCGCCGCTACTCAACGCATCAGTCACGGCCAATAGAAAAGCAACGGTAAGCACACTATAATACACCGCCTCATTACGAAAAGGTCCACCCACTCTATAAAGTAGATCTGAGTGTGCCAGGTACTCGATCAAGCCGATCACAATGAGATAAGCGGCAAGATATCCAATTGCTTGTATGAGCTTGTGCAAATGTATCTCATGACTAACAAGCCTTCGCATAATAAAGTAGGCGAGAAAGGGTACCAAAAAGGCATTAAGAGCAATTCTCATACTGTAGCCAAACTGCTCTGACTGAAAAAGAATACTAATCATCAAGCTAAGAAAAAAGGCAGTCATCCAAATTTCTGTACAATCGAGAGGCCCTAAAACTCGTCGTTTGACGAGAGCGTCGAGCAAAAAAATCAGAAAAAAAATCATGAGAAGGGTGCGAGTGGGCTCCAGCAATTGTCTTAACTCGGCGCTACCACTGTTAGGTCCCAACGTGCCGGTATTGATAAAATCGTGCTTATGAAGCTTTCTGCTTATCTGTCTAGATTGATATTCAGCTGGAGTTTGAAAGAAAGGATTGGCTCTATCTGCAGACAATAGATTAGGTACTATTGGACCAATAAGCAACCAAATCAGTAAAATAGTTAACCCTCGAGAGGAAATATAGTAGCATACAACAATCGACCATACCAATATGCACAATAGCAATAATATTATCAGCATTTTCTGAATCCAATGACTAAATGTATAATTACATTGATCTCATTTTCTCTTTCTACGTATCTTCCTACCAGAAAATCAAAGAAACATGACAACAGGAAAATTGACGCATGACAGAGCGTATACGGTCTCACAGCACAAGATACATCCAAAATATCGTACGACATCCAGCGTAAAATTCACCCTGGATATGCAACGTTTTAGCAGTCAACTTACACCCATAACTTGGTGAAACCCAATCATCGAGCATGCTAAACACAAGAGCAATGTCACTACGGGTCACAAGCATCAGGGCCACACCATCGACATAAGTGCGAAATCTCCCCTCTGCAATGGATGCGATCTCTACCTCTGGATCAAAATGAAAATACCAATCAGCAGTATGCCGCCCTTGTCCACAGAGCACATCCGTGATCTCCCAGGTCACATCTCGTTTGTCGAATCGAAATGTACGCTGATGCCGAACGGGGTTGGGCAGTCTGTCGAACCCAGTATGTTCGGCCACCAAGGAATCAGCATCGGCATGACTCGACCACTGGTGTACGATCACGCGGGCATCATTAGACATTTCAAACAGGCGGTCGGTGGCGAAGCGATTTTGCTCTTGGGCGTCGATGACGACGGTGTTGTGATACCGAGTCGATCGAAACAGGTTACGTCCCTCAGCATCGCGTGTATATACATAAGATCCAGGATCCACAATCAACGGCTTACCCCTCAAGTGGAGTTCAAAGCTCAAGAGATCATTATGCTTGTGCGCATTCGTACCGGCTGCCTGTAAGTTGCCACAACAGGCCAAGAGATAGCAATCCTCTTGACGCATGACATACCAACCGGCATCGGGAAATGCTTTTGAATCTAATGTAGAATCATCTCCCTCCAGAGCAGCAAAGTGCGCCATACCTATCGGGCCGAGCAGCCAAAATGCCTCCTCAGCAAATCCCCCCGCCCATGCCTTCATGTCACGCCGCTGAAATAACACCGCCCCGATCGACAATAGATAGCGACAATCCCGACGATCCCAATGGCCATAGTCACTAAGGATGTAGAGACGGCCATCGTCTGCATCTCCCACTTGGGGCACCTTGCCGTCAGGCCGCGTGACACAGAGTATCGCCTCAAACATGCGCTCCAAGCGGTTCCAAAACGGTTGTGGAAGCGCAACACCGTTGACGCGGCAGATAAGCGCACCAGCAAGAAAAAGCTCCAACACTAATCGGTGGTAAGGTATTGATGCTTCGTAGTCAAAACCGTCAGGATGAACCTGCCGGTCCATCTCTTCCACCAAGGCGCGTAACCCGATACATCGCCATGTCTGGGCCATTTTTAACTCGGGGCACATGAGTCCTAAGTGCAAAAGGCCCACAATGTTTGCGAGATAATGATTTCCATTGGCGATGGAGCCACCGTCGCCAATGCTCTGCTCCAGGTAATACAAAATGAACTGGGCATGCTGGGTAATCGCAACGGCCAGGCGATTTTGGAAATCCGTCGAGATGAGCCCGCTTCGTCTTATGAATCGATAAGCCCATGCAATATTCACAACGCGAATGGCGACGTCCATCGCACAGAGCCAATTCACGCCGTAGGGACATGGATTTTCGTTCAACCAATGGGTAATTTGGTCGACAATTTCACAAGCATAGCGCTCATTCTGCGTCAGTTTGTATGCTTTGCCAAGCGTAGGCAAATGCTGCATGCGACTCAGCTCCCAAGGCCACTTCACATCACTGCCATCCGGTCCCGTCCGGATCGCCTTGAGGTGGAAAGCGAATTGCTTCGGCCAACGGTAACCACTGAGTGGATCGATATGCCAATCGATCTGCTCTCCCATGTAAGACCATTTGTCGCCAAGAAGCCGGAACTCATGGCGACAAATGGTCTCGGCATCTGCAATGACCGCCCCTACCTTATGGTTGAATGCGGTTTGGTAACTCACCCATAAATCATCATCATCGACGTCGACAAAGAATTCACCAGTGAGCATCTCTTCGGCCCCTGTCGCCGTGTCACCCTGCCCCCTTGGATGGCGAATATCGGCTGGGTGAAGATCGACGCAAATCCCGTGGCGACGCAAGGCAATCTGCATGAACTGTACGGCCCACTCGCGATGCGGACATAGGTGCGCTAAGAACTCAAGGCCGATCTGCCGGTTCGATTTTTCTCTTTGACGATGAGCCCGGTAGACCGCGTACAGACGCTTGATTTTTTTCTCCAATCGATTCATATCTATTGCAGATCGTCCATTGTCAAAATCTCGCCTCAACGCTCTTTCTCTGCCCCGTATGGCATTTTAACAGCTGTCTCACCGATCTCTCGTAACTGCCGGTCGACCTCAAGTGTGGTGCGTGTGGTCTCGACGGCTCCCTCCCATAGTGCCTTGGTATCTAACTTGCCTGCAATCGCTTGATGGAATGCGACGAGCTCCTGTTCATGTCCCTTATCTTGTCGTTTGGTTCGAAAGTCGAGCTTCGTCCCGAAACCACGAAGCCGCCGGTAGTCATCGAGAAGAAAACTCTGATGTCCGACATGGAGTTCCATCGCCTCTTTGGGCAGATCTGCACCGCCTTGCGCGGTATAGAGCAACGTGCATAGAGAACCTTCCGCATATTGGATCGTCACAGTCACATTGTCAGTGGGTATGATATCGTGTCTGGCGACACCGATACCCGCTGTATGAATCCTAGTTGCTGGCGCTCCAACCAAGTAATGAAATAAGTCAAAGATATGGCAGGCTTCGCTACGTATACGGCCACCACCTTCCGGGCCATGTACCCAGTGCTCAGGAGGCATATACGCGGCATTCATCCGGTACATGAGATGTAAGGGCGTTGTACGTTGCGCCACCTGTTCACGCAAACGCACCGCATAGGGGGAGTAGCGACGATTAAAGCCAATCAAAATTGTGGGGCATCCCGCTGATGAGGCGTTCAGTTCAAGGACCAGCTGTTCAAGATGGGTCAATTCGTCCATCGTTAATGCGAGCGGTTTTTCGGCCAAGACATGTTTCCCTGCTCGCAACGCCGCTTCTATAATTATCGGAAGGTCATGAGGCCGCGTGGCAATCAGGACGGCGTCGATACGAGGGTCGGCCAGGACCTCGTGGTAATCCGTCGCAGCGAGCCGGGCTTGGACTTGACGGGCAATTGCGGTGGCCATATGGCCACGGCGCGTCACAATACCCTCGATAGAAAACAGATTCGTCTGCTTCCGGAGATTCGGTATATGCACGCCTTGGGCAAAAGAGCCAGCCCCAATAATGCCCAGACGCACGATACCGTCATCCACAGAGTCACGGTGCCTCCAAGTCAAATGGCGCGAGTGCGCCAACGGCGCATCCGTTGCATATTGCAATAAGACGGTATAAGGCCGCTCAGCCTCCTGTCTCAGGCGTGCGTATGCTGCCGCCGCTTGCGTCATTGGCAAACGTTCACGAATTAAAGGATCTAAACGCACCTGTCTACTGTCAATCAGTTCCAGATATGCATGCATATTGCGATTTTCTGTCCAACGGACATACGCATACGGATAGTCGAGCCCGGCCTCCTCATAACTTGGGTCATAACGCCCTGGCCCATAGGACGTTGAGATGAGCAAATCGAGTTCCTTTGCATACATCAGATCACGCTTCGCGGCCAGTCCCACGTCACCCACCACCACCACACGTCCTTTGCGACGGGCCATTTGCATCGCCAGATGAAGAGGTTCATCACTCGGTGTCGAAGCGGTTAACAAAACGGCATCAAGACCATACCCCTCACTAAACTCAACCGCAGCATCAAGGGGTGAAGCATGGTGTATGGGGGCCATATCGAGTCCTAGGGCCCGAGCCTGAGCCACACGCGAGGGTTCCAAATCCATGCCGAATACTTTGCAACCCGCAGCCTTGAGAATCTGGACAGTCAGTTGCCCGATCATACCAAGGCCAATGACCCCGACGCGCGCCCCGACCTCGACTTGTGCGCGACGCACCCCTTGCAGGGCAATGGCCCCTAACGTGACGGTTGACGCCTCAGCCAATCCCACCTCTTCCGGGAGCTTCGCCACCAAATTCATGGGCACGGCAACCAACTCGGCATGATTGGCATAGCCGCTGCCCGCACAGGCCACTCGATCCCCATGGGTGAATCCTTGCACCCCAGGGCCCACATCGAGCACCGTCCCTGAGCAGCTGTAGCCCACAGCGTTGCCAAACGTCAGTCGTGCATGCGCCTTCGCATATACCGCCTGCGCGCCTCGTTCTCGAAGCAGGTCAAATGTCATGCGTAGTCGGGCAGGGTCATTGCGGAACCGCTCGATCAGATGGCTCACCTTCGATTTTTCCGCCCCGGCCAGTTCAGTCCCCGGACTGACGCAAGACCATGTGGTACGAACGAGAATCTGACCCGGAGCGGGCTTCGGAGCAGGCACCTCTTCTACAACAGCCTCGCCACTACGGATTAAAATCTGCTTCATCGGTTACTTTCCTAAGCGGCGTACCTCAAGACCCTCGTTCGCCTTCGCATCGATACGAGACAGGTCAATTGCCGCAACAGCCATAGCCAACCTCGACGAGATCGTCTCCCGACGCACTGGTATCGATCATAAGACGTGTATGGGAAATAGATTCAATTTTCATATATGATCTACTGAAATCACCGGTCAACTCACAATCATGTTCATGAAAACATATTGATACCATGTCACTATATAACCAAGATTTGCAACACCATGATGTCGAAGACATGATTATATAAATCTATGCTAATTAAGCCGGCGCCGCACGTCAATCGAAAGAAGATCATGATAGAACCGAGAAAACCGTGAACATGTCTATAGAATTATAGATAATTATAGATATTAGTTTTCATATATCTGAAGTAGAATTTCCTCTTGATCTTCCCAATAATACTTTTTCGATGTTGGAGATAAGCTCGCTTTTGCCAAGCTAGCGTAGGCATCTGCCAGGCTCTGAGCAGTGACGTTTTCAAGGCAAACTCCATGCCCGCCACGACCGACCACCTCAAGTAAACCAGGATGATTATTGGTCAATAACTTCTTTTCCAAAGCAATATATTCGTATATCTTGTTTGATGCACAGTAATAGTTATTTATATTTACATTCGGATAGAATGCTGTACCGACATCACAAGAGGCCATATACTGTAAGATCTCAGTGTGAGGTACTTGTTCGTGTATAAACACTCTATCTTCAATGCCAAGTGCTCGGATTTTTCTCTGCAGCACCTCAGCATAATTCTTGTAGGGATTGCCCGAGTTCACAAGTTCTTCAATTTGTCGCCCAGGATGAACGATCCCGGAGTAGAGAATAATGACTTGATCGCGGTCAATTGGGTATTTTTTTCGAAAAATATCATCATTTGTCACCGGAATATCAAACTGCCTTGGAAAGTTTTCCAAAAGAAAGGGTTGCGGTATGCTTGGATATTTTTCCAGGAAATAAGCAATTCGATGCTTTTCCGGCATAATAATATGGTCACATTTCGCGATACACCTTCTTTCGATCCGCCCCCAAATGGTCTCTTTCATGCCACCCATGCTCTCGGGCATCAGCTCGTGAGCGTCGAAGGTCAAAATGGCATTGAGCTTACCTTTGGCCCATACCCCGGCCATAAGCGTATTGAGATCGTGGCAGTGAATATGGGTGGGCCGAATGCGTTGCGCAATAGAGGCGATTCTATAATTAAACCAGAGATCCTCGGCAAAATTGATGGCAGGTGACGACCACAGATTGAGAGGAACGTAGTGGATCTTGACGCCAAGATCATCGCCACCAGTTCCCGTTTTCGTATAGTCAGAGACAACCAATTCAACGTCGTGGCCAACCTGAGTGAGCGTGCGGATCTCTTTTCGCACGCGCCCATCCAGGCGGATATCATACCTGAGCAGCATGCATATGTGCGCCATGGTCTATCACTTCCTCTATCTGAAATCGGGTTGTTGGGGACTCGGATTCTGTGAACACAGCCTCTGAACTGTCTCCGGACCACAACAAGATGATGGACAGGTATTATGATTCTACGACTTACATTCTGAACTCACTTCATATACTCTAATGACAGGACCACTGCTTTGCCAATGGACCGGTTTTGCTTCAAACACGGAACGAAAGTGGGGGTCAGTCTCTAACTGTTGGTAAAATTTTGCACTTTCAGGAAAACGTCCACGATGGCTTGGGTCCTGAAAGCGCCTAGTGACATACGAACTGGTGATCACATAATCGAAACAATTTTGGACATAGTACTGCACATCCTTGACCTGGATACCAAACACAGTTGAGTAGAGTTCATAGGTGGGGCCATCGACGTCCTTCATGACCTGTTTATAAAGCGATAAAGCTTGATTTGACACCCCTCTTCCCACGCGCATTCCCTGGTTTGAAGCGTCAGCCACATGGCGGCTGAGGCGATCAACAGTCGATGCGCTCGGCTGCAAAGGCGGACTCTGCATGAAACGGTAGCGCGTACCGTCCAACAAGAGTTTCGCCCCGGCAGGAACATGTGTTTCGATCCACGCCTTAGCGAGCAACCGAGTATCTGGTTGTGTCTTTTCATAGGCATGACGTATTAGCATCGTCGTCGGTAGAATCACGACGCAGAGAACGCCCGCCACCATCGCTGTCCAGTGACGCTGCGACACGGCGGCGATCGCCCGGCTACTCAGCAACCAGCATGCAGGAAAAATCGGCAACATATAACGCTCGGGCTGACCGCGACTTCCGAGTGCCATCACGCCGAGAAAAACGACAATCAAAATCGTCCACATAATCTCCCAACGCTGTCTTTGCCAAATTCCAAGCCCGGCACCAATGCAGGCACTGATGAATAACATGAGATTATACGGTTGAATCAAGCGATCCATATAGGTCAGGGCGGCGGCGTCCGACGACCTAACCGTAATGGCTTCCACTGCACTGAACAGGGCCTCTTGCTCGGTTGTACCGGTCGCAGCGGGGCCGAATAGGAAGGCGAATTCACGCTGCACAATGGTAAAACTCGAGAGCCATTCCGGTGCCACAACGGTTAAGGTCGCCATCAAAATCAACAGCACCAAACCTGCATCGGCAAGCCTGCGGCGGGGATGTGCCCACGTTTCTCTGTTGGTCCAGATCGCGCCGCACAAAAGCGGCAATATAATGAGGCCCGGCACCTTAAACGCACCGGCAATGGCACCGAGTACACCAGCCCCGATCAACCAACCTCGCCGCTGTGTGCGCTCGTACTGGAGATAGGCGAATACACTCGTATAGAGAGCAAGCACCATACCGATGTCAACATTGATCACGGAGGAAAATAAGGCATGATAATATGCTGTCGCACCAATCAAAGCGGTTCCAAGAGCCGTGCGCCAGCCATAGAAACGTTCACTGAGCTTGTAGACGACAAGGCAGGTCAGCGTGCCCAGCAGGGCCACGGTAACACGTCCCATAAGGAAAAAAACCATGCGATCCCGCAGCGCCCAAAGCGCAAATTCATGGGCATTGTTGACCCAACCAAGAATCCATGAGACGACATACAACACGCCGTATTCTAGAAAAAGTAGATAATATAAGCCGCCTTTTCCGAATGACCATGTATATTCACCAGCCGCCAGCTTAAAGGCCCGATGAACTTCCTTGGCTTCTTCATAAGTTAATTGCTCATACGTGATCTCATGTGGTAAGCCAAAACCAATACCCCAAACTCGTATGCCAAAAGCGAGTCCGAGGATAGCCAACAAAAGTAAACGTGCCCAACGAGGAGACCGCGATGTGTCTGCCGCCATGTCGGTCGATTGTCTATAGTCGTCAGATAAGACGTGACGCCGCATAAAATATCCCCCCGACCATCTGCCAAATACGTACGGACATCCCGTACGGCCGGCGCCAGCGTATTTGACCATCCTACAACCATGACCTCCGCCCACACCTTACTGACTTAGATCGTCAATGAGAGCTTTGGTTTCTTCAATATGGGCCCGTGTCGACGCCCCGAAAACAATAGATTCAATTTCTTTGATACCACACACATACTCGATGGCATCTTTTGTCGGAATCGCACCCGATGCAAATACGGACATCGCTATCGGTCTACACTGTTTTTCACGCAGCAGGTTTTCGTAAGTGCGCCTCCCCCCACACATACGGAAGCCGATCTTATTAATCGAACTGCATACAATGGGGTTCTTAATGTCACACGCTTCCAAGGCCTGCAGTAACATCGGTAAATTCATGGTTTGGAAAGCGGGTTCAGCCCCATACTTTTTTTCCACGTGTCGGGCAAATTCGACAAACGGCTCTCGCATTCCCAAACCCAACATGAGATCGACAGTGATATTCTGAATAAAGATCACCTCGGTATTCAACTGTTTGAACATATTCATTTCCGCGTCGATCAACATCAGAATCAACTCTGTAAAATTACGCGTGACAATCGTTCGACTTCCCCGAATGGCCATATTCAGAAGGTCTTTGAAAGCAAATTGTCTCAACGCGCCAACGACCCCGAGCTCGGTGATTGCATTCGCATACTTATAGGCATACGGCATACAAGGATAGATGTTATAGTTCGCATATTTGGCGGGATTGGCTCGCATGTGATTACAGATCTCGGCCACTCGATCATGGGTTGTACACATAAACGTATTGATTCCGGTCTCCATGGCGAGATCAATCACGTTCATCATCGCTTCGACTGTACTGAACTTCATCGCTTGAGCACGCGCCTTTTCTTCCGACATATGATTGACGCCGAAAAACTGATTATCACCCAAGATGACTCTATCCACATTGATTTCCTTATCAGTACATATAACCACTTATGCAGAGACCCTTTATCGATAGAGGCTGATAGCATCTTGTTTGATCATATCGATCACCAAGTCGGTTTCAGCAGCACTGGCAAAGGAGTTCATATTCTTTTGACTCTTAGTTCGGACCTGATCAATAAAATAATCCATTTGAGCTGAAAACTCTTCACCCCGTAGATAGTACCAAACAGGCTTTGTCAGTTCTGTCGTATACTTAATATTCCACCCAGAGGATAGGTTGTTGGTATTATTCTTATGTCGCAAATAGATGCGACACTCTTGCCTGTCGACGATGATCTTACCTGCACTGCCGATAATTGTCAGTCGAACTTCCATCTTTCGGTATGTTTCATCGCTCCAGTTGACAGCGAGTTGCCCCGTCACACCATGGGTAAAGGAGAGGGTGGAATAGACAGCGTCTTCGACCTCTGTTGAATAAATGCGCTTGAGCACGCTGCCGTGGACGGACTTCGGCATACCAATCAAGTAGTTCACGAGGTTGATCGCGTGTGAAGCATAGTCATAAAGACACCCACCAGCCTCGGATTTTTTGCCTCGCCAGCTTGAACTTTTATTCAACACAAGGGGGCCGTAGGTCTCAGCGTTAAAATGATACACTTCACCAATGGCATGGTCGTCAAGCAATTGTTTGGCCTCATTGAAAGTTGCCAGAAATCGCAGATGATAACCAACCTGATTGACAATATCGTACTGCTTGGCCAGGTTGACGAGGCGGCAGCTATCTGCGGGCTCAGGACAAAATGGTTTTTCCACAAAGATGTGGCAGCCCTGCGCCATGGCAGATCGAATAATGTCGGCATGAGACGACGTCGGCGTCGCAATGATCACGCAATCCGGCTTGGTTTCATCGAGCATCTTGTCATAATGATCGAAGCACGCAAAGGTAGAACACTGACGCAAAGCCCCTAGAACGAACTGAGACATATCACAGACCCCGACGATCTCGACATCGGGATGGCTATTGACAATCGCTACGTGAGAGATGCCCATCCGACCCAAGCCAGCCACTGCCACTCTAATCATTAGAATGATTCTCCTAAACTTTCATGTCTGCTGATGACCTCGTTAAAAAGCGCCACCGTCTTATCAGCTTGGTTCTTCCAAGAGATTTCGCGTAAATACCTCTGACAACGATCGATGAGTTCAGGTTCAAGCACATGGTGGTGTATCCGCGCGACAATAGCCGAGGCTGTCTCGCCAGGAGCCTTCACGGGTACCATATCAATTCCTCCGGTTTGCTCAGCTATATACGCCGTATCCCCGACCGGGGTTGCGATCACGAGCACGCCATACGCGAGGGCTTCCAGGTAGGCAACAGGAAAAACTTCGTGATAGGAGGTTCTGATCAATACATGGACACTTTTAAGCAATCTGTCTTTAGCTTCTCCTGAAACGATACCTAGCATCTCAATATTATCCTGAAGTTTGTGCTTAGCTATAAAATGTCGAATGTAACGCTCTAAGTTACCGTTCCCTGCAATAAGTAATTTCACTGGCTGCCCATCAAGCATCTTCATCGTCTCTAAGAGGTCTATAATACCATTTTCTTGAATAAGACGACCTAGAAAGAGGAGTCTCAGCACCCCATTATGATGTTCATCCCTCTCTTGACGACACGAATGACTCTGTTCAACCAGTTCGACAGGCCCTGCGCCAGGGTGTATGACCTCTATGCGGCCTGGCTCAATTTGATGCTGTTCAATAATATGAGCGCGCAAATCATAACCTGCACAAACAATGTGGTCTGCTGCAGAGTAGACAATCTTTTCAACATAGTGATAGATCGCTGAATACAGGCGACTACCAGTATGTTCACTTGAACTTGCATACATATGTACAGAGACAACGTAGGGAATGTTAAACCATTTTTTAAGTATATAGGCGATCAAACCGCTCAAAGGTGTTTGTGTATTAATGAGATCAATATTTTTTCTCAGATTTAGTGACGGAAAAAAAGAAAAGAAGAATAACGATACGGGCTGAAACAGACGACCACCGAATATGGGCAGACTGACAACGCGCACTTTATCATCCTGACTTGTCGCCGAATCGGCTGTGATAAGAGTTATTCTGAAACATGCTTTTAAGTATTTGACGAGCTCGGTAACATAGACTTCCATACCTGACGATATGACTTTACTCGACGAAAAACCAGGGTAATTCTTGCAGCCAAGAATAAGAATATGTCGTTCCATAGAATAGTTGTTTCTACTCCCCTGCCAACGCACGCGGAGATTATGAGGGGCATCTACGCCCGGATGGAGATGATACTCCGCCTATGCTCAGACTCTTGATAAAGTGGTTCCTCAGAATGGGAATTTGGGACATTGTAAGCAACGAAAATTGGCTACCTTCCTAAGACGGGACAAACCTAAGACGGGACAAATTGCTGTCTGCATGTGCCTTGAAAGGCAACTTTCGCCTACAAACAAAAGCCCCCTTCAAGGGCCAATGTCGCAAAATCTTTTGGATTTATGACAAGCGCTTGTGCCTGTGTAATGCTGGTGACGTCACTGTAGTGCTGAGGCATTGGGCGATCGAGCTAGTGAATTGGGAATTGAAATCGGGTTTGGGACTGGGCCAACACCAAGTCAGTGGGGCCAGAAGCGTAGTACAAACTCGGTGGAGGTCCGCGATACTAGCCTATTGTCCTTGCTTCGGGCTTGTCATCACGAGAGCCCCCCAGGCCAATCCTGGAGTCCTTTTCAGCTCCAGCATGTGTTTCGGCTGCGGGCCATGACCAATCAAATTGTGTCTCGGACCGACGTTGGCGCGCGACGCCAAAGTCAAGATGGCCAAAGGCCGTAGAGCAGCCTGATTCTGCGTGCTACGGCGACAATGAACACCCGAAAATGCAATCCTGCCTGCTGCGACCAACACCTACGACGTCTTGCGCTGCCCGCGACAGGGTCTTAGACGATCCAGAAAAGTCCATGCAAAGATAAAGGACGCACACCGCCAGCCTACATAAAAAGGGGCCCAGAACAAGGTGATAAAATGAATCCCTTCAAAGTACCCTCTGTACGCGACCATAAGACTATATATGCCAACTAACACAAACGGCACGAAAACCCATGGACCCACCGAACTCCAATCGGGAAAGCATAAATCCCATAGGGCCAAAGCACAAGCGACTCCACCCATCAGAGCCACTGGCGGCTGTATGCCATCGAGTGCCGCAAATATCTTGAGCGGCTGCCTCTGTTTGAGACCTTGCCACAATAAGCGCAGTGAATGGGTCATCGCATTTATAAATCGGCCGCGCTCCCATCGTGCATTTTGCTTGGTCGCCTCCACAAATGAGCGCCGCAAAGGCGTCATGACTTTGGCATCGGGTGCCAACGCAACCCGATAGCCTTGTTCCGCAGCCCGCACACCATGGCGCCAGTCTTCAGTTGGATGGGATGACTTCTGCTCTGAAGGCAAAGCGAGTCGCCAACCAAACTGCTGTATATAGTCTCGGCTGTAGGCCATACCCCGCCCTTCGAGCCAAGCAGAGAGCCCGAGCTGCTCCCGATACCAACCTTGCATGTAGCGATGGACGAGCATCAATCCCAAGCATTTTGCAAACCATTTCTGATTCGTCGGACTGACGACCGCCCGGCTCGTGATGATGTCCTCACCCTGTCGCCAACTCTCGCTTATAGCATGCAGAAAACCCGGACTCACTTGGGCCGTAGCATCGACAATCACGTACAAATCCGGCATCACATCGAGCCGTGCCAACTGCTCTAGAGTCCAAGCTAAGGTGTATGTCTTTCCCCGAAGTCCCGCCTTTCGCGTTAGCACATGGGCTCCCGCAGCCATGGCGCGTTCGGCGGTATCGTCTGTGCAATGGTCGGCCACCACATATATGATGACGTGTTCCATGGCATACTCGTCGTTGCGCAGTGCCGCTACACAGTTGCCGATAACGTCGGCCATATTGTACGCTGGGATGATAATCACTATTCGAGGCGATGAAGTCCTAAGCAACTCGTGGCGCCGGCGGATGCAAGAACCCCTGAAACCTGCGATGAGAGGAAATGCAAGAAGATATAGTATCCATATCGTAATGTAAGCGACCACTACAATTTGAAAAACTGCCAGTACGGTCATTATGCCTTTGTCGCCTCCTTACTCCTGCGCACTGAACTGACTGAAACAGTCTAGCCAGTCATATACGACTGATCTGAAATCATAATTCTTTTTTTCGACTATCAAGTTTTTTAACCTAGTTTTCACTTAAGAGAGAGTTCAATATGTATACAAGCATTTTCTACACGACTCAACCGGCTAGTGTCCAGACCTCACAATCCATGAGTAACTGTTACCAATGACGGGTACGAGCAAACCAACAGGGCAAAAAAAGGGCCTCGATCATGGCCCAGCCACCCGCTGTGCCTCGTTTTTCAGCCAGAGAGATCATGCGACAAAATTGCAAGACGTCTGAAAAATTAGGCGCTTAGGCAAAATCGATGAAAGCGGCCGACGCAGTGATCAAGGCCGAAAACGCTATCTATTAATATGCTCCGCCTCCTCGGCTACAGGAACCGTTATCGCGAAACCGCTCTCTTACCGGGCGTTGGTCATCAACATGTATCTATCTTGGTGTACAGAGGCCATTATTTGGGGCCTATTTTACACGAAATTCCTAAACGATTGCAAGGCCATTTTTATCGTACTTTCAGAGAACTTCGTGGTACACCAGAGGAACATCGCTTGCCATTCATATGAACATCGTCTATTTGTGATCCATGAAGGGTATGATAGAAGCCCTAGAGTGATGGGAGGTACAATGTCAATGTGGTCCAGAGGCCATTGAGGTTGCGGGCGATTAAATTTGACATCAGACTATTTTGCCCAAGCAAAATATGATATCTTTTTTCAGAGCATAGCTGCTTTTTTTGTTCATCGAAGCGTGGTGTGGATCAGCCTTGATCATCGAGGCTTTGGCGCCTCGGTTTCAGCGACCTTTTTGATCACCTCATGTTCCGGGCCGGAAGGAGAGGGAGACGCGTATGAGCACGTTCAGATGGGCAATCCTCGGTACTGGTATGGTCTCCCGTAAGTTCCTGCTAGGGCTGCGCAGCTCGGCCTTCGATGTGCGCATTACCACGGTCGCCTCGCGCACGAGGACGAATGCTGAGCGCTTTGCTCGAGATTTCAAACTCCCTCATATAAGTGAGAGTTACGAGGCTGCCTGTGCCTCGCCGGAGGTCGATGCCGTCTATATCGCCACGCCGCCTCTGATGCACGAAGAGCACGCGTTGATGGCGATCGCTGCGGGCAAGCCAGTCCTGTTGGAAAAGCCTTTTGCCATGGATGCGGCGGCGGCAGCTCGGATCGCTGATGCGGCGCGGTTGGCAGGGGTGTTCTGCATGGAGGCGATGTGGACGCGTTTCATGCCGCTGACCCGTTGCGTGAAACAGATGATCGAGAGCGGTGCGATCGGCGAGGTCCGAACCTTGGTCGGCAGCTTCTCCATAGCGACTCGGCCCGAGGCATGGACGAGTATATTCAGTGCTGCGCTCGGCGGTGGGGCCCTCATGGATCGCGGGGTCTATCCGCTGTCCTGGGCCTGTCACATGATGGGGCCGGTCATCGACGCGCATACCGTCGCGACATTCGGCGAGACTGGGGTGGATGAGGACACGACTGTTATTTGCCGACACAAAAACGGCGTCTCGACTATCCAGGCCAGTCTCCAGACCAACGCGGTGAACGATTGCCGGATCATGGGCACGACCGGCGTGATCCATGTGGAGAGCCCGATCTACCGCCCCTTCCGGCTGCGGTATTTGCCGTCGCAACCCACCGGTGCCCTGGGGCCGGGCAATCCCCTCAAAGAATCGTTTAAGGAAAGCGGTTTTGTGCAAGGACTGCTACAGCGCGCCCAGGGGCCAGTCAACTTTTTGCGCAGGCGAGGCGGCAAGACGATCACCAAACATTTTGCGGGTAATGGCTATCACTACGAGGCGGATGAGCTCATCCGCTCGGTACGCGCCGGTCGGACCGAGAGCGACATCTTGCCACTAGCGGACAGCTTGATGGTGATGGCAGCGCTCGACATGGCGCGCGCCGTCTGGCGTTGATATGAACTAGAGGTGTACAGTATGAAGATCGGCATCATCGGCTGTGGCTTTTCCTTCGATCGCTATATGGAAACCTGGGGTAAGCACCCCCGGCTCGAGATCGCCGGTGTCGCGGATCTCAACCCGGCGCGGCTCGATGCGGTGAGCCGCTTCTATAAGCTTCGCGCCTATGAAAGCAACGAGGCGATGCTGGCTGACTCGGAGATCGACATCATTGCGAACTTCACCTCCATCCCTTCCCATTATCCAGTGATCAAGGCGGCGCTTGAAGCAGGCAAGCACGTTTACTCCGAAAAACCGCTGACCACGGCCCTCGGCCAGGCACGCAAGCTGTTTGCGCTCGCTGAGGCCAAGGGCTTATATCTTTCCTGTGCACCATCGAATGCGCTCGGCGACACGTCGCAAACCATGTGGAAGGCGGTCGAGGACGGAGCTGTCGGTGATGTCCGCATCGTCTATGCGGAGTTTGACGACAATCTGATCTACCTCATGTCCCCGGCGACCTTGCGCTCGCGGTCCGGCGCCCCGTGGCCCTATCTCCACGAATACGAAATGGGCTGCACCTGGGAGCATGTGGGCTATCACCTGACCTGGATGTGCGCGATGTTTGGACCCGTGGAATCGGTTACCGCCTTTTCCAAGTGCACCCTCCCGGACAAGACAGACCAGCCGCTGGATCCGCCCGACACGCCAGATTTCTCAGTGGCTTGTCTCAATTTCCAAAGCGGGGTCGTCGGCCGGGTGACCTGTTCGATCGGCGCGCCCTATGATCAACGCATGCGAATCATTGGCAACAAGGGGATGCTGACAGCGGACACCTACAACCACTACCAATGCCCGGTCTATCTAGATCCTTACAGCAAACTCTCGCTAAAGGCGCGCTTGTCGATCAGCGTGCGCACCAACACTATCCTCCAACGGCTACTTGGCGTCGGTGGACGCCGGCTCAAGCTCGTGCACAATGTACCTCCCGGAGCAGACCGCATCATTGACACCAACGGGCCGCGCTGGAGCCTCAAGGCATGGCTCGACCGACTCTACAACCGTGAGGTGGGACAGCAAGACAAATGCCTCGGCATTGCTGAACTGGCTGACGCAATCCGCACCGGGCGGCAGCCCTTCCCAGCGCACGACTTTATTTATCACATCACCGAGCTGACCCTGGCTATTCAGGGCGCGGGGACCAAGAGTCAGACTCACGTGCTGAAGTCGAGCTTTAAACCTGTGGCCCTGCCAGACCAAACGCGGCAGCATGCACCAGACTATCTAGAGGCGACGCAGGCAAGATACATCGATCGTATTATCGAGGGCACGTTCAATCTCATACGTTCGTTTCGGATGCCAAATACCCCATAAGCGGCGACCCGCCATGACATCTCACAAAAGACCCACAAGAGTACATCAACACATGTGAGAAGGATGTTGGCTCCACGGCATCATTGACGTTATCTCAGCCAGGACTCGTCTGGACAAGCCTTGACACTTGCTTGTCTACTGCGCGGTGGTACCCCCATCAATGACCAGATCCGTACCGGTGATATAGGTCGACTTCGCCCCTTCGCGTGCGAACAGATGCGCCGCAGCCCCCCCACATCCCATCACTTCGCCTTCAACACCAGTCACAGCCCCAGTCATCAGAGCAACTTTGCCTGCCAATCGCCTAGTTCACACCTCCTGTACAAAATGCCATGTTCCCAAACGTCGTCCCCTTCAATCTGCCCCTCCACCGACATCGGATTCATGGCGAACCCAACATCTTGCATCGCCGTCACCTTGATCACCTTTACATCACCCGTTTCCGGATCGACCTCCACCTCCACCACTTGGGGAGCATACTGGAGGGTGGTCCCGGGCATCCACGTAAGGCGGGACACTCTGTAACCTAAGGGTTTCAGGAGCCTGAAGCCAAGACCGCCAGGGATGGTCCTCCCGGGCATTCTGATTAACGATGGTCGTATTCCTACTGTCCCGCGTTAAACGGATACCCGCCAAACTATGAGAAATCTTTCTAAAGATGAGCAGAGCGACAGCTCACCCCGAGAGATTTTTCGTCATTTGCGGGAGACGCCAGGCTTCATGACGACGCCTTTTGGGAACCCGGCGACCTGCCGTTTTTCAGTCTCGCGATAACGCTACAGCGTCCTTGCTCTCTTTTCGCCACTTTGCGACTCATGACTGCACACGCCGTGAATATAAGCGAAAATGGGAATCCCTCAGGAGGTCGTTAAACGTGCGAATGATCGTTGTCAAAAAACGCAAACAAGCTCAAATCTCCAAAGCAGTTAACCGTTTGTAGCCACCTCAGCAGCTGCTCAACCCTCAGTTTATGTCATCGAACCGGGCTTCAACATCCAATGCCCCCTTGCAACTCCCTTGCAGGTGCGATACGCTTAAGTCGACCCAATCATAGAGGATACCCGTGTTATGTCAGAGGCCCGTTTTGAATTCTCAGCGGTAGATGCCATTGATGCCGAATCGATTGGAGAGCCAGGCAAACGCACGTTTCGCATTCGCATTGTGTGTGGGGATGAATCGGCATCGCTATGGATGGAAAAACACCGGCTCGCGGCCCTGGGCGAAGCGATTCCACGCCTCATCGAACAGCTCGACGCCCCGGATCGACACCCGGATGTCAATGCTGGCCCCATTGGCTACTTTCCCGATGAGCCAACGGTGGAGTTTAAAGTAGGACGTCTGGCGCTTGGGTATGCCGCCCAGGAGGATCGCCTCGTCCTTATCGCTCACGATCTGGCGGCGGAAATGGGAGAAGAAGAGGGCGAGGAAGAAGGCGAGGAAGAGGGCGATGCCGACTTGCCGGCCTTTTCGTGCCGATTCACACGCGAACAAGCACGTGCTTTGAGCAACTCATGTGCGGATGCGATTGCAGGTGGACGCCCGGATTGTATGCTCTGCCACCGTCCAATCGACCCGCAAGGCCATATGTGCCCTCGGGCCAACGGTTATCAAAAGTTGCCCCAAACCTAGTGGCGGTGAGCAGACACGGCATGTCGCCGTTGCCGTTTAGGCAACGGCCAATCCCGGTCGTCTACAGCAGCATATGCAAATGTTCCCAGCCCGGGCCGTAGAGGTCATCTTCGGAGAGGCCATCTTCCTCATTGCCGGGTACGACATAGGCGGCGTCGGCCTGAATGAGGCGAGGGTCAAGGCGAGTGAGGCCGTTGATAAGTGACGTGAATGTCTCTTTGAGATAATAATCATCTTCACGGCCGATGGCTTCGACTGGCGTATAGGGTTCATCCAGCAAAAAGGCCAAGGTCACCACGACAAAATCCTTGCGGTTGGAAGTCCGCTGGATGTCGTCAATCTCCTCATCGATTTCTTCGTCCTCGGTGGCCAAAGCACTTTCAATTTCATACACCCAGGTGTGAAACTCTTCTGTGGCTTCGTCGGCCCGCTCGTAATAGTCCCAATACCCGTAGGTCCAAAACAGCTCCGACTCTTCGAGCAGGGCCACAAAGCGTTTGATAAAACGCCGTTTTTCCTGTACCCCGTCACCGCTCTCGTGGGCTTCTTCCAACACGCGCGCAAACTTTACCCGCAGCGTATCCTCACCAAAACACTTGATGGCCATTTGCAAGCCAAAAAAATACGTCTCTGACGAGCCGCCAAACCACCGGCTAAGTTTGCCCATAAATCCTTGTCTTGCCATGGCACTCATTCCTTATGCACAAACTTTAGCCGTTATGAACCCGTAGAAAAACCGCCTCGACCAAACGAGCCCGAACGGCTCCTGCCCACACCGCTCCCGACGCCGGTGATCCGCCCCCCGCTCGAGCGGACGGTGGTGCGACCAAAACCTGTGGGCTTGCTGCGGCCCACCCCGCTGCCCCCCCCCACACGAGTGCCGCTAAACTGCGTCGGCCGTGGCCTCGGGGTATAACTCGGCGGCCGGCGAGTCGGGCGCGTCTCGTTCAACGTCACGCGGCGCCCCCCTCCGTAGGGGGAGTTATAAAACGCCATCGGGCGCGGCGCCAGGAACGAATAGAGCATTAAAAAACCCAAGTGTGAGCCGAATCCGCCACCGTAATAGTAGTTCTGATGCATCACGGTCTGCGTGGTCCCATCCGGCTGTTTCTCGGCGACCCGCTCCTGCACCGCTTCCATATCGCTCAAGGGGAATACCGAGACCGCGATTTGGTTCGCCTTATACTCGACGAACTCGTCATTCAGATCGTCGCTTTCCTGCTTCTGGTCGCGATTCGGCACGACGTAGAGCACATTGCGAATGCCCCGGTCCCGCAGGGCATCCTGCAACGGGATGTTGGCTAAATAGCGATTGTCAAACTGATCACCGCCGTCCGTATACGGCGACAGACGCCGTGAATCGAGTAAGAGCAAGCCCGGTGAGGGTTCCGGCACCTGCTTTTTCTGCTCCTGCACGTAGCTGGCATAATAGATCATGGCCGCGAGGGTCTCATGGCTCGGCACCACGCCAGAGGGATGTGGCCAGTTATCAAACGTGGGAATGAGATCCGCCCACCCCGCCAAGCCGGCGCCAAACGCCACCGTCTCCGGACCCGGCAAATCGGCGATGAAAAACGTTTCCGGCCCTTTGGTCACCTGGCTCAACAAATCCTTGCGAAGCACCTCACCACGCTTGAACGCACGATCCATGGCCGGGGAAAAGATCGGTCGAATTTGCTGCCGTAGCGAACTGGATTCCAGTGCCTGCATCAAGTTCGTCGCCATGTAGGGTTCCCACGCCCGCGAGTATGGCCGCCAGGCTGCCATCAAACGGCTCGGATCCGTGTAGCGTTTCCAGTCTTCCGACCCGGTGGCGTCCACGCTGCTCGTATTGCGGAAAAAGAGACGGCGTTCCTCAGCCCCCAAATTCCAGCCGTGACGGCGTTGGAGCTCGAGTGAATCGCCGGCAATCGCTTCTTCACCTTTGCAACCGCTCATGGTCGCCAAGGCCGCAAACGCCAGCGCACCTGTACCAAATGTCCGGCGATCGAGCGCCTGCCACCACTGCGTTGACCGCGTATGTGACATTAAATTCCCCTTCGTGCAATGAATGTCGGTGCAGTGACCGCCTGTTCATCGGTCGCAGCGACCGAGAGACGGGTATAAAATCCGGCACTGCGTCCACCCACTAAATATACACCGTAATTCGGGTTGCCACCATTTGGCTCCGGTGCGACTGAAAAAAAACGTTGACAAATCCAAAATTCTGGGATGACATGCGCTAAGATGTCACGCCACGCTTCGTCACTCACATACGGGCCACACACCGTCTCCTCACCCTCACAGCCATAGGCGGATTTCAGCACCCACCTCTGACGGTGGTTCAAAACGTCGTCCATGGCCATTTGCGTCAAGCGATAGGTGGCGGGAATATAGCGCCGAATCCAACGGCGAGCTAGGGGTGAAAACGTCTCCATAGCCTCCCACATCAAGGCCAAACTCAGCTTATTTTGCGTCGCCACCGCACCAAAGGGATTGACCACCGTCACGTGCTCGTCATACTCCGCTTGAAGCAGGGTGCGCAGCGGCCCGTCCAGCGGCTCCGAGTCGCGGTACGGTACGGCATCGGTCCACACCACTTCCCGCTCCCCCCACCAATCGGTTTTATAATGCCGAATGACCAAATCGAGCGGTTCGCCAAACATCGCCACCCCCGTTTCACACCCATGGAGATTGTAGGGCGACCCAAGCACGACCTGGCAACCGTGCGCCTCAAGCCACTTGCGATAGAGGGCGATCATCGACAAATCTTCAGGTAACTCAGTGGGATAGACGACCCCGACCGTGCGGGGCTCACGGCCGCGGTGAGAGGTTACCAGCATGCGCCAAAACGCCGGTGCCAGACGCCGATTGGGGTCGAGGACGGCGCGATGGTAGGGGTGTAACAGCTGATTGAGAAGGACGGCCTCGGCTTCCCCGCTCGGGGTATCGCTGTTGACCTCACAGCACTGCACACGGCCGTCGCGACACAAAAAAAGGTCGGCGCGGGCAATGCCGTGCCATCGCCCTTGGGCCGAGTGCCACATCAGTTTTTGGTACGGAGTGAGACAAAAGAATGTGTCGAGCCACTCTGGATGCGCCCAGAGCACGTCAACCAATTCCTGATAAATAGCGCCCACGCGTTCGGCCGCCCGTGTTAATGCACGAGCTTGCGCAAGGGATAACACCACGCCTTGCAAACGGAAACGCGGCTGTCCATCGACCCAGGCATCCGACAGGATACTGGTGCCTTGGAGCTGCCGGGCGAATGTTTCGTAGGCGGGGAAACGATCCTGATCGCTATCGTAACTCACGATAAAATGCCCGTATATCCTCCACCATCGCCTGAGGCTCTTCCAGCGCGGCGAAGTGACCGCCGGCCGGCATCTTCGTCCAACGCTGCAAGTTGCACACGCGCTCAGCCCACTCTTTGGGCGGCCGCATAATTTCCCCCGGAAACCACGCTACCCCCGTGGGTACTGCGATGCGCTCGCCCCGTTTTAATCGCCAGGGATGCGGCGCCACCGGCACCATATTGACATGGATACCGGCCAAGTGCTGCGGATAGGCAAAGCCCAGACGGCCGGTAATAAACGACCCCCAGTCGCCTCCCTGCGCACCAAAACGCGAGTAGCCTAACCTAACACTTTGAGAGCTTGTTCAATATCCGCGAGCAGATCATCCGTGTCCTCAATGCCCGCGGCGTAGCGCACGAGAGAATCACTGATGCCGATCTTTTGCCGCTCCTCAGGCGCCATCTCGTAATAGGACACAATGGCCGGCTGCTCGACCAAGCTCTCCACCCCGCCTAGGCTGGGCGCCATGTACGGCAGTTCCAAAGCGTCAAGAAACGCCCCGGTCTCGGCCATGGTGGCATCGAGTTCAAAGCTCACCAACCCCCCAAAGCCGCGCATTTGGGCTTTGGCCACCGCGTGCGAGGGATGGCTTTTGAGGCCGGGATAATACACCCGCCGAACCTTCGGATGCGATTCTAAAAAGGCGGCCAACGCCGCGCCATTGGCATTGTGCTGCACCATGCGCAACGCAAAGGATTTCAGGCCCCGCAGGAGTAAATAGGCCGAGTTCGGATCCGTAATGCCACCCAGGATGCCTTGCGACTCCCGCAGGGCGTCAATCATCCCGGCCTTGCCCACCACCACCCCCGCGAGCAGATCATTGTGCCCGGCAAGGTATTTGGTGGCGCTGTGCATGACCAGATCAATGCCGAAATCGAGCGGGTTTTGATTGTACGGGGCGGCCAGCGTGCTATCGATCACCGTGCGTAGGCGGTGCCGCTTGGCAATCTCGACCAACTTCTCCAAATCGATCACATAGAGAAACGGGTTGGTCGGCGATTCGGTCAAAATCAGGCGAGTGTTCGGACACACCGCCGCCTCGATCGCCTCTGGGTCTCCGGGCGGCACCACCGAGACATCAATGCCGAATCGGCGCAGCATGCCACTGCAAAACTGCTGGGTGCGGCGGTAGCTGTCGGCGGTGATAATCATGTGCTGTCCGGTCTGCAAAATCGTCAGGAGCAGCGACGTCATGGCACACATGCCCGAGGCCCAAAGCACCGCATCTTCAGCGTGATCGAGTTCAGCGATTTTTTGCTCGGCTTTGCGTACAGTCGGATTGCCGTAGCGGCCATATTCGCCCTTGTCAATCCGCCCTTCCTTAAAATCAATGAGCTGCTGAGTACTCTCAAAGGCGTACGTCGAGGTCTGATACACCGGTACGGTCACGGCATCGCCCAACCGGCGTTGACGTTCTCCACTATGCACGGCACGCGTGCTCGCCCCAAGAGATAACATATCACGAGCCACGGAAACTCCTTCCAATAGGAAAGGAAGGTCTCGCTCCACTTAGCGGACCCATCTTGTTTGGTGTAAGCGTATTGTGGCGTGCTTATAAGTGCGGGGAAGAGAGCGGTCAACACCCCGGCTTTTTAGCAATTTTTTTGAGTGGTTGCAATACGCCATAAATCAATCCACTTCGTTTGCATGTAGGCTACAGTACCAGACCTGCCCCTATCACGTCAAGCGTGAATGCGCGGCTTGCCAGCATCACATGAAAACCGCTAGAATCCGACATCGATCGCCTTCATTATCTTAATCTATGAGCAGCGCTACTGTGTCGTGATGGTCCAAAAGGACACCGACTTATCCTCCAGGAGTTATCATGCGTCTCAAATACGGCTGTAATCCCCATCAAGCGTTTGCCAACGCCGAGCCTTTGAACCCGGACAATAGGCCCATGCAAGTGCGCCATGGCACGCCCTCCATGATCAATGTCCTCGATGCCCTCAATGCCTGGCAGCTCGTCTCCGAAGTCCGCGTCGCCCTAGAGCTGCCCGCCGCGGCCAGCTTTAAGCACGTGTCGCCGGCCGGGGCAGCCGTGGCCCTCGACCTCTCCGACGACCTCGCCCAGGCCTATGAAGTCCAGGGCCGGGACCTCACCCCGGCAGCCCTCGCTTACGTCCGCGCCCGGGGTGCAGATCCAAAAAGTTCATTTGGCGATTTTGTCGCCTTGTCCGACCCAGTCGATGTCGCCACCGCCAACTTTCTCAAAGCCGTGGTCTCCGATGGCATCATCGCGCCCGGCTACGAACCCGAAGCGTTCGAGATCCTCTGCGCCAAGAAAAAGGGCAGCTTTATTGTCATGCAAGCTAACGCTGGCTTTCAGCCACCTAAGCGGGAAACGCGTGAACTTTTTGGCATGAATCTGGAACAAGACCGCAACAACCGCGCCGTAGTCCCCGCCGACCTCGATCGCGTGGTCTGTGGCGACCTCACCGAAGCCGCCCGGCGCGACCTCATCCTCGGCCTCATTGCGCTCAAATACACGCAGTCCAACTCGGTGGGCTACGCCCTCGACGGCCAGATGATCGGCATCGGCGCCGGGCAGCAATCGCGCGTGGATTGCACCAAGCTCGCCGGGGCCAAAGCCGATGTCTGGCACCTCCGGCGCCATCCCAAAGTCCTTGGGCTCAAGTTCAAAGCCGGGGTTGGGCGCCAAAATCGGATCAATTGGCGGGTGCGCTACATCGAAGGCGACCTCACTGACGGCGAAACCCAGGCCCTGCAAGACGCCCTCGATCAGCCTCTTGAACGCCTCACCGATGACGAAAAACGCGCCTGGATGGTGCATTTGCGTGGGGTCTCACTGGTGTCGGACGGTTTCATTCCCTTCCGGGACAACATCGACCACGCCGCGCGTCACGGCGTGGCCTACGTGGCGCAACCCGGCGGCTCGGCTCGTGACCGCGAAGTCGAGGCCGCCTGCGGTGAATACGCCATCGCCATGGCGTACACTGACCTACGGTTATTTCATCATTAAAGATGGGCTCGGGACTTTTACAGGACTTCTCAGAGGCGAGCAGTCTCGGCCAATCCTACGATCACAATCGAGCGGCGACATTGCATGGCGCGCACGAAGATAGACAGTCCTCAGGAACCATGCGTGGCTTTTGCCTGGCGAACGCCCCCGGTGGACGCGCGGACAGATCTGCTTTAGAATAACGGTTTATACCTGTCTCATGCGACGAGGAGATCAGCTGATGGGACGAGTACTTTCGAGTCTTCCGATTGGTGAAAAAGTCGGTATTGCCTACTCCGGCGGGCTCGACACCTGCACGGCGATCGCCTGGATGAAAGAAAAAGGTGCCATTCCGTACGCCTATACGGCAGATCTCGGCCAATGTGACGAAGCCAATTTGGATGACATTCCCGAACGCGCCAAAACCTATGGCGCAGCCTACGCGCGGCTCATCGATTGCCGGCTACAACTGGTCAAAGAGGGCTTTGCTGCTCTCATGTGCGGCGCGTTTCACATTCGCTCCGCCGGCCGTACCTACTTTAACACCACCCCGCTCGGCCGTGCGGTCACCGGTACTATGCTGGTCAACGCCATGCGTGCAGACGGGGTCAATATTTGGGGTGACGGCTCCACCTACAAGGGCAATGATATTGAGAGGTTCTACCGCTACGCCCTCATGGCCAACGCCGAGGTGCAGATCTACAAACCGTGGCTCGATACCGCCTTTGTCGCCGAACTCGGCGGCCGCGATGAAATGAGCGATTGGCTCAACGAGCGGGGATTTGCCTACCGAGATCAAAAAGAGAAAGCGTACTCCACCGACGCCAACATCTGGGGCGCCACTCACGAGGCGAAAGCACTCGAATGTCTCGACACGGGCATGAGCGTGGTGGAGCCGATCATGGGCGTGCCGTTTTGGCAGCACGACCTCGACATTGCGCCGGAAGAAGTGACGGTGGGGTTTGTCGAGGGCCATCCGGTGAGCCTCAATGGCCGCGAGTACAGCGATCCCATTGACCTGGTGCTCGAAGCCAACGCCATCGGCGGCCGGCACGGCCTGGGCATGAGCGATCAAATCGAGAATCGCATTATCGAGGCGAAAAGCCGGGGGATCTACGAAGCGCCGGGTATGGCCCTGCTGCATGTCACGTACGAACGCCTGGCCAATGCTATCCACAATGAGGGGACCCTTGACAATTACCATACCATGGGGCGCCGTTTGGGGCGGCTGCTCTACGAAGGGCGCTGGTTTGATCCGCAAGCGCTCATGTTGCGCGACAGCTTACAGCATTGGATCGGCAAGGCGATTACCGGCGAGGTCACCCTCGAATTGCGGCGGGGCGAAGACTACTCCATCCGCAACACCACGGGCCCTGCCCTCGCCTACCGCCCCGAGGATCTCACCATGGAGCGCTATCAGGGCGAAGCGTTTAGCCCCCAGGACCGCATCGGACAGCTGGCGCTGCGCAACCTCGATGTCGCCTACTCGCGCAAAAAGCTCGGCATCTACGCCGCAGGCGGTGCCCTCCCCCTGGATGGGGTGGAAAAATACGGGTTGTTAGAAAATTAAGGTCTGGCTACACAATGTCTCGGTCATGTGTCATACTGTTAACCTAACATCCAACCCATTGTTTTCGTTGCAACATGATGAGCGTCATCGATCCTGACAAGACGATACGTATCCGCACTGATGTTTGAAGGTTCACCTTCGTTCACAGGGAGGCGAGACAGCGATGCGATATTATGACATGTATCCGCCCTATGTGCCGGTGGCACAGCGGCGCGCTCAGGCCGAGCGCAAGCTTCAACAACTTCGCAAGAAAAACCCGAATATCAAGCCAGTAATCATTGAAGGCCGCACCCTGGCCACGACGTGGTGGGGAAAGTCGTGGAACAGTAACTTAGAACGTTACGCCGACTACAGCAATCGCATTGGGCGCGGACGCAGTTACGTCCGCAACCGGGCAGTGCTCGATCTGCAGATCAAGGCCGGCAATATTGCCGCATCGGTGCAAGGCAGTGACACGCAGCCCTACAAGATTGCGATTAAAGTCGATAAACTCAGTGCGAAAAACTGGGCCACGATCCGCGAGGCATGCACCGGCGCCTTCGACTCACTACGCGAGTTGCTGGCGGGCCAATTCCCGACATCGCTCAAAGAGCTGTTTTTCCAAAAAGGCGCCGGCCTCTTCCCTGCGCCCAAAGAAATCCACTTTGATTGCAGTTGTCCCGATTGGGCATCCATGTGCAAACACGTGGCGGCCACCCTCTATGGCGTCGGCGCCCGGCTCGATGAAGACCCATCTCTATTTTTTACGCTGCGCCAAATTAACGTAGACGACTTGATTACGGAAACCGTAGCCGACACGGCCCAGGCATTAATCAACAAAGCCGAGCAGCAGAGCGGCAACATCTTAGACGATGTCGATTTGGGTGACGTGTTCGGCATCCAACTTGACGACATCGATGCACCGCTACCAGCCTTGCCGGCCGTGGCGCCCAAGCCTTCGACGGCAAAGAAAACAACTGCCAAGACGAGCGCCAAGGCCGTCAAGACATCTCGCGGCACCACGCGCGCCGGCAAGCGGCAGCCCGCACAAGCAAAAATCGCTACCGCCACTGCTGCCAGGTCTGGCAATGCGAGCAGAGCACCGCAAACCAAGGTCGTGGCGGCTGCGCCCACCCCGTTGCCGCCAGCCGGTACCATGCTCGCGGACTTAGTTAAAGCCGTGGGCAGAGCCCGTCGAGGGAAATCCGTCGATCAGTTGCAAGACAAACTGGGCTGGACCACCACACAAGTGCGCAACACTATCGCCCGGGCCGGTGCCAAAGGGTTTATCGAGACCGTCAAACCCGGCATGTATCGGCGCGTGCTCTAACTAAACATTCTCTTCCGGTGCTAATCCATGAGCCAACAGGACTTATGCGCGATTATTCGCCCCGACGGCCTGCTTTTGGAGTGGGCCGACACGACCATTCGATACCCTGAAGCCTCACGCCATTTTCAGCAGGATTTGTATCGACGCTACCATGCCGAACCCGAGGCTTGGCTCCTGGTGCTGGCGTTTTCCGACCCGGCCTTGCGTCTGTCGCCGTCGCTGGCCTTCTGGCGTGATCTGGCCATCTCTTTCGCGGCGCGACTGGCACATTTGCCAGACCTGGAAGAGCTTCGCGAAGACGCCACCGTCGACCTCACGAACGACGATATCCAGGACCGACTTGCCAACGCGCCACTCGTCACCGGAGCCGAATACCTGAGCCCCGACCTGATCACCACCATTTGGTCGGCGTTGCACCATGCCTTTCGCCGCTTGATCGCGTCCTACGACGGCACGGTGGAAGCCTTCATCCACACCTATCGTCCCAATCTTCAGCTCGCTGGGCGCGTCTTCTTCCACCTGGTCGAAAACAATAAGGGGGCAGCCCCCTTCGCTTTTCTCGCCACTTATTCCACCCGCATGGGCGGCGACGGCACTTCGCGTCATCTCCCCCTGAAATATGCACTTCAGGAGTATGGCAGCGATCGCGACAAACTGCTGGAGTTGCTCAGCACCGTCTACTTGGCGGCAAAAGAGAGCGATATCCTGCCGCATTTGCTTGAAAGTGGTGAGATCTTTCATCCTCTGGGGTGGGGCCCGGCGGAGGCTTACGCCTTTCTGCGAGAAGTGCCACAGTATGAAAAGTCCGGCGTGCTATGCCGCATTCCCAACTGGTGGACAGCCCAATCTGCAGGCGCTAAAGTCAGCGTCAACATCGGTACCGCAGCCCCTTCCTTCGTCGGCATGAACGCGATTTTAAACTGCGTGCCGAGCCTCTCCATCAACGGCGTGCCGATCAGCGCTGCAGAGGCCGAACAACTCTTGCAGCAAAGCGAAGGCTTGGCGCTGATCAAAAACAAATGGGTCGCCGTGGATCACGAAAAACTCCGGCAGACACTAGAGGCTTACGAACAGACACGCGAGCTGTTGGAGGACGGCGAACTCACCCTCCGGGAAGCTTTAGCGTTACAACTTACGCCGGAAAAGCTGGCCGCCGAGGCGCAAACCGATGTCGATATTGGCATCTCCTACGGCGAGTGGTTACAAGACGTCATCCACAAGCTCCGCCACCCCAATCTGGTGCCTGAGGTGACAGCCGCCAAGACGTTCCGCGCCGACCTACGCCCTTATCAACAAGCGGGGCTCAACTGGTTGGGGTTTCTCGATGGACTAGGCTTCGGCGCTTGTCTAGCGGATGATATGGGCCTGGGTAAAACCATTCAAATCCTGGCGTTTCTAAGTGTGAAAAAGCAACACAACGCCACCAGCTTGCTGATCGTTCCGGCCTCTCTCATCGCCAATTGGAGCAGTGAAATCGATAAGTTCTACCCGGACCTCGCCTATTATATTGCCCATCCCGGGCATCTCGGCAACACCCCCCTGGCAAAAGACGGCGAGGCCGAGCTGTCTCAATACGATCTCGTGATCACCACCTATTCCATGGCACAGCGCTATGAGGCGCTCCGCACGTTTCACTGGGACTACGTGATTCTCGACGAAGCGCAGGCCATCAAAAACCCGGCCACCAAACAGACCCGCGCGGTCAAACAATTACACGCCACCAATCGCATCATCTTAACCGGCACCCCAGTGGAAAACCGCTTATCCGACCTCTGGTCGCTCTTTGACTTCCTGAATCCCGGCCTGTTAGGCAACTTAAAATCATTTAAGACTTTTAGCCGTCAGCTTCAAGACGACCCCGATGGTTATGGCCGTCTGCGTCAGGTGATTAGCCCCTACGTGCTCAGACGCCTGAAAACGGACAAAAGCATCATCAGCGATTTACCGGACAAAGTAGAGATGAAAACCTTTGCCTCTTTAAGTAAAAAACAAACCGTCCTCTATCGGGGTCTACTCAGCGACATCGAAGCCATTCTGGAGACGAGCGAAGGGATACAGCGCCGGGGACTCATCCTGTCCTCCCTGATGAAATTCAAACAGCTCTGCAATCATCCCGACCAATTTCTGGGCACCGGCGGTTTTGACGAAAAGCACAGCGGCAAATTTCAACGCCTGCGCGAGATCTGCGAAACCGTGCTGGAAAAACGCGAAAAAATGCTGGTGTTCACCCAATTTCGAGAGATTACGGACGTGTTGCACGACTTCCTGGCCACCATTTTCGGACGCGATGGCGTGGTCTTACATGGCAGTGTCGCGGTCAAACAGCGCAAAGCCTTAGTCGACGCCTTCCAGACCCGAGACCCCTATATTCCCTTCATGATCCTGTCGCTCAAAGCGGGAGGAGTTGGCTTGAATTTAACCGAGGCCAACCACGTGGTCCACTTTGATCGCTGGTGGAATCCGGCCGTGGAAAACCAAGCCACGGATCGCGCCTTCCGCATCGGCCAGCAAAAAAACGTGGTGGTGCACAAGTTCATCACCCAGGGCACCATCGAGGAGCGCATTGACGACATGATCGAAGAAAAATCCCGCCTCTCCGGCGATGTGATTGCCGCCGGCGATGAGCGCTGGATCACGGAACTGGAAAACGATCAACTGATGGAACTGTTCAGCCTTAGTTTGACTCCCCATTAGCTTTCTGCTAGCATGCCGGCCCACGATAGCGTAGTGAGAACTTCACGCGCCTTGCTAGGCCGATCAACGTGATGCCATGAGCGAAGAGCTAACCGAGACCTCAGCCTCCAGCGGCAGTGCCCCGAGAGCCTTTCTTCTAGTGACACCCGACAAGGCAAGAGCGCCAAACTAAGGAGAAAGCATATGTCTAAGGACAGGGCAGAGCAACAGACTGAGATGTCTCGGCGTTCGTTCCTTGCCACGACGGGCGGCGCACTGGCCGGTGCCGCGGCCATGGGGCTGGCCGGCAAGGCGGCAGCCGGTGAGCCGAAACCCAGCCAAGGTGGCACGGTCCGCTTTGCCACCCGCTCCGATGCCCTGGGTCTCGACCCCCATCGCAATACCATGTACTACGTGTCCTACCCCCTGGCGCTCACCACCCAAGGGCTACTCGATCTCAACCCCAAACTCGAGCCCTCGCCGGGGATTGCCACGGAATGGAGTGCGTCTAAGGACCTGCTGACCTATACGTTCAAACTGCGCCAAGGGGCGCTCTTTCACAATGGGCGCGAGGTGGACGCGGCCGCTGTCAAGTGGAATTATGAGCGCATCAAAGACCCCAAAATCGGCCACTCCTTTACGCGTTCGGCGCTGGGAAATATGAAGGAGATCATCGCTCCCGACAAATACACCGTGGTCTGCAAACTGATTGAGCCCAGTGCCGCGTTTCCCTCCGATGTCGTGTTCTATCCCTGCAATCTAATGGCCCCGGATACCGAGGCGCAAGCCAATACCCATCCCATTGGCTGCGGCCCGTTTAAATTTAAAAAGTGGGAGCGCTACACCGTCACCGAACTCGAACGATTTGAGAATTACTTCGAAACGGACGCCACAGGCAATCCGCTGCCGTATCTCTCAGAAATCATCGGGCGACCCAAGAAGATCGACGCGGTGCGTTTGACCGCGCTGCGGTCGGGGCAGGTCGATTTGATTGACAATATGGCGTACGCCGATGCAGCCGACTTTCCCAAAAGGTACGAGGGGCAATTCCAAACCTGGGACGCGCCCGCCGTGGGCACCGCATTTGTTTACTTTAATCTCGAACAAGGCCCGTTTTCCTATCAGAATCCCAAGGGTAAACTGTTGCGCCAGGCTGCCGCCTACGCCATTAATCTGGAGGCCATCCACGATGCGGTGTTTTATCGGCGTGGCGACATTGCCACCGGCTATTTTATGCCGCCCAGCCCCTGGTACACCGCCTCGGAAGGGTGGAAGGACAAATACGACCCGGACAAAGCCAAATCGCTGCTGAAGCAAGCCGGGTACGACGGCACGCCGATTCAACTCATCGCTGAGGACTCCGTGCCCTACATACCACAAACCGGCGAGATGGTGCAGGCCATGTGGACGGAAGTCGGTTTTAAGATGAAATATGAGATCGCCGATGTCGCCGTCGTCCGGAAACGGAGCCGCTCTGGAGAATTCCACGCCAGCCCATCGGCGGGCAGCTACCGTTTCGACCCCGATGGCTGGTTCTCTCGCCAGGTCATCTCGACATCGCCACAGACCCAATCGACCACGCGCTTCCGTAATGAAAAAGCGGATAAGCTCATTCTCGAAGCTCGCAAGACCGTGGATAGCGCGAAACGGCTGGAGATGTATCGCGAGGTCGAAGACATTATCAATGATGAGCTCCCCATCCTCTATACCCATTATTTGACGCTGCTCGAGGCCGGGGTGATGAATCTCAAAAACTATAAGCCGTCGATCTCTGGTTCCCCCAACGTCGCCGGTGGCGGCTTGCGGACCGCCTGGATGGCATAGCCTCTCGGTGGCGGCGTGCCTAGGCGACTCAGCACAGAGGCGCCGCCGCTCAAACCCAGCGACATCTTGACACTCCCCTGCCGTCATCGTATGCTGCACGAAAACGCCAACTGACGCGATCACAAGGATTTTAGGAGCCTAGGCACATCATGGGCAGCACCTTCGGCCATCTCTTTCGCATCAGCACCTGGGGCGAGTCCCACGGCGGCGCCGTTGGCGTCGTGGTGGACGGTTGCCCCCCCAATCTCGACCTCACTGAAGACGATATCCAAGCGGAGCTGGATCGGCGGCGGCCGGGACAAAGCCGTGTCACCACGCAACGCCAAGAGGCAGATGCCTGTCAAATTTTGTCGGGGGTTTTTGAGGGCAAGACTTTGGGCACGCCAATCTTGATTCTGGTTTGGAATACCGATGCCAAATCGGAACACTATGCGCCCTTCCAACATATCTACCGGCCATCGCATGCCGACTATGCGTACGACGTCAAGTACGGCATTCGCAACTGGCAGGGCGGCGGCCGCGCCAGTGCCCGCGAAACCGTTGGCCGGGTGGCCGCCGGGGCCATCGCCAAAAAGCTGCTCCACACCCAGTGCGGCACTGAAATCATCGCGTATGTGAAGCAGATTCACCACCTCTATGCCGACGTGGATCCGGCCTCCGTCACCCCAGAGCAAGTCGAAGCCAACATCGTACGCTGCCCCGACCCCCATTGCGCTGAGAAAATGATCGCCCAGATCGACTGGGCCCGGCGACAAGGGGATTCCCTCGGTGGGGTGGTGGAACTGGTGGCTCGCCATGTACCGGCGGGCCTGGGCGAGCCCGTGTTTGACAAGCTGGAAGCCGACCTGGCCAAAGCCATCATGTCCCTGCCGGCCTCCAAGGGATTTGAAATCGGCTCGGGGTTTGCCGGCACGACGCTGACCGGCAGTCAACACAACGATCCGTACGAAATGCGCCACGGCCAGGTGCACACTCGCACGAACAACTCCGGCGGTGTCCAGGGCGGCATTTCCATCGGCGAACCGATCACCTTGCGCGCCGCGTTCAAGCCCACCGCGACGATTAACAAAACGCAGGAGACCGTAACCGACACGGGCGAGGCGACAACCCTAGCCGCCAAAGGGCGCCACGATCCCTGTGTGCTGCCTCGGGCCGTGCCGATGGTCGAAGCGATGGTGGCGTTGGTGCTGGCGGATCACTATCTGCGTCAGAAGGCGCAGTGCGCCTAAACATACGGGTCAAAACCGGTGGTTGGGCTCAGAGGGCCAACGCCTAATATGCAGCCAGGGGATACCGTCGAAATCGAGATCAGTGCGATCGGTACGCTGCGCAACCCGGTGGTGGCCGCGACTTAAGTCAGTTTTAATGAAATGGACCCGGAAGCCAACCAGATCCTTCTAAGGATAAGCACCATGGAACCATACTTTGACCTGGGAAGCTACTCTCGTCCGATAACGACCTCATCAGAGGAGGCGCAGTTGTGGTTTAACCGTGGGCTGAATTGGCTGTATGGCTTTAACCACGCCGAATCGATTCTATGTTTTCAGCGTGCGGCCGAATTTGATTCTGCCTGTGCTATGGCCCACTGGGGTATCGCCCTGGCCAGAGGCCCTTACATCAACAAACAGTGGTCATACTATAGCGAGCGTGAACTGAACGCGACGCTTGGCACCTGCTACCAAATGGCGCGGCACGCACAGAGTCTGGGTGCAGAGGGCACGCCAATCGAGCGGGCGCTACTTGTTGCGCTGGTTGACCGATACCAATCTCCAGAGCCTCAGGAACTTGCTGAACTGGCGCGTTGGAACGACGATTATGCCAATGCCATGCGCGACGTTTACACGCAGTTTCCCAGCGATCTCGACGTGGTTGCCCTGTTTGCAGAAGCGATGATGAACCGCACGCCCTGGCGCCTGTGGGAACTGGAAAGCGGCGAGCCGTTTGACCATGCAGACACGTATGAAATGATGGCGGTGCTCGAAAGGGGCATGGCACAAAGCACCCACCCACATCCGGGCATTGTGCACATGTACATTCATACCATGGAGATGTCGCCCATGCCGCAACGAGCCCTGCGAGCTGCCGATCAGCTGCGCCGTCTGGCGCCGGAAGGGGGACATCTGCTGCATATGCCGTCGCACATTTACATGTTGTGCGGCCATTACTATGACGCGCTGGCGGTCAGCTACAACGCGACCGCCGCCGATCGCAAATATATCGCATACGCCAACCTTGGTCGTGGCGATCGTTACCTTTCTGGTTGCTGTCACAATTTTCATCAAATGATGGCGTCCGCGACGCATCTCGGACAATATGAGCCGGCCCTGCATGCAGCCAACTCGATTCAGCGTCTCTTGACCGAAGATATTTTGCGCACGGACATTCCGCAATTGGCACGGTCGCTGGAGGCGTACTACTCGATGAAGTCGCATGTTCTGGTGCGCTTTGGTAAGTGGCAGGAAATCATCGATGAGCCGCTGCCTGAGGATGACAAGCTCTATTGCGTCACGACTGCCATGATGCGCTATGGGCGCGGCGTGGCGTCTGCGGCACTTGGTCATCACGACTCGGCCGAAGTTGAGCGCGCCCAATTCTATGAAACACTCGATAACGTCCCACCCGATCGCCTTATTCTGAACAACCAGGCGCACGCCATTCTTGGTGTTGCAGCTGCAATGCTTAACGGTGAAGTTGAATATCATCGCGGCAACTACGACGTCGCCTTTAAACATCTGCGCCAAGCGGTCGTCAATGACGATGCGCTTTACTACACGGAGCCCTGGGCGTGGATGCATCCCCCTCGGCATGCGCTGGGCGCGTTGTTACTTGCGCAGGGGCATATCGACGAAGCGGAGCAGGTCTATCGTGCCGACCTGGGCATCGATGGGGTCTTGATTCGGTCTAAACGTCACCCGAACAACGTCTGGAGTTTGCACGGTCTGGCGGAGTGTCTGCGGATCAAGGGCAATGCGGCCGAACTGGCCATCATCGAGCCGCAACTGGAGCTGGCGATGGCGCGTACCGATCAACCAATCACCTCATCCTGCCACTGCCGCGTGGAGACCGACTGCTGCCACTGACATCCCGCAACCGTACTGCCGACGCCGTAGGGCGAAACGGTGATGGGTGACGGTATGGTACGAGTTGCTGGAACACGATCTTGACAATCGCAGGACATCGCGAAAGAATGGCGTCGGGTAGAGAACGCAGCCATCGGCATGACGAGGAGGAAACCCCATGGAGTTGGGACTCAGTGGCAAAACCGCGTTGGTCACGGGCGCGAGTGAAGGCATCGGCATGGCCATCGCGCACCAGCTCGCCGAAGAGGGCGTGCGGGTCGCCATTTGTGCTCGCACCGCATCAAAACTCAAGGAAACTGCCGGCGAGATTGCCCGCGCCACTGGCATGGATATCGTGCCGATTCCCGCCGACCTGCGCAGCCTCGCCGGGTGTCAGGGCTTTGTCGAGCAGGCTGCCGACCAATTGGGTGGCATCGACATCCTGGTCAACAACGCCGGCGCATCGGCCTTTGGGGCCTTTGTCGATCTGCCGGACGACGCCTTTGTCGATGCCATCAACGGCAAACTCCTCGGCTATATCCGCTGCGCCAAGGCCGCCATTCCACACATGCAGCGCCGAGGCGGCGGGGTCATCATCAATATCACCGGCACCACCCAGCAAGCCGTGCCATTACACACGCCGGGCAGCGCCTGTAACGCTGCCATTCGGATGTTCAGCAAGGAATTATCCATGGAGCTGGGTCCGCTGAACATCCGGGTCAACAGTATCGCGCCCGGCCGCATTCAAACCGCTCGCGCCGACCGACTCCTGGAGGCGAACGCTGCCGCTCAGGGCACCTCAGCGGACGTCATCCTGAGCGATCTCGTCAAGACCATCCCATCGGGCCGAGTCGGGTCAATTGATGACATCGCCGACGCGGTGCTGTTTCTGGTCTCCGAGCGGGCGACATACGTCAATGGCGCGGCCTTGGTGGTCGATGGAAGTAAGTCGGTGGTCATTTAGCAGGAGACGCTAGCAGAGTCGCTATCTGTCGAGCCAGCCTTTTTGCTTTAAATCATAAAAGATTTCTCGCGCTGCAAGACGGTGCCCTTCAGCCGTCCAATGTGTGTCGCGTGGATAATAAAGGACTTTACCTCGAGCTGTTTCCTTTTTAAATACAGGTAAAAGGTCCAGGCAGTCAATCTGAAGCGAGGCGCACAGTAATTTGAGTTGTCGATTTGGTTTTTCTGTATCATAGTGATCAGGATCATGCCCGAGTCTTCTTACGGTTGTTTCGTAAATCATTTTTGACGTTTGAACAATGTGAGGAATGAATACGATATACACATCGGCCCCAGATTGCGCCGCCAATCCTTTCATTTTTTGTAGGGTGTCTTTTAGAAGTTTCCATCCAAATTTAACATCTTTCGGGTCTTCTTCTAAACAATAGTTTAGAAACCCATAGGCTTTTTGATAGTCGATACCCAAAAGCTGAAGTAGTCGAGTATAAATAATCGAACCTTGTAACCGCGTAGCAAAGTGTGACTGTATATTGCCAATAAAGGTATAAGACTGAAAGTGGCGAATCACGAAATTTTCAAGGTGTTGTATAAAATTGTGAGGGGCTGACGGAGGGGGTTGTGATCGCTGCCGAATGCTTTCTACTTCTTCTTGGGAAAGCACGCTGCCAATCAAGGTGAATTCCCCTTTTTGATTATATCCCCAACGTGGAGGTGAATCATGGGGATGAGCCTGATACGAAACAAGATTATTACCCATAAAAAACCCAAGTAAAACAACATCATGCTCATAGGCTAAGCCACGGCGTTGATAGACCGTCAGTTCTCCTGGCGGGTCGCCTCCAGGGCCACCCATATTGATGGTTTCAATATGTTTGTCGTATTGCTCTAAGACTTTCATGTAGATTTCATCGTTATTGACCCCATGACCCCAGGTAAAACTGTCTCCAAGAGTGATGATGCGAAAGCGGTTTTTCGTATGCTTCCTCTCGTGATGAATATCACGAAATCCTTCCTGATTATGCGTGATCGTGGTTTTAAATTCAGTTTTGGCAAACACGCCTGTAGAATTGGGAATACCTTCGAAGCCGATATAAGGCTCATAGCGAAATAAATGCCCTTTACCAAGGCGGAGATCCGATTGAGGAATAAAGAGTCTGACTAAAAGCTCAAGTATAAATATGCATCCAAATATAGTAATTAGGATAGCACTGAGTCTAATGATGATCGCTCTTGTATGCATTAGAATCTAATCATATAGGTAAACGGATTAAATGCACTCTCCTCGTGAAAATCGCCCTATTATAGTCCTGTCCTGCGCAAATCGCATCCCTTTTTTGCCGTCATTGTCCAGACTCCCGGCCTGTGGTAGCATGCTAAGTCTATTAATTTTCTTAGGTTGGTCTTTGAGAAGAGTGCTCAAATGGACGCGGCAACCCGGATATAGCCGGCTGAGGCTCAGCACCCTCCGCTCCGAGGGTGGTCCTCCGACGCAACCTTGATTCGGAGCCAACATCCGGCGCGATACTGGGTAAATTCTTTACCGGAAAGCGTTCTTAAGTTCCCTACCTCGCCAGCCGATCCCGGTACAAAGAAAAGCCTAATGGCCGGCCTCAGATTGCCAAGAAAAGGGTGGGATATGACATCCAAATACACAAAGCCTGATCCGAGCCAGCGCGAGGGTCCTGATCGGCGCAAACCAACGACGTTATGGGGAAGTCTACAGTATAACGGGCGGCGCCAGGGCGCCCGGCGGGAGGGAGAAGGCGCAGAGACCTACGTCGATCAGCCGGCTCGGCGCGTGACCCTGCTGGTCTACGTGATTCTTGGCTGTTCCGTTATCGATGCGCTATTAACCTTGCTGTATATTGAGCACGGCGGCGGTGAAGCCAATCCCATTATGGCGATCACCATTAATTGGGGGCTGACCTGGTTCGTCGCGCTCAAAATGCTGCTGACCGCTGCTGGCATTCTCATGCTCGCCATCCATCAAAACTTTCGCTTCGGCTTACGTGGACTTTACGGCATGGCCATCATCTACCTTGCTCTTATGGTCTACCACGGCGTCCTTTGGATCCAACTTCTCTAAGCACACCCCACTGCTAGCCCTTTGACGGCAAGCGCACGGTCGCACGACCCGGACACGTATTGTCACCGCGCTGGTTCTCCACCCACACCTCCAAGTCGATCAGGCAATCGCCATTTTCTTTGTATTTTCGCGTGATCTTGCCATGCGCAGTGAGCACATCTTCGCGGAAATTGAGCGCCCGGTACTGGCAACCCACCCGTTGAATATCACCCTCTTCGCCCACCCAGTTACGCAACATATTGTGCAAATAAGCCAGGCGTAGATTGCCCATGCCAAACACATCCGGTTGGCCGGTAGACTTGGCGTAATCCGCGTCCATATGAATATAGACAAACTCATCATTCACCGCCGCGTAGCGATTCCAATGCATCATGTCCGTCTTGCGCTGAAACGTCGGAATCTCTTCGCCTTCCTCGACCTCTTCCCAGTACACCAGACCCTCCGACATGCTGCATCCTCCTGTATCGAGCCCCGGCTAGGTCTTCAGCCCATTAATATCGAATCGACGTCTTGCGATCGACTTTTACCACCTCACCCTTTTGATTCGTCCAGGTCGTCTCATTAATCAAAAACATCATCACCCCGAGGCGCCCCGTTTTTTCATAGACCTCCACCAGCTTGGTACCCGAGCGGATGACATCCCCCGGCCGCATCGGCGTCTTATAACGCGCCTCACTACCGCCGTTGAGCACCCGCTGCCCCGGCTCTTTGCCGATCGGGCCGCCGAGCCGAATCGCTTCCTTGCGCTCCACCGGCCACGCAAACGGGTTAAACTCCTGCGGCGCGACAATCCCGCCATAGCGAGACTTCTTGGCGTGATCCGCATCCCAATAGAGCTTTGGCGGCGTCTCAGGCCAATACACCGCAATGGCCCATTTACGGATATCATTTTCACTAATCGGCGGCGAGACGGCGAGGTCCCGCTCCACGTCGAGCCACTCCCGGATCTCTGCGGTAATATACGTGTCGCTCATGGTGACTCCTCTGGCGTGCAACCCATGCTGACGCTTCGTCTCAGAATTATCGTTCACACCATATCACGACTCGGGCGGCCATTGCAATTTTACGCCGACGATTGAGCCTCGTAGAGATAAATCGCTTTCTCAAGCGTGCGCAGCGGCAGCATGGCGCATTTCACCCGCATGGTGGTGAGCCGAATGCCCAAGAGATCGAGCATATCCTGGCGGGTCATGCTCTTGACTGCCGCGAGGGACTTGCCCTCAACCGCCTCCATGAGCAGAGACGCTGCCGCCAGGCTGATCACGCACCCCTCCCCCTCAAAATACGCTTCGGACACACGCCCCTCGCCATCGAGGTGCGCCTGAATGCACACCTCGTCACCACAGAGCGGATTGTGGTTGTGGCATTCAAGCGTCGGCGCCTCCAGGGTACCGCGGTGATACGGGTTTTCGTAGTGATCCATGATCCGCTCTTGGTACATATCCAAATTCATCGCCGCAGCATCCTCCGTACCGCACCGAGGGCTTCGATCAAGGTGTGGATCTCTTCCACTGTGTTGTACATGTAAAAGCTCGCTCGGCAGGCACCGTTAATATTGAGCTCACGCATCAGCGGCATGGCACAGTGATGACCGGCCCGGATGGCCACGCCGTACTGGTCCAAAATCGACGCCACATCGTGGGCGTGGGCTCCCTCCATATTAAATGCGATGACCCCACCCCGGTCCTCTGCAGCAGGCCCGTAAATGTCGATATCCGGCACGGCACTCAGTTGTGCCATGGCCTCGCATACCAGATGGTGTTCATAGTCATGGACCGCCTGCATGCCGAGCCCTTGTAGATATTGCACCGCCACGCCCAGCCCAATGCCCTCGGCAATCGGCGGTGTGCCGGCCTCGAATTTCCAGGGCAGATCGTTCCACGTCGAGCCCTCCAGGCTCACTTCGTTGATCATGTCCCCGCCGTAGAGAAACGGCTCCATACGTTCCAACATCTCACGCTTGCCATACAGGCCGCCAATCCCGGTTGGGCCACACATTTTATGGCCGGAAAAAGCAAAAAAGTCGCAGTCGATCGCCTGCATATCCACCGACATGTGCGGAATGCTTTGGGCCCCGTCCACACAAAACACTGCCCCTTGGGCATGGGCCATCCGACCAATCTCCACCACCGGATTGATCGTGCCGAGCACATTCGACACATGCGCCACGGACACCAGTTTAGTGCGGGGGCCGATGAGTGCCGCCGCCTGTTCCATATCGAGGTGCCCCTGCGGCGTGATGCCGATATAACGCACCGTTGCCCCAGTGCGCTTGGCCATTTGCTGCCACGGCACGATGTTGCTGTGGTGCTCCATGACTGTCGCCACCACTTCATCACCCGCCTGCAAATGGTTCAAACCCCACGCATAGGCCACGAGGTTCAACGATTCCGTGGTGTTTTTCGTAAAAATCACCTCGTCCCAATCGGCGTTGATAAACTGCCCCACCTGCTCATGGGCCTGTTCGTAAGCCAAGGTCGCTTCCTCACTCAGCACGTAGACACCGCGATGGATATTGGCGTGAGAATTGAGATAGTACTGCCGCTGGGCCTCAATGACCGCCACGGGCTTTTGAGACGATGCACCGCTGTCGAGGTAGACCAGCGGGTGGTCGTTAATGAGACGCTCCAAAATCGGGAAATCGCGGCGCACGGCTTCGACATCTAGTGCCGCCGATCCCTCCGGTGCCGATCCCTCCGGTGAAAGTCGTTGGGCCATGGCATCATCCTCTATGTGAAAATAAGGCATTGCAATAGATATCATTATGCTTTGCACCCTACCCAATCGGCCTTGATACCGTCAAGGGGCAAGCCCCACTTTTAAGGGGATACCACGTTGGGCACCACAGCGGCTGTCGGCCTGTAACGGGTGGCGGCCACCCAATAGCCTCTGGATCTCTAGCTAAAAGTATGATTAAATCTTTTGTTATTACGCTCGCACGCGACCATGGCAGATCAAATGAAATGCCCCCTGACATGATAGTGCGTTCCGGTTTTTTCGATAGCTGGCAGGAGCAGCGACCCCTGACCCGATTTTCAAGGAGATCATTTTGGAGTACACACTCGTTTCCGGAGACAACCATATCGATTTGACCTATTGCCCGCAAGAGCTCTGGTCTGCCCAAGCGCCCTCAAAGTGGAAATCTCTTGTGCCCCGTGTGGAAGAACACGACGATGGCATGCACTGGATTGTCGAAGGCCAGGATATGGGCATGTGGAACGGCGTGGGCCCCGGCTTCTCGAAGTACAAACGGGGCTCCTTGAACCGTATTGACGAGATGAAGGATTTAGGCTTCGAATGGGACAATAGCCCCAACGCCCAGCCTCGGCCCACCACCCCGAAGCTACGGATGGAAGATTTGGACCGTGATGGCCTCGATGCCGAAATCATCTACGGCTGCCTGCGGGTCAATGACCTTATTCCCGATGGCGAACGCCGCGCTTGGGCCTATCGCACGTACAACGACTGGGTGGCCAATTTTGCCCAAGAGACAGATCCGCACCGTGTGTTCCCACTGGCTTGTATTCCCAATAACGACCCGCAAGCGGCGGCAGCCGAGCTCCGCCGCTGTGCCAACATGGGGCTGAAGGGCGGCGACCTGCCGGTCAATCGCATGTCGGTGCCCCTGTGGCATGGAGAATGGGATTTCGTGTGGCAGGCCTCCGCCGAGTGCCAGTTCCCCATCTCGTTTCACTCCACCGGCTTTAGAGGCCTGCGGGAACCCAACGACCCCGACATGGAAAAAGAGTACGTCACCCAATGGCGGCTGGTGCGCTCGGCCCTCTTCCAGTTGGATGGCATGGAAGTGCTCGTGAGCCTGATCGCCTCGGGTGCCTGCGAAAAATTCCCGGAATTCCGCTTTGTGCTCGGTGAGTCTGGCGTCACCTGGATTCCCTACGTGCTCGACCGCTTGGACACAGAATACCACGACCGCGCCCGCGATCTCGGTTTTTCCATGAAACCCAGTGATTACTGGTACCGCAATGGCTACACCACGTACCAGCAAGACAAGTTTATGGAACCCATCATCCCGCTCGTGGGTGAAGACAATATTCTCTGGGGTGCGGACTACCCGCATCCCGATTGTATCTGGCCCACTTCACGTGAGACACTGGATAAAAATCTGGCTGGCGTGCCTGAAAGCGTGCGGCATAAGATTACCCGCGACAACGTGGTTAATCTCTATCATCTTTCTTGACATACTCCCAAGCCTGAAGGCTTGGGATTCTGGCTTCAATCAGTGGTTGCTTGCAAGCAAGTCTTACACCACCTAGGCCACTGGTACGATGCCCCGACCATGGAGATACGGCAAGCCGCATCTCGCGCTTCGATTGGTTCTCTCTTAGTGGTTCAACTTTTACGCAAGGGCCTACCCCTTGCAACCGCCTAGCTGAAGTTTCAAAGAGCCGTACTCGGTGGCGCTCCGGGTTTTTACGCCTCATGAGCCAAAGCCGAGCGAATTGATTGGTACTATAGATGGAAGTATAATCCATGTCAATCACTTTTACGCTTGACAGAGTTGTTATTGAACGGGCTAAAGCCCATCAGCAAAGCGCCTTATATCCCAAGCCTCAAGGCTTGGGATATAAGGCGCAATTTCTGTAAATTGGGCTTTCGTAAATTGGGTTCGCTGCACCTTGCCACCGACCCTGACCAACCCTCGTGGCAAGGTGCGACACCACATAGAAACGAACCCATAAGATGTCAGAAACGACAACCCTCTTAAATCCTCGCGAACGCTGGATTGCGACCGGTAGCCTTCTGCTTGGCATGGTGTCTTTCACGACTGCCATCATGGTGACGAACGTCGTCCTGCCTCAACTCATGACCAGCTTGCGCGCTGATCTAGACCAGATCCAGTGGGTGTTGACCGCACCGAGTATTGCCCAAACGGTGGTGATGCCGATGGTCGGCTGGCTCACCAGTTTGTGGGGCCACCGCAATCTGTTCCTGTTTAGCATGGCGCTCTTCACCCTCAGTTCGATCCTCAGCGGTCTCTCCTGGGATCTCACCTCTCTGGTCGTTTTCCAAAGCCTTGGCGGCATTGGCGTCGGACTCATGCAACCCCTGATCTCGGCGATGTTATACCAGATTTTCCCGCCATCTCAGCGGGGTCTGGCCATCGGCCTATCGTTGATGGGTTGGTCCATTGGACCGGCCCTCGGCCCCATTGCCGGCGGGTATATGATCGAATGGTTCAACTGGCGTTCCACGTTTTATTTCAGCGTGCCTATTAGCCTCGCCGGGGTCTTCTGTGCCCTGTTCTTTTTGCCCGTGATGCCCCGTCCGTCGCGCAAAGCGGTGGACCACCTCGGCTTGTTGACCATGACTATCGGTCTCGTGACCTTGCTCATGGCCCTGGCTCAAGGGCGTCGGGAGGGTTGGGATTCGACGTACATTGTCATGCTCTTCGCAATTGCGGCGGTATTCTGCACGATTTTTATTATCTGGGAATGGGTCTGCACCTCGCCCTTGATCGACCTGCGTCTGTTCCGCTATCTCCCGTTCACCCTGGCGTGCGTGGTGGTGTTCTTGAGTACCAATGCGTTTCGCGGCACGGGAGTGTTGACCATTGTGTACATGCAACGCGTCTTGGATTTCACGCCCTTACATGTGGGATGGTTATTGCTTGCCGGCAACATTGCCTACGGGGTGACCGTGTTAATCGCTGGGCGCCTGGCAGACAAGATGGAGGCGAGTGCGGTGGTGATTACCGGCCTGTGCCTGTTTGCCGTCGCGTTTTTCTGGTTTGCCACTGTCAATGAAAGCGTCACCGGTCTCACCCTCAGCCTCCTGTTAGCCTTCCGGCTCGCCGCCTATGGCCTGATCGGCTCGCCGAACAACCTCCAGGCCATGCGGGCGTTGCCGGAAACGGATATCGTCATGGCCAGCGGCCTATTCGCGCTCGTCCGGGGCATTGCCGGCACCGTGGGTCCGGTGGTCTCAGCTGCGTACTATGATCAGCGCTACTACTACCATATCCACACTTATGCTGCCGACAATGATTTAAACGCGATGGGGCTCCAGGCTGCGCTCGAGGCTTTGCACAGCACCTTGCAATGGGCCGGGGAGATACCGGCCTTGCTCGCCACCCAGACCGCCGCCGTGTTGGAACAGCGCCTGCTGGCCGAAGCCACGACCACAGCGTATCAGGAGTATTTTTTCGTGGCGGCCCTAGTGGGGGTGCTCAGCATCCTACCGTCCCTGCCGTGGGAAAAAATCTTTCGCCATCCCGTGCCGGACGCGGTAGAGACAGCCATGCTAGAGACCACTCACATACCATCATCTACGACGTCCTACGAAAAAGATCGTGCTTAGCGATTTCCGGCAAACGAGGCAGGCAGAGGCACACCCAATAAAAATCCTTGCTCACCTGATGGCCATGTGATAGTGACTTCTCCCCCACCTCACGGTGGGGGCTTCTAGGAAGCCGGAGCTTCCAGAGACTCAAGCCCTAGTCTCAGGATATT
>Ga0214472_10000464_pt1 | contig 50032 bp, 61 predicted proteins | sample RVTome_6_FD_207662 | JGI IMG/M metagenome (GOLD analysis project Ga0214472, IMG submission 207662) | Soil microbial communities from uranium-contaminated site in the Upper Colorado River Basin, Wyoming, United States - RVT140D175 | ecosystem: Environmental > Terrestrial > Soil > Contaminated >...
CGGCGTTGCGGTAGGGGTCTTGGCCCGTCTGGTGTGTTTTGGGGGTCTGGGGGTTGGATGTGGTCTAGGGCGGTGAGCAGGACCTGTCCGGCTATTGGGTCGAGGTAGAAGTCGCCGGTGACCCATCCGTCTAATCCGGTTGAGGCACAGAAGTGGCGGCGTTCCCATTTTTGTGCAAATTCGTCTTTGGCGAGTTGGTCGTCGGCGAGTGATGCCCAGGTGCGCATCAGTGTGCCAAAGTCGTCTAGGGACAGTTTGGCGGCCTGTTCTACCAACACAGAGGCGTGTTGTTTGAGTAGTGGTTCCCTGTCTTTTGAGATCACCTTGGCGATGGTGTCGATGTGGGCGGTGGTGAGTTCTCCTGACCCGAGTGCCGCCGCGATCTGGTTGTGTCGGGTGACGATGCGGGCCTGTTTGAGCAGCTTCCCCGCCTCAGAACTCGTGATGGGGGTGTGGTGGGTGAGCCAGGTTCGTGGTGATAGTGACCCGTCTGCTTCCCATGCCCGGTCTTGGTCCCAGTTACCTACCAGGCGGAGGATCTCTGCGTCGAGGCGTTCCCTGGTCTCTACGAGTTCGATGAGCCGTTCCGATTTGGTGTGTCCGAGCCAGTGGGTGCGGTCTTCTTTGGCGAGTTCGGTGACACATTTACGTATTCTCGCCACCGGGTCGTTGGTGTCGAGGTTTGTGTCTCCCGAATCGGTCGTATCGAACATACGTTCGACATTACACACTGTGTAGGACAAGTCAATAGGTATGATCGATCAAATCTGGAGATTGCAGGTCGATCGACTCGACACCCTCTTGACGATCCAAAGAGCAAGGCCGCCCCCCTCTGGAACAGCCGCCTACCAGATCGTCCTGCGAGCGGCGTTTACGGCCTGATCTCTTCGTGCGCAATCAGGGTGCTCGGTCTCGCTTGCCGGGGAGCCGGGGACGTTGTGCTCTACTCGCCGGCCATCGCCGGATATATCTTGCACAGATGGGACGCAGGTATGGCATGGCTGTGGTTGGGCTGGCTGTTGTCGTCGCTATCGCGGGTAGCTGTGGCGGGTCGGAACCATCGGCTACAACCACGACGGCTACAACCACGACGGCTACAACCACGACGGCCAGGCCCACGACGCCTACGACTACGACGCCGAGTGTCGCCACGACAGGTCCCACGGACGAGCGCCAGTCGACGCTCGACGCGGCACGCGAGGTCTCCGGTGCTCCGGGCGCCTTGGCATTTGTTCGACTTGATGGAGCCGAGTGGCATGGTGCATCAGGGGCAGCGGATTTGGCGGGGACGGTTCTCGTGCCCGAGACGCGCTTTCGTGTTGCGAGCATAACGAAGCCAATCGTCGCCGCATTGACACTAAATGCCGTGCAGCGTGGCGAACTATCGCTCGATGCGGTCGTGGGCGAGATGGTGCCGGGAGTTGTTCGCCCGGACCCACCCATAACAGTGCAGATGCTGCTCAACCACACAAGTGGTGTATTCGATGCCGGTAACGAGAGTGATCCTCTCGCCGACATCGAGCTGCTAACGGACCCCGCTCTCCAGGATGAGGCCCACTCGCTTGTCGAAAGCTACACGGCGGGTGGCGCCGACATTGCATCGGATCGATTGTTCGTGGCCCTTGCCGAGGTCCACGAACGCTACTTCGACCCGGGAGCTGGGTTTCACTACAGCAACGCCAACTACCAGCTCGCTGCGATGGTCCTCGAAGAAGTGACCGGACGTCCCCTCACCGAGCTGCTCACGGAACGAGTTGTGGACCCCCTCGGGTTACAGCACACAACCATCGCTCCGCCGGATACCGATTCGCCCGAGTTCCGGGGCTACGGTCGGTCGGATGATGGAAGCCTGCTCGACGTGACCGATCATCTGATCGCATTCGGGAACGGGGGCAGCGGTGGCATCATCACGACTGCCGACGAGTTGCTAACGATGATCCAAGCCATCGCCGCAGGGAAGATCGTTGCCGGCGGTTTGCTCGACGAAATGAAGACTCCCACAGCCCAGTCGGATCGCTCCTACGGGCTCGGTCTCGCAACGTACCACCTGAGCTGTGGCACTTTCTTGGGTCATGAGGGTGTCGTCAATGGGACTGCCTCGATTGCGATCGTGTCACCAGACGGCGCCGACGGTGTCGTGGTTGCTCTGAATCTGCGCAGTGGCGGTGATCCACACCTTCCTCAGGTCGCCGACGAGTTGCTCTGCGGCGACGGTGACAAGTAGCGCATGGGCGCAGGAGGATTGGTGTACCGGCGGAGCACCCGACTGCGCTCGTGCGCGCCTGGCCGCCGTCCGTCAGGCGATGCCCACGGATCGACGCCGACCGCGCTGACTTCCCTCGAGGTACTCACCAACGAGTTCAACGAACCGCCACGAAAGTGGCAACTGTGGCCGCAACGAACGGCGAGGGCCGCACAGCTCAAATGCCGAAACCCAGTGGGGGCGGTCACAACGAGCACCCCGGATCAACGCGTCCGACCGCAACAGAGGGCATGGATGTGGCGTCGCTTACCGGGCTCGGCACACTTCAGACAACTACTCTGTTTGGCGCGAAACAAGCCCGGGAGCATTCAGTGGCCGAACCAATCCTTCAGAAGGCGCGATTGATTCCCGTCTCCGGTATCGGCTCAGCGGCCGAGGCCGAGCAACGTGCGACGTCTGCTCTCCTGGCCGTAATGTCGGTCGTGCGGGATTTGTCGATCGAGCTTCTCTCGCCTCTCGGCGCCTCCAGGGCGCAGAAGGCCGCCGTCGAGGCGTTCATCGAGGTCTCGTTCCCTGGGGCAAAGAAACGCGTGCGCCCGGATGGCCTCGTTCGTGTGTCCTACGGCACATCGTCATGGTCGACATTCGTTGAGGTGAAGACCGGCACCAACGCTCTGACGGCTGACCAAGTGAACAGCTACTGGGATTTGGCTCGAGAGCACGCCGTCGATCACGTACTCACCATCTCGAACGAGATCGCTCCAAGAGAGGGAATCCACCCGACTGACGGCTTGAAGGTACGGACGACTTCGAAAGTGGGAGTCTCGCACCTGTCGTGGACTGCAATCGTGAGCGCCGCCGTTCGCATCAAGCGCCACAAGGGCGTCGATGACCCCGAGCAGGCCTGGCTCCTCGACGAGCTGATCCGCTACCTCCAACACCCGAAATCTGGGGCACTTGACTTCAGCGACATGGGCCAGCATTGGGTTGCGATCAGAGACGGCGCCCGGGAAGGTTCACTATCGAGGCGTTCTGAAGGCCTCGACGACGTCGTCGCTCGCTGGGATCAATTGATCCGTTACGCCGCCCTCAACCTCAGCGCTGAGATCGGCGAGGACGTGGACCCTGTTCTTCCTCGCAGCCAGCGCGACCCCCGTCATCGTACGGCGGCTCTTGTCGACTCCATCGTGACTGACGGCAGCCTCACCGGAGCTCTGAGGATTCCGAACACGGCGAGCGACATGCAGGTCGAGGTGAACCTTCGGGCACGCCAGATAACAGCCTCGCTGGATGTGGGCGCGCCCTTTGACAAGGGCACCAAAGGACGCATCTCATGGCTTGTGAATCAGATCAGTGATGCCCCGCGTGATTTGATGCTTGAAGCCTATGCAAAGAACGCCAGGAGTCACACGTCGGCGACACTTGGTGCGGTACTCGAGGATCGATACGCCGTCCTCGACGCGGACCGGCGAGAACCACACCGTTTCCGAGTGGTGATGCGGGCCGAAATGGGTATGAGCCGTAAGTCCGGTGCCCGTAGTCCCGGCTTCATCGACGCGTTCTTGAAGCTATTGAACACGTTCTACGGCGAAGTAGTTCAGAACATCTCGGCCTGGCATCCACCGGCCCCGAAGCTGACTCGTGCCGAACGAACGAGTGAAGACGAGGCGTCCCCGGCCGAGCTGTGGCCATGGCCCGCTGATGAAGACACCGGATCCCGGGCCTAGTGGCCGATCGAAGGGTGAGGTCTCGATACTCGCGTCAATGATCGACGGCCAGTGCCGTCTCTTTTGCAACGTAACCGCGTTCTTCGCACCATCGGGCAATCCCCGCGGCGGATATCCGGACTATCGATGCGGATTGTTACAAGCGGCTCCTCCTCTGTGAGTTCCACCTGTTCAGTAAGTGTCGCACTCGAGCTGAGTCCACGAGCGACTGCTTTCACACCAAACCTCCTACGAACGGAGAAAAGCGATGAGCTGGGCTGCGACCACATCGGGAGCGGCCCTCGGCGCCATGTGATCGTATCCATCGAGGACACAAAGCTGCGCTCCTTCGATCGCCGCGACAGCGCTACGAGCAATCGCCGCCATGTCGTCGGTGGTTTCGGACCCGGTCATCACGAGCGTCCGGCACTCGACCGGCCAGCTCGTTGCCTCGAAGGAACGCTCCTGCTCGGTCCGGCATTCACGCGGAACCGTGTGAGCATCTCGGAGACGGTCCGACCACACAGGGCTTCGGCGGAACATATCGATCTGGGCCGGCGGAACCTCCAGGATGGTCGAAAGCACCGCCACAATCGCACCGTCCCGGTCGTTGCGCTCGAGCGCCGCCTCGATCGACTCGATGCACCCCTCCGGGTAGCGGAGTCCGAAACTCGGCTCGTAGAGCACCAGGTGTGAGACGTTCTTGGAGACGACAGCGCCACCGAGGGCGCAGTTGGCGCCATACGAGTGACCGAACAGGGCGACGGGGAAACCGGTGCGGTGCGCAACTGCGTCTACCACCGCTGCGACGTCCTCGTACTCGCGCTCGATCGTGTACTCGGGGGCGTCGCCGCTCGCACCGAAGCCACGTCGATCCATCCGGAACACCTCGAGCGGGGGCGTCGCCGCTCCGACGAGACCATCAAATGTCGTGTGATCGGCGATCGAGCCATGCACCATGACCACTGGTAGACCCTCACCATCGACAGAGACGGCGAGTGGCACGTCGTCAGAATGCACGCTGAAATCCGGCGTCACCACGACCTCCCTCTTCCCATTGAGCAGAACCGGCAACGACGGGGACGATCTCACAGACACCCCCGAGATGCCGCCAGGTCACGCTCCAAGGATGCCATCTTCCAACCCGACCTGCCAAACAACCCCACAATCCGGCCATCTGCAGCCACCCCAACCCGCAGCTACCCCGCCGCTCACGGCCCCGAACCCCATCCGACCCGGTTTCTTAGTGACCCAACCGGACAGAACACGAGCCGATGCAACGCCGACCGGCTCGTCGATGTGTCGAGGTCCACCGAGACTCAGGATCGCGAACCGCTTCTGTAGTGACCCCGGTAGGTGTACCATTGAACCACTGGCGTTTTCGACCGCCCTTCGCTTTTCTCGTGGGAGTCGCCGTATTGGCACCCGGTTTCCTGGCTCGACGAGTGATCGTCACCCGTTTTCCGCCCCGGTACGTGCCACCCCAAGGAGGTTTCCATGGAAACCGGTTTACATGATTCGTCAATTGGCTTCGTCAGCACATATCCGCCCACCGTGTGCGGTTTGGCGAGCTACACCGCCTCTCTACTCAATGCGGTTGCCCACAGCCGGCGCTCCCGGCATGGCCTCGGGGTCGTAGGTCTCTCTGATGACGCCCGGCGCAGCGCGCCGGACGAGATCTTCGTCCACCGCCGTGGTAATCCGACTTCCCTCAGGACGGCGGCGGGGGTGCTCAACACATACGACACGGTTTCGATTCAGCATGAGTTCGGGATCTTCGGTGGACCCGACGGAGCTGAGGTGATGGAACTCGCGGCGAGGCTCACTGTGCCGACGGCCGTCACCTTCCACACGGTGCTCGACCGACCCACCCTGAGCCAGCGCAGGATCATCGACAGTCTCACCGAGCGGGCCGATCGTGTGGTGGTCATGAGCCAGACCGCGTCGGAGCGGTTGACCCACCGGTACGGCGTCCCACCGAATGCGATCGAGGTTATCGCTCATGGTGCCGACGCTCGTTTCGCAGGCCCGTCGCTCGTCACCGGCAATCGACCGCTCGTACTCACATGGGGTCTGATCGGCCCCGGTAAAGGCCTGGAGTCGGTCATCGAGGCTTTCGCCGGCTTGGTAGATCTCGATCCGCGTCCTCGGTATCTGATTGCCGGGGCCACCCATCCCAACGTGCAGGCAGCCTCGGGCGAGTCATACAGGGAGGGACTGGCTTCTCTCGTCCAATCCCTCGACTTGGAGGACTTGATCGAGTTCGACGATCGATACATCGATCGAGAGACCCTTGCCCGCTTGGTACGCACAGCTGATCTGGTGGTCCTCCCATATGCATCGGCGGAGCAAGTCACGTCCGGCGTTCTGGTGGAGGCAATCGCCGCCGCCAAACCCGTCATTGCCACACGATTCCCGCACGCCGTCGAACTGCTCTCGGGAGGTGCCGGAGTACTTGTGCCACACGGCGACCCGGGCGCCCTGACCGCAGCGCTGCGACGCCTCTTGACCGATCGAGCCTTGACGGCGCGGATGGGGCTCCAAGCGCGTCTTCTGGCCGACGGATGGTATTGGCCGACGATCGGGCAACGCTTCGGGACAATGATGTCCGATATGACAACAGCGGCCAGGGTCACACAGCCCCGTATGTCATTGCAGGTGACTCATGTCGCCGGATGATTGGGCAGATGCCAGGGGTCATCCTTCCTACTCCGGCGCAGAAGTCGATCCCACAGAGCTGCCGTCCCCTGATTACACGCATCTACGCAGGATGACAGACCAGAACGGGCTCTGGGAACACGCTTTGGGAATCGAGCCGCGGGTCGAGCATGGATTCTGCACCGACGACAACGCTCGGGCCCTATTGGTGGTGTCGCGCCAGAGGCCCCTGCCCCCCGATCTGATAGAGATTGCTGCCATCTACCTGAGATTCGTGTTGGCGGCACGCATCGACTCCGGCCAGTTTCACAACCGTCGCAACGCCGGTGGCGCCTGGGCCGACGAGGTCGGCAGCGATGACAGCCAGGGCCGGGCGTGGTGGGGGCTCGGCACTGCGGCCCGGTTCGGTCCGGCCGCTTGGATGCGTCAGGCAGCCGCCGACGCCTTCGATACCTGCGCTTCGTTCGAATCCGAGCACCTGCGGTCGAACGCCTACGCTGCCCTCGGTGCTGCCGAGATGCTCTTGGCCAACCCAAATCACGAAGCTGCCACCGACCTGCTGAGGCGTACGTCTCGGCTGATCGCCGAGGCTTCCCGCAGAAGAATCCCGTGGCCCGAGGTTCGCCTCACCTATGACAACGCCCGACTCCCCGAGGCGCTGATCGCGGCCGGTACCGGGCTCAGAGACCGTCAGCTGGTTTCGACTGGTACCCGGCTTCTCGAGTGGCTGGTGAAGGTCGAGACGAACGGCGACCACTTCAGCTTTGCCCCAAGCGGAGGTTGGGAGCCGGGACAGTCCCGGCCCGGGTTCGACCAGCAACCACTCGAGGCATCGGCGATGGCCGCTGCCTGCTACCGGGCGTGGTCCGCGTCCGGTCACTCGGTGTGGAGGATGCGTGCGCTCGACGCGGTCCGGTGGTTTATGGGCAAAAACGACACCGGAATGGTGCTCTACGACGAGAAGACGGGTGGAACCCATGATGGCTTGATGGAGCAGTCGCTCAACAACAATCGCGGCGCCGAATCGACTCTTGCTGGGATCGCCGCCCTTCAGATCGGGGCGAAGTGCTCCGAGGAGGCGCCTGAGGCGGCTATCTACTGATGCCCACGATCCCAGTCTCGAGGTCGCACGTTCGCCTGGCGAACGATCCAGCACGGGTGATCACAAAGCCGTACGTTCCCGACGACGACGGCCCGGGAAGCAATCCACGTGCCGAACGATTGATCAGCAGGATCTTGACCCTGCCTCCAGATGAGGCAGCGAACACGCTCGCCGAGATTCGCAAGAGTTTCGGACAGCGACACGCTGAACTCGACGAGGTCTTCATGTCCGGCTTCTGGGCGGTGGCACACCTAATTCCCGACGTGGCCGACATCCCAGATGAGATCAGACGGCTCGTCGGGTCGTACTTCATGCACGAGTACTCGATCGGGGGTGCCGCGCTCACCAACCCGTCGATCGTGCCGGATCTCGACCAGTCCGGCGTGCCCGACGGCTCACTGCGGATCATTGTCAGCCTACGCGCAGTGGGCGAGGGCCATCTCTCATCGATCGAATTCCGGTCCGGATTGGTCGACCAGAACGGCACCATCGAAATCGCACCACCTGCACCGCCGATCACAGGACACCGCCAGTCGCCGATATTCGACAAAGCGACATTCACGACGAAGCTCACCGAGATGAACATCGTCAATGATCTCGTCGGCAGGGTGCTGGTGCAGCTCGAGGATAGATTCACGATGGCTGATCTCGACGCGGCACTCGGCAACCTCGGTGCACACGAGGGTTCCTCGACTGCAATACATCATGTCACCCAGATTGTTCACTGGCTTGCGTCATCGAACTATGAGCTGTCGTTCCCGCCGCATTCGGAGCTGTCGCAGCGGGTTCTGTTCCCGAACGGGCCTACCGAGAGCCGCGGCATGGAAGATGCCCGGCTGGTTCGGTTCGTCGAACCGGACGGATCGGTCATTTACTACGCGACATACACGGCATATGACGGTTTCCACATCCTCCCCCAGCTCATCGAAACGACCGATTTTCTCCACTTCCGGATCGCGACCCTCAACGGCCCGGCTGCGGTCAACAAGGGGATTGCGATCTTTCCTCGTCGCATTGACGGACGCTACGCCGCTCTTGCCAGGTGCGACGGCGAAAGCAACTATGTCATGATGTCGGATCACGTCCGGTTCTGGTACGACGCAGAGCAGATCCAGATACCCGCTCGCCCGTGGGAACTGATGCAGATCGGCAACTCCGGCGCCCCAATCGAAACCGATGCGGGATGGCTGGTCGTTACCCACGGCGTCGGCCCTATGCGACAGTATGCCCTTGGCGCCATTCTGCTCGATATCGACGATCCGAGACGTGTCATCGGTCACCTCCGCGAGCCGTTGCTGGTCCCCCACGAATGTGAGCGTGTCGGCTATGTGCCAAACGTCGTTTACTCCTGCGGATCGCTCATCCACCGCAAACGACTCGTGATCGCCTATGGAGCGTCCGACACGTCGACGACCTTTGCAACGATCCCGGTCGAAGCACTTCTCGCCGAGTTGACGTGACCTGACCATCGATCATTCGCCGAGGATCCGGTGGTACAGCGCCAGGTATTCGTCGACCATTCTCGACGCGTCGAACTGCTGCTCAATCGACCGGCGCACGTCCCGGCGGTCCAACCGGCGGGCGTCGTCGACCGCAACCACAGCCTCCTCCAAGGTCGCAACTAGGAACCCGCTGACCCCGGGCCGGACGATTTCGGGCATCGAACCTCGGGGATGGGCGATCACCGGCGTCCCACAGGCCATTGCTTCCACCACGCTGAACCCGAAAGGCTCGTCGAAGTCGATGAGGTGAAGTAACGCCCGCGCACCCCCCAGCACCTCCTGTCGCCGTTCGGGACCGACCGATCCGAGGAAGGTCACCCGGTTCCCGTCGATGTGCGGCTCTACGAAGTTCTCGAAGTACTCACGGTCTTGGATGATGCCTGCGATCACCAGCGGCAGGCCCGCCTGCGCCGCCACGTCGATGGCGGCGGCCGTTCCCTTATCCGGATGGATCCTCCCAAAAAAGACCACGGTTTCGCCGCCGGGGCCAAGGTCGAATGACTGGATGTCGATGCCGTGGTGGATCGTTGCGACGTAGGGAAGTGCAGGGTGCCGGTCGGCGTCGCTGATCGCCACGTAGCGGGCCCTGTCGGCATACTCCTTGTATACCGGCAGCGTGGCATCGGAGGCGAACCCATGGATCGTGGTGACGATCGGTGTCTCGACAAGGCGCGCATAGGTGAGGGGCAAAAAGTCGCAGCTGTTGTGGATCAGATCGAACTCGGAGGCCCGCTCGAAAACCGCTGCAATGTGAAGCGCCTCCCACGCCTTGGCGTCGAGCGACGGATCCTCTGAGTACCCGCGAGGCGCTGTTCCCACCAGCCGCGCCTCGGTGATCGAATCCGAGGTGGCAAACAGGGTGACGTCGACCCCTCGCGCGACGAGCCCCTCCGTAAGCAGGGAGGCGAACTGCTCCCACGGCCCGTAATGCCGTGGGGGAACCCGCCACGAGATCGGGGCGAGAATTGCGACACGCAGCGGATCCGGTCCGGAGTGGATCCGACTCATCCGACGATCCGTCCATTGCACCGGCGGCAGGTGGCCAACGCCGGTCGAGGACTAGCTATCAGCGGCCGAACGTTCGGTCAGACGGTTTCGCCGCGGCGGCCGTCTTCTTCGCTTTCTTCTCGAGGCGCTTCTGCTTCAGGTCTTTGACGGCCGTCTTCTTGACGTTCTTGCCGCCCTTGTCTTTCGTTCCCATCAGTGCCTCCCGGCTGGCTACAGAGATGGCAGCCACTTTCATTGTCTCACGTCGCGCCCGGTATTTACACCGTTGGCCACCGTAGAGGCAGGTACACGCAAATGCTCGACACAACGACGCCGGGCTGTCGGCCACCGCGTGTTGAAGTCCGTCCCCGCGGCTTCGCTGAGCTTCACCGATTGTGCCGACCAGTCGTATTCCTCAGTGTCGTCGACAGAGACGATGAGCGCAGCCATTTCGAGATCAGGCCTGTCGCCGACGGTGACAGGCTGCTCAGCGGTCGCCAAAGAAGAGTATCTCGAGATGACCTCGCCCCCGGTGGCGGGGTGATCGCACGAAGATAGGCCGTCGTTGCGGTGTCGCTGGTGTTGAGCAACGCTCATTCGTTGCCCGATGTCGGTCAGCGACGCGTCCACTGCGTTTAGGTTACGGGCCGTCGGAGCGTTCTCAGCGGCGGGCTCGCTCCCGGTTGAGTAGATCTGCGAGGCTACTGCCATGCATCGCCACAGGACCCTCGAGAATCATCGTGTTGAGCCGGACCCTGCGATCCTCTCCGTATCGCAAACTTAGGGTGTTCATCGTTCCCGATACGCTGTTGACTTCGCTCCAGCGAATGCGGCGTGTGGGCGGACCGGCCGCCCGCACTACCAACAAGTCAGGTAGGAATTCCAGGGCAGGCCTCTTCTGTACGAGCATCCAGACATGCACAAAGAGATACCGCAACCCAACGAGGGTCATCGCGATACCCAACACACGGGTTACTTGCGGAGAGCGGAATAGGAGGTTGCTGGAAGCCGGCGTAAAAGCAGCCATATAACCGCCCACACCAGACATGATGGCGAACACCGCAGTCGCGAGCCTCAGACTCCCCGAGTCGAACGCGATCCCTCGGTGGCCGTCAGTAGCTGCCACGCCGACACCCCATTTCCTCACTCACAGCCGAAGCGGTTCGGGTCATCCCAATCCTTATCGTCTTTGTCCCAACTCTGGGAATCGGAAAACGGGCTGGGGCAGGACGATCGTTGTGGTCAGGCATTACCGCCCTACGTGGGCCGACGACGGCATCATAGCCAGCTCCTGCAGTCTCACTCCCCAGCCGGACCCCGACGCCAGTGACCAGCCGCGTTGCCCAGCAGGACGCGTATACACCGTGCCTATGGTTCGAGCACGCCGCGTGGTGTATGTGAACGTGTGTCGTCGCTGAGTCTCTAATATGGGTGGATACCGGGACGGTCGATGCAGGAACACTCCCCAGCCACACACGAGATCCCTTCGGCCGTGATCGGTGCGTTGCTCGCGGACAACCCCGAGGTGACGGGCCAAATCATCCGCACGCTATGGCTGGGAGGCATCACGATTACCGGCCGGATTACGGAGACCGGTACCGGCGACATGAGATTGGATGCAGTGACGGCTGCTCGCTGTGCCGCACTCGCCGCGGAGATCCACCCGCCGTTCGTCGACAGGCTGGTGCGCAACGCCACATCCGTTGTGGACCCTCTCGACCGTGCGGACCTCCATGCTGCGGCGACCATGGCTTTGGGCCGCCCTCCCGTTCTGAGATGGATAACCGCCAACGCGTCGGCGGTCGCCACCGATCCCGGCTGGCGTGAGATGCTGGTTGGTCTCGGGGGTGTCACCGTTTCGGTGCCGCTGGCGGAGGAGGCCCTATACAACATTGCCATCACCAAGCAGCGGCTACCGGGCGAGTTGACCGCATCGATCCAGCTCAACCCGTGGTACTCACAACGTTTCGCCACCCGCTATCGCCGGACGATGAAGGGCAAGCGAATCCGTGTATGGGAACGCGCAGCGACATCGCGCGGCTGGTCGCACGCCAGGACCAGCATCGGCACGCGGCTCCCCGAGCAGTGGCGCTCGCTACATGGTCGCGGTGTGGGCCGGCCCCTCGACCGATGGTCGAGCAAACTACTCGCCACATACGCCGAGTTGATACTGAAGACTTTTGCCGACGATGGCGTCCCGGCCGTTGTGGCACCGTTGCTCGTAGTCGCTGCGGCGGTGACCCCGGAAGTGCCCATCCCCGAGCACGTGGCCACACGGTGGGTCTCTCTACCACACGACGTCGAGGCAGCGGCACGGCGTCTGGTTCGGCTGGGACCGCGGCAGCTCGACCCGGCTGAGGTCCGGCAGGTTTCCGCGTTGAGACGAGCGTGCGCCACCTATGGCAACGATCCGGCGGCGTGGCGTGACCTCGGAGCCGCGTTCGCCACTTCGCACACCTTTGCTGTGTGACAGACCAATCGATTCACGATTCGAGAGAACCGGTGGCAAAGACCCGCACTAGCGCAGGTTCACTTCAATGCCACGAGAGATCGACGTCGTCGCGCCCGGCGGCGAGCCTGAACTCGAAGTGTTCAGACAAACGACGAGCAGTGGGACGGGCTCCGAGCGCAACGGCCACTCGGATCTCGAGGCGTCGACTGAGGAATCCAGGCCCTATACGCGGAGCCACTGCCGGGGCGGAGATACGAGGTGCTCCGGGTGACCCCAATTAAGCCACCCAGAGCACCGCTTGATCCGCTACCTCGGGTCATCGCCCAACTGTGACTGCACTTGTCCTGTCGCCGATCAGCTCGTTTCGTGCGGGTTCGTGGACAAACGCCGCGGGTCCGAGTCCGGTGGCTTCGGCTGCGGCCTGAAGCGCGGCCGGCGTCGTCGTTCCGCTCCACCGCCCAGTGTCCACTCTCGTGTCGAGAGCCAGCACTGCGGCCACTATCTCGGCGGTCGTGAAGGTGCAGTGGCCGACGCGATCCACGAACGCCTGACGCAGATACCTGCCGTGTCCGGCCCGCAACACCAGCTCCTCGTATCCGTCTTCGTGCTGAACCGGCACAAGGCTGTCTGCCACTGTGTGCATGCTCAGGACCGGAATCCCGAGACGACCAGTCGGTACGGAAGTGTCGAAGAGCGCGTTGATCGCGTCGACATCGCCGCTCACATCGGCCGTTTGAGTGAGCAGATCGAGATCGGCGCTCAGATCGAGACCCGCGTCACGGTACAACGCCGCCACCTCACGATGGAGAGAGGCCTGGCGCAACAGCCGGCGATAGTCGACTCCGGCATTCCACGAGGCGTTTCCGCCCGTCGCCGTCTCGATGTCGACCCGAGCGGGAACCACGAACGGGACGATTCCCGACAGGTTCTCGTATAGGTTCGCCTGGATCGTCTCGAGGTCGTTGTGTTGCGGCGGTTCCTCTCCCTCCACACGCGTCGAAACCTGGAACAACGCTGCCGCAAGCGCAGTCCGTGCGCGCCCCTCGGGACTGACTTGGGCGCCACCGAGCGCCTCGAGCAGCTGTCCCGTTGAAGCAAACGCCTCGTCGAAGTTGGCAAAGTCGGCCAGCTTGATGTCGGTGTCAGGAGCCAGCAGCACGTCAATCGCATGCGCCCCATCCAACTGGTAGTTGTTGAGTGCAAGGCCTCCGCCCACGATCCCGCACATCGGCAGCGCCCCGTCGATGACGCCCTGGCCGATCTCGACAATCTTGGTGGTAACCAGCCCGCCCATCGAGAAGCCGTAAGCGAGCACTCGGTCCGGAGCCTCGCCGACCTCGCCGACAAAGGCAGCCAACGAGTCCAGCTGATCCTGGGGTGCGGTCTCCAACGCCCATCCTGCCGCCGCATACGACGACCCCACAAGCGCGTAGCCTCGATCGAGCAACGCCTCGGCTACCTCAGGTCCGGGCGAATGCGCCGGAAGGTTGGGCACACCGATGAATGTGGGCAGGTACCCATGCGAGAACAGCAGGACCGTGCCGTTCCACTCTTGTGGCACCTCACCGATCCACGTCGTGCCGTTGGGCAGCGAACCCTCGTAACTCCCGGCCGTCGTCGAAGCCGAGGCGGTGGCCGGCACAAGGCCTGCCACCATCACAACCACCAGCATTAGCGCTCTTCTGATGCGCATCGTCCATCCTCCTCTCCCTGGATGACTCAACGCTACACCATCAAGTTTCTTGATAGCAGTGATTTTTGGCCGATTGCCCGGACGACCGTTCCCCGCGCGCCGGTGGGCGACCATCCGTTAACCTCCTCGACGACCAAGAGAGTGCACGGTGACGGCCCGCTATCTGACATCACACAACATGCATGCCCGAGACGGTGACCCGTCCCTGCGACGACGGACGCTGCCGATGGTGACCGTCTACCGCCGCGGCCATCGATGCGCATGACCAGCGAAGCCAGCCGAGAGCACCCCCGAGCACACGCTGATGCCGCACCCGAACCACGGTTCATCTACGCCGTCGGTGCGCTGGACCGGAGCATTCGCCGCAAACTCGTGACCATCCTCGAGCCGTTTCATCTCACCATTGCCGACTACACCGCGTTGAGTCTCATACAACGGCGGACCGGTTACTCCAACGCCCAACTCGCAAGGAGGGCCTTCGTGTCCCCGCAGGCGATGAATCAGGTCCTCCAGTCACTCGACGCACGCAAGCTCATCGAGCGCAAGCCGTCGGACTCCCATGGCTCAGTGCTCAACGTGTTCCTGACACCCGCTGGACGCGAAACCCTCGACCTATGCGACGCCGCGGTCGACGCGTTGGAGAAGACCATGCTCGAGCGTATTCCTGCCGACCTGAGAGCGCAGAGCACTGCTCTCATGCTCGAGTTGGCGAAACACATCGGGCGCAGCGATTGACACCCCGCCCATAGCCGCCAATGCGCCGTACCCGGCCTTCCAGCGTCTTTCGCGGTCTTGCGCCTTCTTTCTGCGACGCGCGTCCAGGGCGCGTTCGAGGAGATCGTTGACCACGATTCGAGCCTGACTCGAATTCTTCAAACGGTGTCGTAGCGTCAAGTGCTGCGCTCTCAAGACGCTCGCATTGCACGTGGCGGACAGGAAGACCAAGCCACGCGTCGCGTCGGGTCGCCGATCACCGACTCGACTCCACAAGGAGGGAGGCTGGCCGGCTGCTTTAGGAGTACCCGGACATCGACCGTCGTTACACGGACGAGCGGCTCTACAGACTTCAGCAGTCACAAACCCGCGGTACTTGGGCGGCGTTTGCAGCTGCTGCCGTCGTTGGTGTGGCGACCGTGATTAGCCTCGTCGTCGTGCTGCTCACATAGCGGTTGGACAAAGCATGGTGCTGAGCCGAGGTACGGTGGTCTTGTGACAGCGTCGTTTCTCTTTGTACACAGCCCGCTGGTTGGGCCTTCGACTCTCCGACGACTCGCTGATCTCGTTGCCACCACCGGAAGGGCGGTCGCCTTGCCGAATCTAAGCCCAATGGCGACCAGTGCTCACCCACACGAGGTCTACACGAATTGGGCGATTGAGGCAGCTGGAGATCTCGCGCCTCCCGTTGTTGTGATCGGGCACTCCGGAGCCGGGCCATTCTTGCCAACCATTGCAGCCGGGGTCGGTCCGGGCACGGCCCTCGTGTTCGTTGATGCGGTCGTGCCGCCAGAGTCCGGCGAGCACCGCGCCACGGAATCCATGAAGGTGATGCTCGACCAGCAGACCGTGAACGGGATGCTGCGGCTGGTGGCTCGACTGGTGGCCCCACGACGTTGTAGCAGAGATCCTGCCGGACCCGGCAGATCTTGAGCAGCTCTCGGCAGATATGCCGAGTCTCCCGCGTGCCTTCTACGACCACGACGTCGCTGTGCCAGCTCGATGGTCTGACCAGATGTGCGGCTACGTGCAACTCAGCGCTGCGTACGCCGAGGACCACGCCAAGGCAATCGCTCGCGGTTGGCCGACCCAGCGGCTGGCTTCAACCCACCTTGCTACCTTCACCGAACCATCCGAGGTCTTCGAAGCGATCCGTCAAGTCATCAAACAGATCGCGTGATATGCCCCGTGATCGTGGTGACTCGGACGAGGACTTGCCGCTCAGCCATCGGTGGACATCCTTATGCACATTCCGTGTCCCTCACATCTCCGTGTCGTCGAAAGACAGTCTGTTGGTGACAGCCTTGTCGGGCCTCGCCACTGCTGTCTTCCGTAAGCCGCGCGTCCTGAGCCGGAATCGAAGACAGACGAATAACGAAGAAACCCCCCTCTGACCGGGGGGTTCTTCGGTGGGCCCGGCAGGACTCGAACCTGCGACCTACGGATTATGAGTCCGTTCCACGGGTGTTTCGTGGCCTGGGGAAATGTGCAAAAAGTGCCTCTGACCGGGGCGTTCTTTGCTCATCATCTTTCACTGCCTTTCACTGTTTTTCGGCAACGCGCGTCCTGAGCGCGTCCTGAGGGCCAGCGGCTTGGAACTCTGGCGAGACCGATGAGACTCCGTTGAGAGGGGTTCGCCGCGGACGGTCTGCTCGTGAGATACACGAGAGGAGCAGAGCGTGGACATTCGGCCACCGTCACGGACAGCGGACAACGAGCTGACCCGCCGGCTCGACGCTGAGTGGAGCATCGTGTCCCGCTCGCGGTGGATGCGTAACCGGCTTCGGGAGTGGTCGGCTGATGACCCTCGGCTCGAGTTCGGCGACGGCGACGAGCAAGTGGCGGCTGCGCAGCGGCGCGATGCGGCGAGTTGGGCGGAACGGGATCAGGTCCTATCGGCGCTGCTGGAGCGCGCAATCGACAACGGGCTGGCTCGGCCGGTGGCGCTTCAGGTTGTGCTTCCTGGTTTGAAGAGCCTGGTCCGCGGGATTCGCAGATGGGAGGCCGACGAGCGTGCCGGCGCGGGTAGTGGCGACGGCGCTGGATGTGATCTCGTGGTGCGCGGCTGAGCCCGCTGCCCTCCGCCGAGTTTCCGCACCTACGCCAACACGCGGCCACGGGTTCTGCGAGGAGCCATACGGGACCGGTCTGAGCCGTGAGCAGCAGCCGGCCGTGTGAAGGCAGATCGGGTTGGCGTGGGGTTGGCGGCCCGCCCGAACTAGCTGTTGCCGATATCTGCGCCGACCACCCGACACAACGTCGCGAACGCCTTAGGCGTGTAGGTGTGCCGACGGGCAACCCTGTCCGCCAGTGAGCCGCTATTGCGATAATTGGCGGGAATGACAGCCGAGATTCTGAGTCCCAGGCTGTGTTCAATTTCAGCTGGGTCGAGCTTGGATGTTTGCTGACAGTTGAGAACCAGACGTAGCCGTGACGTCGGGTACTTGATTAGCCGCAGCGCATCCAGGTGGAGCTTGACATTGTTCCTTGGCGATGCAGGATCGACCACCATCAGAGCAAGGTCGGAGTGTTCAAGAACCGACAGCACCATCCCGTCGAGATAAGGCGGCGTATCGACGATCACGTAGTCGAACATGCCTTGAAGCGTGCCGAGTATCTCGATGATGTGGTCTTCCGAGATGGCGTCAGCGATGGTGACATCGGGAGGGGCGCAAAGCACCGAGAACCCGAACGGGTGCCGGGTGAGGTGAGATGCCAGACGCGTCGCGGTCGAGCCTCTCGGCTCCCTGGACAGCATCCGCGATCGTCAGCTCGGGTTGGAGATCGAACCCCGACGCTACGTCGGTGTTACGCAGATCTGCATTGACGATGCAAAGACGGTCGGGATCAGGCGAGAGACGGGCGAGATGTAGGGCGAGATTGCTCGCCACATACGTTCTCCCCGCACCCACGACCCCGGTCGAAACTATGACGATACCCCGATCGCTAGTCGTCCCGATTTTGCCGAACGCCAACCTCTCCACGGAGGAGCGTTCGAACAATGAGTCGATCAAGTCGGTTGCTTTGACAATGCTGGAGCATTCCCTACGGAAGCCCCGGTTTAAGCCCGCGACGACTAGCCAATGCAACCAGAAAGCCGCGAATAGGAGCGCCGCCGGGATCGCCAGCGATCCCATCACGGCCCAGAGATCGTTGAGACCGAGTATCTCCGAAAGCTGCACCCCGACCCACACATAAGTCCGTCCCAGGACAAGGATCAGAGCCAAACCGAGCACGAACCCAAGAGCCCGCGCGAGTACTGAGCCCGCCCATTTCCACGCGGCAACGGGCCATGAGACGGAGTAGCGGGCCTTCGCAGCCGCCATCCCGTCGCGGGCGGCGGTGGCAACAGACAGGGCCAGATAGACGGCTACCCACGACACGATCAGCCCCACAACGACAAGGAACACGTAGTCTCCCACGGTCGGAGCGAAGCGTTGTGCCGAAGGGTGGCCTAACTCGACCATACGTCGATACGGTTCGGTCGAATTCCACCAACCGTATCCTGATATCGCGACAGCCAGCGCCAACCACGCAATGATCCAGAACAGCTTCGCCGGCCCGAATAGGCTTTCTCGCCGGAAGTCGTGACGGCTACTCGATGCGTGTTGCTTCCAGCTCTCCGCTGGCGGGCTATGCCGTAGGTTTAGTTTCCCCAAGGGGTCCCCTTCGATAAGGCCGCTCCTTGTCTATCGGACAGGCGGGGAAATCCTTGATGGTACCGATGCCGACTGGAATCTAGGCCGCCGCCGTCCCGTAGACGCTGCGCCCCTCACCCCAATAGGAGTCAATGCTCGGAACGCGACGTTGATCTAGGTGTCCACACTGTGGTAATTGGCAGTGGGCCACTCGAACCGGTGAATGCGCGGAGATACGTCGAAGCGATCGTCGTTGAACTCCGCAAACCGTACGGCCAACTCCCCGTGCGGTGATTTGAGGAACCCGATGAAGTGTGCGGCCCGCTCCGCGTCATCGAGGATCGGCACCAAGACGGCGTGACGGATCTGGGCCGTCCGGACGATCACCAGCATCGCCCATGGTGGTCCCGCACCACAGAGGTACAGGCGACCGTCCGACACGGTACCCTGCAACTCGTCGGCCCCAGCCAAGAGCGGGCGTGCCATGTTCACGAAGTCGGGAAAATGCGCTTCGCCGGCTTCAATGATCGCCGCTCGCTCCTCCCCATCGTGAGCGTCAAAGAAATCGCCGAGGATCGTCCTTCCCACGAACCAGCCGCCCGCTGACAGCCCGTAGTTGTAGCCAAGCAGATAGAACAGCGTCAGATGTGCCGCCTTCAGGACTGAGACAAGCGAGGCAAGCCGCAAGTCCTTCTCTATCCCTATTTCCCACCGCTGGCTAACCCGATCGAGGAGTTCATGCCGTTCCATCTTGAGCACGAGTGGCACCGTGCCTTCTTGCGTTTCCACGGCGACTATTGAGTGGTGGTCTGGGACCGGCCCTTCGGGTACATAATGCGCGACCTTCTCGTCCTCCACGATGATCGAAGGCCGCAGGCGACCACTCAAGCGACGGTCGGTCAACACATCGACCGGATTGAGTCGTCCAGCGTCCTGGATGGAGATGAAATCAGCTTCAAAGAAGCTTCCGTAGAAAGAGTCAACGTCCTTGCGCTGAATCGTCCACGCTCTATTGGATTCCCGGAAACGACGGTTGATCACATGGCCGCGGCACAGTTCGACGGTCTCGTCACGAAGGAGAATCGGACAGTAGAAGGTCTCGAAAGGCTGACCTCTAACGCCTTCATAATCCGCTTCGCAATCTGTCGAGTGCGGCGATGCCGTCAGCGTTCAGGCCGCTGGTGCTATCCGCATTCCGATCCACGTCCCGTTCCCCGCTTCCCGAACATCGAAGGCGCATTGAAAAGAACCAATCCGAGTGCGCTACTCCAGCGCACGAGGGCCCTGCAACACCGGCCCAGACAATACCAGCAAGCGCATGGGTGTCTTGGGCAACTTCAACGTGCCAAAAGGTGGTACTGGGATCGTCGCCATTCTGGATCCGGTTGGACCTGTCTCGCTGAGTAGTTGCGTTCGTGCCTGTGCATTTGAGTCCCCACGCCGGGAATCCGCGGCCTTGAGTGGGCACCAACCAACCGCGTGCTCGGCACCGCAGGCTCGACTCCCGCGCTTACTCCTCAGCTTCTCGCCGCAGCGCGAACAGATGCCGAGAACGCGGTAGGCGTGGCTCCTGATTGCTCACCTGTGGGACGAGCGAGACTACACCTTTGACCGAATCATCGGCGGACTCGTCGGACAACCCGACGCCCTTCAAGAAGTGGACATCGAGCACGCGATAGAACACCAGATTCGGCAACAGATCGCGCGGCGCCTGCTCGGTCGCGGGAAGAGCATTTGGCAACGGGTCAGGGACCGAAAACCGTAGCCGCGCCACCTCAACAGAGCGCGGTCGCTCCGATCGAGCGAGGTTTCGCGTCAACGGGCCGCAAACGCTGCTTGGCAGGCCAGGGCGTAGCCGCGTGTGTACCCATCGGACAAAATCCAGCGTTCCCAGTCTGCGACAAGATCATCGCCGGGAACATCAGGGTCATATAGGTTGGCGTCAAAGTCCCAGTATTCGAGCGTCGAAGCAGCCTTCGCCACTGCAATAATGGACTCTCGATCACGCTTGCACCATACCCTTTCTGCATCGGTGAGGTCTTCGGCGCTCTCAATTGTGGGAGGGGTGGTCGTGGAAGTAGTGGACGTCGTAGTGGCTGCAGGCATGGCTAGGCGCGCACCGAGATAGCCGCCACCGAGACCTACGCCGAAGACAGCGATCAGTCCGGCGATCGCTAGAGCGACCCAGCCAGGCGCCGATACTCGTTTGCCTGTGCTCAATTGCCCGTTGCCGACCGGTGGTCGCTCGGCGTCGCCTTCCCGCTCAGCGAGCGAAACGGACACAGGTGATTCATCGGCAGGTACTCGGTTGGCACGTGGGTGCAGCGCGGTGCGTCGGTATGCGACGGCCGTTATGAGCAGCCACAGGATGATCTGGATTCCCCCGAGAACGGCGGCGTCAGCGGTCGATCCAGCGGCCAACCAGAGGAGTCCAACGAGCGCGGTTGCCGCCAGGAAACCGACGATTGCCGCGACCAGGAGCTTCAGCAGGCGCAATATCCAATCCCTTTCACTCGGGGTAAATGCTCAAGTGATGATCGGCGGCCTGGGCATGGATCTGAATGAACTCGGCGAGGCTCCCAACCGTCTGTAGACAGTTGACTTCACCTATGTGGCCACCTGGTCAGGTGTGGCCTATGTGTGTTTCATCACCGACGCCTTCAGTCGCCGCATCGTCGGATGGCGAGTCGCCGCCCACATGCGAGCGTCCATGGTCCCATGCAGGTTCGATCGTCCGGTCTGGCTCTTTCCTCCTTGTCAAGGGCCAGAGCGGAACACCACGATTCACACAGGATGGCGGCGACCCCTCGGCAGCTATCCACGCCTCGGAACCCCGATCTCGCTGGCTCGGCCGAGAGAGGCTGAGCGAGACATCCGTGACGTCCGAGATCGGCTGTCGTCCTCGGTGCGAGGCAGCCTGCACCTCTCGTTCGAACTCTCGACACGTCGCTCGCTGCGCTCTGCGCAGGGCTACTTCACCAAGTTGCCTGTGGAAATGGCGCGTCTCTTTCCGCTCGGATCAACGGAGACGCACGAAACCAGCACGGTGTGTCGTCCACGAACCGGAGCCTCGGCAACGCGCGTCCTGAGGGCCAACAGCCCGGAAGCCCCGAAAGACCGATGAGACGCTGGTGAGAGGGTTGATGAGACTTTGGTGAGAGGGTTCGCGCGGACGCTCTGCTCGTGATACACACGAGAGGAGCAGAGCGTGGTTGCCAGGCCACCGTCTCGCGCGTCGGGGAGTGAGTTGATCCGCCGGCTCGATGATGAGTGGCGGATTCTCTCCCGCTCGCGGTGGTTCCGTGACCGGCTTCGGGATTGGGCGGCCGAAGAACCGCGGCTCGAGTTCGGCGACGGCGATGAGCTGGTGGCGGCCGCACAACGGCGGGATGCGGCGAGTTGGGCGGAGCGGGATCAGGTCTTGTCAGCGCTGTTGGAGCGGGCCGTCGAGGACGGCACGGCTCGGCGGGTGGCGCTTCAGGTGGTGCTGCCCGGTCTGAAGAGTCTGATCAGCGGGATCCGTGGCTGGGATGTTGAGGAACGTGCCGCCCGGGTGGTAGCGACCGCATTAGATGTGATCTCCTGGTGCGCGACTGAGCCTGCCGGCACTCCGCCAAGCTTCCGCATATACGCCAACACGCGACGGAGGGTTCTGCGGGCCGCCGTCCGGGCGCGATCTGAACCGGTGGTGTATGTGGAGAACTACCGGAAGCTCGACATCGGCTGCGAACAAACCGACACGCAATCTGAGGAGCAAAGGCTGGAACAACTTGTCGAATGGGTACGCAAGCGAGCCCACGTACGCGACGACGCGGCTCGTCTCGTTGTGATGACTCGCGCCGGCGGGTTCTCGGTCGATGAGCTAGCGATGGCCGACGATGAGAATCCCCAGACGTTGCGTCAACGGCGCCTCCGAACCGAGCGGCGAATGAGGCAGAGCCTGAGCCTCGCCCTCTGATGCTGGACCCAATCGGCTATTACGCCGCGGCTCTCCCGCCAGCCTGTCATATTTGATCCACTCACAGCGTGCGTTGTTGGGAGGAGGTGCCTTCTTCGCACCGCAGCCTCGACTCCCGCGCTACTCCTCGAGAGCTGCACGAAACGTCACGCCGGCGCCGGGGAATGCCTCCGCAAGCCTCGCCAGTGCCGGCTCGGTGTCGGTGCCCCACATCTTGTTGATGACATAGGTGACGTCCTCGTCTTCGTCGACCAGTGCCCGGTTGGTGAAGTGGCGCCGAACCTGCTCATCGGATACGACAACCCTGGAGAGCTCCCGTTTCACATCCTCTTCCGAGCGCAGCTGGCCCGGGAGACGCCGCATACGGCGAGGTGGCATGCACTCGAAGAACTCGCTGAGTGGAACTCCTTGTTCCGCGAGCTTTTCCACCATGATCCGTATCGCCTGGCGCTTCGGCTCGGCCGGTAACACGGTTCCGTTGACAACGATGTGGTACTTGGTGAGATCGCGCCCGTCGGCGGCCCGGGCCCGTGCCCGTTCACGAGCCGCCTCTTTGCGGCGAACCTTGACCTGGTAGTCGCCCGCCTCCGGAAGCGGTATTACCTGCTGGACGTCAAGTACAACCCGGCCGCCAAGATCGTAGGGCCGCAACCGAACACAGCGGATGTCCATCCCCTCAAAGCTGTTCAGCCACAACACTGTCGACGTGATCTCTCGACTGAAGCCGGCAGACACAAGGACGATCCGTACCTCTGTCGAGATTGTGGGCGCCTCGTCGGTGTCATCCGCTCCGAGGAAGGACTCCAACTTCGCCCTCGCCTCGGTCTCAGCTCCCGGATGGTGTTGCTCCAGGAATGCCTCATATGCATCGACCACATTCTCGAAACTCAGAGCCGAGACCATGGCGGCGTACCGGATGGCCTGGAGTTCCATATGGCCACCGCCTTCGGTACGTTTCAGTTCGATGACGACAAGACGACCCGCGGTGTCGATGGCGAGGAGGTCGATACGGCGTCGAGCGTCCTCCCACTGTCCAAATTCCTCGGCAATAACAAGGAGGCCTTCACCGAGCGGGGAGATGTCGTTCCTGAGCAGCCGTTGCAGGTCCTCCCGCTCGCGTAGCAGAAGAGCCTCGAAGGCTCCGGTCGGGATTTCGGTCAGTTGGTTCTGGTCAACTTCGTATAGCGCCATGTTGGTATCCCTCCTGACGAGACAACCTGGTGCGGCGCGGAGAAAGCCCTTACTCGACAGCCCAGCAACCTCGACGGGCGAGCATCTGCCGTTCATCGCCAGGCATCTGGACAAGGCATCGGTTGTCGGCTGTCGGATCTGAAGCCGATCGCGAACATCCGGCTGCGAACACGTGGCAGAACCGACGGTGCACGTGGGGTGGGTGTGCGACACTCGATGCATGCACCAGGGTTCCCTGCTGAAACGCCACAGCTCCGGTCCGGCCGCGCACGTAGGCGACTACGTCGCGGAATGCGTATCTCTCGATGCAGGCGAGGTGGCCGCCGGCCGCGGAGCGTCTTCTCGACTGCTTCGTCGCTCTGAGCGGGACTGCCTAGGCCCCGCTGATGGTCGGCCAACGGTATAGGACATGGAGAGCTCACTCGGGACTGGTCGTAGAGTCTCCGCCGCTCGGCATCAGACAGAGTGACGTAGGCCAGGGTCAAGGCCTTGGCCTCGTCCTCTCCGGTCGGGTTGATGTCTGGATGCGTGGACCGGATCCTTGTGAGGTATGCATGACGGATCTCGGTCGGGGTGGCGGACCGACCCACGCCAAGAACGTCGTAGAGATCATCAGGCACGCGAATCTCCCCCCGCCACGCCAATCCTACCTTGGGCAAGCACCCAGCTGCTGCGCCGATGTTCAAGGTGTACGTCAGGGTGCTCCCCTCCCTGTACAAAGGCACTGATCAACCCAGTCGTGTCCAGAACGGGTTGCATCACGTCCGGCCCAGCGGGTCGTAGAGGCGTGTCAGCGCTCAGAGAAGTCAACAACCGCTACCGATTCGCGGACCGCCCGGTCGCTAAGGTCTCGGCGAAGCAGGTTGTATCTTTCCTTGATGATGATCTCGATGCGGCCGAACCGCACTCCGTGGGTGCTCGGCGTACTCGGCAAGGCCCTTGGCCTTCGGGACGGCGTCATCAGAGGCCGTTTCGACGCGACCCGATCCGGTTGCGCAGCGCTTCGAGGTCGCCGCGTTGAAGGCCGGCCAGTTCACTGAAGCGGGCGCCCGTTCGCTGACGTCAAGATACATCGACCGGTGGAACTCGCCGGTGGACTCGCCGACGGTTCGCCCAGGTGATCAGCAGGAACCCGATCGCCACCATGGCAAGAAAGAACAGGAGTCCCGGCAAATCACCGGTCTCCCAATCGCCGTCTGTGCCACGCGTGAAAAGGAGGACACCGGCTATGGTGATCCCAAGACCGTACACGAAGACCAGGCCCCAGCCGACGATCAGGGCTGAGAGGAGCAAGATCCTCCGGGGCATCGGCACGGCAGCCGCCTGGCGTGAGTTCGGACGATGAGCTCCCGTCAATGGCTCCGATAGCGCCTGCTCCGCTTTGCGCCGCGACCGCACCACCGACCAGCTCATGACAGCCCACGCGATGACGTGAAGACCCCCCAACCCGGCCAGATCGAGGTCGCCGCCAAAAAGCACCAGTGATCCTGTCAGGATGGTGGCGGCGAGGAAGCCGACGCCCACCGCGTACACGTACCTCAGGATTCTCATGGGTGTCCCAATCGGCAGCTATCGAATCGCTCTTGAGTACTCTCGAAGACCGCTTCGAACCTTGGGCAATGCCGACTGACGGGGTGCCGTTGAGTGGTCCAGCCGTTGTGGGTGTTCCGGCGTGATGACGTGCTTAAGCAGCCAAGACTGCCGGGCGCTATGAGCATAACCCACCGCGAGCGTGGTCAACACGGACCCGAGCGGTGAGGGTGCGCTAGTAGGAAGCCCACCCGCTACCTCTGAAGTCGAAGGTCAGCGGACGACGGAGAAACGTGGGGCACAGTACAACGAACGAGGTTTCATGCTCGGCAGCACGGTTCTCGGCTGTGGACGCTCGTCGGAGCACCTCGAAGTACGGCGACAATACCGCGGCATCTCCGAATCGACGCTCGAACCCGCGGTCTTCCCAGACGCCTGGGTCCCACTCGTGCGGTTCGACACCGTGCAACGATGAGTCGAGTGAAGGCTCGGCTCGCCCGAGCCGGATCCAGTGCCGGTTGGGAACGTGGATCGCCGGCTCCCCAGACAAGACGGGGTCGTCGAGGCTCGATGACCTCGCGAGCGAGCCTCCGCATTGATGACAGAAGCGGGCGTCTGAAATGGTTTCTGTGCGGCAGTAGCCGCAGCGAGGATGGATCATGCAACAATCATACGGATGATGCTGCGACCTCCTCACATGACGGAGGCGGGGAAGGTCATGGGCCGTCGACGGTGAGGTCGATGTAGGCGTGGAGAAGCTCGGACCTCTCCTCTTTCGTCCTCACTGGCCACGGACTCCCCGTCTGGCTCTCCACCCACTCGGACATCTGCGGCCAGGCCGAGGTCCAGTCGGCGGCGGCCCAATCATCCACGACATCGTCCTCACTCAGTCGCCCGTGGAGGCTATGCCAGTACGAGTCCCGGATCGCCGCTCCTGTCAAGGGATGAGCGATCGCCAAGTTGGTGGGGATCCCGAGACCTCCGACGCCTGTGCCATAGGCTGCGTGGAAGAGAGCCGCAGAGATCGTGCTTTCGGGGGATGCATCATCGATCTCACCTACGATCTGCCAGTCGGTCCCATTCGGCGCGTCTTCATTTGGCGAGAACGCCATGAACTGATGTGTCGAGGTCAGTCTGACCGCTTCGATGGCCGCATAGCCATTGCCCGGAAAGCCAGCGTCCCAACGCCAGCCGATCAGCGTCCTGGTCATGTCCCAGACCTTCTGGCAGATCTCGTCGACCAGCCCGTCGACGTCTGACGCCAGATCGTTCAGAGCGGCGTAAGCCGCATCGCAGAGCAGCGGCTCATCGCCTCCTCGCAATCGTCGACGCAGCTCCTCACCGATGCGGCCGAATAGCTCATCCAACTCTGGGGTCCCCTGCGTCTGTCGCTCTTCGCCTACAGGCACCACGGACCCGACCCGACCGACCCGCAAGTACGCCCACTCGCCGCCACCGAGACCGAAGCGCAGCAGTGCCCGCCTGTTGTGGATCTCGACCCAGGAGGATGACAGGTTGAGCCTATCCGGCTCCTTGGTCTCGTATTCCCACCATTCACCCGTCTTGTCGAAGTGGAGCAGCAGCCGCTTCCCCGATCGGTTCACGATCAGAGCCCTCTCCCACGAGGCTTCCTCTCTGGAAGCTTGGCGGATCTCCTGCCAGTGATGGATGGCGGTGCCGTTGTGATAGCCCATCATCGTCTCCGGATCGGGCGGGGGCGTGGGGCGTTCGGGTGGCATAGCGGGGAGGAGGCGGTCGGCCACCTAGGCCGTCGGTTCTTCGACATTGTTGTCGGTCGGCCGCCCCATAGTGGGAACCATTCTCCACACGACCTGCTTTGTCAACCCGCAATCGTCGTGGTGACTCATCGAGGGTGCCCAACAGGAGGAGCGGCGCGCAGACCTGGCGACGGCCCTCTGCCCCGTACGGGTCAAATTCTCAAACCCTCGTCTGCCGTCCGACGACTGCTCACGATCCCGCATCGTCCGAATCAGTTCCGCCCAAGCGATATACGACTCGAACCAGACGAGCCTGCTTGCAGTGCGCCTGGTCCCAGACATCATGGCCGTTGCCGTTCATCATGGCGGCAGCATGAGCGGAAGCCTGTCAGCGCCTCTCACCTCGGGCGCACCAGGTGTGGTCACGGGCTCAGCTCGGATGCCAGGTCCTTACGGCTCCCGTTCGTCGATATCGTCCTACGGCGACTGCACCGAGACGACAACGATGCTTTGATGTGCCCCTTCGGGTTGGCGACGCCCGAGTGCCATGACCAGAGCGTTGACGACTAGATCGGTGCCATGTCGTTCCCATCGACCAGCCGACGATCGCCGAATTGCCGGCTTCCGCGCCTGTGTGTCCCCTAGCCGGAAAACACCGTGGGACCACGAGCCACGTGTTGAGCCCCGCCGAGCGTCTTCCCACCACCGACGCCGTGTTCCACTATCGGCCCGGGAACAGTCGCATCTCCGGGAACACTTCGTAGCCAGCACGCCACTCCAGGCCGGGTGGTATCGGTCCGCCAAGCGCGATCGCTATGCGCCGGTCACCCATGCTGAGCGGGGGATGACCTTCGAAATACTGTGTGACCTCATCGATCCGCTCAGGCGCGACCATTGCCCGGGGGTCTGGGGCCAATGCCGCAAAGTCGCTTAGGGAGTCATATAGGATCCAGCGAATCGAGCCGTCCTCTTGTAGGTCCGCATACATGGCCACGGCATTGGGATCGGAACCCGGTGTGTCCGGCTCGGAGTCGAGGGCGCGATCGACGTAGTGCCGCCAACGGCTAAACGCTTCGATCCAGTTGGGTTCGGTCGGTTCGTCGAGCAGCTGCTGTACATGCTTGGTTAGCCGCTCTCTTCTGGACAGGCCTTGTTCGCCCATCCAGGCGACGGCTGTTCGCGGGTATTTACGGAGGTTCTTGCCTTCTGCGAGCCTGTCGCCGACATACGCCTCCAGCTCCACGAGCGCCGTCCAGGAATCGTCCATCTCGCGCTGGGTCGTCTCGTGACCCGCGTGAACCACTCTATGCCGGAGCCACACAACATCCCGCAAGTAGCGGCCGGCTGGGGTCTTCGCGTCGTGGGTCCATCGTCCGCCGAGGCGCGGTGGGATGAACTTCCTGATTCTCAGACTGTGGCTGATGGACCGGTCCAAGTACTCAGGCACCTTTCCTGGCTCCATCTGCTCCTCCCAGAGCATGTGAAGAAGCACCGTATCCAGGAGGACTTCTCCTGCTGTTGCGACCGCAAGAGCTGCCATCCGTAGGTTGCCGTCGAACTCACGCTGCACCATCGCCTCGCGCCTCAAGTCGATGTAGATCGAGAAGGCGCCCTTTGCGGAAATCATGTCGGCCGTCCTCCAGAGCCGATTCATCATGTCGTCATCGAACTCCGCCGCGCGGACTCCCATAACCGTGGGCGGAGCACAACCTGGTATGAGCATCTCAATCACGCGACGCACAAGTGGCTTCGGCGGCATGCCTTCGACCGCCGCAGGTTGCGGCCATACAACCCCGGCGAAGATCGGAACCGCCGGCGGTAAGGTCGCACGAGCGAGAAGGCGAACGGGAGACTGCGAAGCGCCGGCGACTGCTCTTTGGACAAAGCGAACGTGATCGATGGCGATATCCAATCCCCGCAGGATCTCAGCAGCGTTCTCCTCATGGAGTCCTAGAACCGCAACCTCTGCCACTGTTCGTCGCGCCGCGAGGCCATCCTCCCGCGAACCGCTTTCATCGAAGAATCGCCGAAACGAACGTTCCGCCTGTGAAGGGTCACCCTCCTTCATCGTGGCTGACGCGAAGGCCCATAGCTGGACGAGGTCGTCCCTGAACCGGTCGTGTGCATCATCGAGCTGATGGATGAGCAGCGAGCTTGCCAACCCCGACACTGGAGTTGAGCTTCGAGCGAGCTCATGCGCGCTCATCGGTTCCTCTGAACGGAGTTTGTCCGGCACCGGTAGTGGGTGCGGAAGAGGCAGGAAATACCAAATGCATGGAATCTCGCTTGCACGGTCCGCACTGTGAGGCGCGCTCTTGGAGTTCGCGTCAGCTAGTTCAGTCACTGTAGTCGGACACAATACGCCCGACCTGACACCGGCCATGGACGAAGGAGCACCGAACGACAAGCTCTGGGTCCCATCACTTATCCCTTGTCGACTCACCGTTCGACGGTGACGTCCGTCGGCTAGGCGATGTCGACACCCGTACCGAGGCGCTCCCACCGGGTGACCGGGGTGTTCGACATCTCACCCTGAGACGTGCGAGACTCCCCTTCATGGTTCAGTACTGCGGGGTCTGCGCCTCCGATGAATACACCCAAGCTCAACAGACCAGCGACGGGCGAATCTACGTCGTGTGCACCAACCCGTTTCACGGTGACGAGCCTCGAGTCTGGGAACCCACCACCCATCGGCGATCCACGTCACACGAGGGGATCGGCGCCGAGCTATCCATCTGGGACAAACTCCTCGAGTGTGTCGTTCCTGGTGAGGACTTCGTGCCGTACGGGACGGTCGAGGATCGATTCGCCAACAAACACCCCGAGGACTTGGCTCGACTGATCCGCGAGTACGGGCACCGTTGGCGTGACCCGTCGCATCCAGCAACCCGCTACTCCGCCTCCGTGTACCTGGGAGCCCGACTCTCAGAGCTAGCCAAGGAGGGACACCTCGATCATCGCACGGGACCAGCCGAAGGCCAGTGGGCATACAACGGCACCTACGAGTGGTGGCGACGACACGCGTGAAACCCCTACATGTGCACATGCACTGGATACCCGCCGCCACCGGACTGACGATCGTCAACAGCACCCAGGCAACCACACCCGTCGATGTCGGCCCGGGCAAGCCGGTCCATGTCGATGCAAACACCAGTGGCCCCTACGACACCACCCATGTCGAGGCGTTCGGTGCCAAAGGGAACCGCCTCGGCAAATACCGCTTCGACCACGACGCTGAACCGCCCACCCTCAAAACCTGGAACGTGCTCTGGCCATGACAACACACCGGACCACAGGCACCCGATCGGGAATCCACCAAATGGCCGCTGACGGTGACGAAGTCAAGCTCATCTCCGCCGCAGAAGCAGCCGAACTCCTGCTCGTCAGCTACCCAATGATGCTACGCATGCTGAGCGAAGGGACAATACCCACCGAATCCATCATCGCTCGACGCCCATACCAGATATCCGTAGAGACACTGCTCGACTGGTTGCGGAAACACCCGGTACACCACCCCTGACACGCCGGGCAGCTGGTCATCGACCTTGACAGTACCCAGTTGCCGACCGCTGCCGTGTGAAGGCAGAACAGGGGGCCTTGAAGGACCGGGCCATTCGGGCGAAATCCCATATAGGACGGGGGATTTCACCTGTTGTCACCTTCCGTCGTCTTTGGTCGTTTTCGGTCCTCTGACGGACAGTTGACGGACAGTTAACGGACAGGTCTCAGACTGCACTGGTGCGCTCGCGGCGCTACTCGTCTTCTGCGGGGAGGATGGACGCGAGCTCGTCTTCGAGATCGATTCCGTACTTCGCCGCCATCTGTCCGACATGAATACCGAACGTTGCCCGAAGCTCCCCGAGCGCCTGGGGCAACGGCCAGCCAAAGGACGACCATTCATACGGATCCCAATGTCGCTCCCGCATCCTCGGCGTCCAGATCCGTGCCGGGTCCTCGACGTCCGGGTCGACGTGGAGCCGATCGAGGAAGCGTCGCCCGGCGGCCCGCATGGCTCGTAGGTGACCCGTCAGATCGTCGGCAAGCCCGCCCTCCCCGAGCACGCCCGTCAAGAACCGCCGAATCTCGACCACAGAACCGACGCAGTAGTAAGCGATCTCCCGATCCTCTTCAACGTACAACACCCGGCGGTCCTCGAAGAACGTGAGTACCCGCCGCGCGACGGCTACGTCCGAGGTAGCCGGCTCCCAGGAGACGCCGAACAGTGGCGTGCTGAAGCCCGTCATTCGCGCCGGTATCTCCGTGAAACTCATCACTCGATAGTAGAAGGGAGCTGCCAAGCCCCAAAGCACTCCCCGGACCCCCTCGCCCCTTGCTCTCTGCCAGCCCGGTGTTCCCGTATTGTAAAGCGGAGCGTACGTGGCGACGGCACGGAGGTACGCATTGGGCAAGATGGGACACGGGTACGGAAGCGAGTGGCACCTGACAAGATTCCTTGGTCGTCACCGACATCGACTCGACAAACACCTGGCGCGCTCGACGCTACTGACCGACATCCGGTGGCTCGACTTCAACTTCAAGTCGACAGACTGGCTTGGCGACGGCGAGCTCCTCGGCCTTGACTTCCTTCCCAACGCGGATATCCAGCGTGAATTCCGGGAGTGGTGGCCACATGGTCGCGGGATCATGAACTGGGACGCCGTTGCTGAAGCGACAGACCTAGACGGCAACCCGGCATGGCTGTTAATCGAAGCCAAGGCGAACGTCCCCGAATTGCGGTCCGACTGCGGTGCTGGGCCAGAGAGCATGGCGAGGATCCGCTCGGCCCTTGATGAGACGGGGCGGGCCCTCGGTGTCACCGAATCCGGCGACTGGACTCGAGCCTACTACCAACACGCCAACCGGCTCGCCGTCCTCCACTTTCTCACCGCTCACAAGGTCCCGGCTCACCTCGTCGAGATCTACTTCTACGGATCGACTCCGTCAGACAACAGATCCCCGATTGACGCAGCGGGATGGGAGGATGCACTCGTCGCCATGAAGACCTACCTCGGCCTGAGTGGTCGATCAGAGCTCGAGACGCGAGTTCACGAAGTCTTCGTCGATGTGTCCGGGAGCACTCCACCTTCTACGCGCCGCGGCGACTGATCGGCGGCTAGTCCAACAACCCCTTGAGCCACACGACCGCACTGCACCCCAGCACCATGGCCGCGATGAATCTGTCACCGGCTGCTCCTATGGTGTCCGAATGAGCGAAAGCGACGCACTCAGCCTCCTCGACTGGCCGAAATCAGTCACAATCGTTGCAGACGCGTCCGCGCTGCTTCAGGACCTTCGATTCGCCGCTGGCGGGCCTGCCGGCATCCTGGGTCAACTTGCTCGCCTTGGGTATGTCGTTGCGCCTCTCACGATCATGGGAGAAACGGAGCGTCGACTGCCGAAGATGATCGGAAATGGTACCTCAGGGGCCGACCTTCGCGAGGCTTGGATCCAGTACCAACGGTCGATCCGTGTTGTCGATACCTCCGAGGGGGACGTGCCAAACCAAGCTGGTGACGCCTTGCGACGCAGAGACCCAACTGACCTACCGTTGCTTGTGGCAGCGTTGGCGCTCGGTCGCCGGACTGTCATCGCCACCGCCGATCTTGACCTGATCGCGCTCGGCCTGGCACCTGACAGCTGGCTGGACACCGCAAGAACCGTAGAAGAGGTCGCCCGGGTGGACGCGATGGAGTATGGACTCGCTATCGGTGTCGGATGGGTCACGGTGGGATCACTGCGCTTTGTGGCCGCAGCGGTGTCCGGCAGGGCGCCCGCCTGGTTGCCGATAGGCCTGGTTGCGTCGCTCGCGTGGGTGTTCGCCGAACCGAAGCGACGCGATCGGCTATGCGCCATGGCGATGCGAGTCCTCGACACGTACTGTGAGCTTGCGTCCAGCAGAGACGGACTCGTTCGTCGGCTCGCTGTCATCGCCGTCGAGTGATGGGTCAGACCCACCCGAGGAGCGTCACCTAGGCTGATCGTGCCTGTGGGGCGGCAATGCCGTGCAAAGTTGCGGCGGAAGGGTCCGGCCGGATGGACCCGTCCCGATGATCAGACCATCCCGATGCGGCACCAAGCCAGCATTCGCCTATGAGCCAGGGACGATCGGATGACGGCCGAAAACGGCCTTCGGCTCCGACCTTGGAGACGCGTCAGCCTCGCGCCAGATGGGACAGGTCAGGGTGAAACTGCCATCGCCAAAGGCCGCACTACTCAATGTCCAGACGATGTCGAACCGATTGCCGGAGAGCCGATGTTCGTCGAACACGTTGTACTCGAATGCCCTGCCGCGGTCCCGCGTCCCAACCCGGATCAGTCGGATTGATGCGATGTCGTGTTCGTCCCACCTCACGAATGCGATCTGCATAGTCCCGCCGCCGGTGGCATGAAGTTCCAGGTGATCCGCGGCGGCGTGGCCCCAAGGGATTGACCACCTGTCGTCGTTTCCGTCATACGAGAGACCTCTAGCCTCGTAGAGGCCATGTGGCGCCCCGTCCAACTCCAGCTGGAACAGCCACCAGCCATCCGTCGCCTGACGGAGTTTGTGGGCGAATGTGACGTTCGGCGGCGAAGGGTGAAACGCGGCGTCGTGAGCGCGAATCATGGCGCGCAAAGCGTTGCGCTGGCCAGCGGGCGCTAGTACCCACGACACCAAGAACGTCGCCCCAACGAGGACAATGGATGCTGGAACCGCGGACACCAACAACCGTGCCCACACCTCCGGCAGAAGCTGCGTCGACACGGGGACCCACATCGCGATGGCAATGGCGACAACAGAGACTCCGATAGTGCGCCTCGGCCACGGCTTGAGCCAGTGCGTCGTCCTGACCTTTGCCCAGCGCCAGGCAGCGCCCCATGCGTCGAGGCGCCCAGGGCCTTCATCCTCAGGCCCCGACAGACTGCTCGTTTCATCGCCAGTAGACATGGCCGCCGCAAGCCCTCTCCGCGCGTCGCTCACCTCTCAGCCGCCAGATCTTCTCTCGCGAGGATGTCGAAAACAGCGTCGACGTCCATCCGATCGGTAAACACTACGAGATTGTTCCCCGGTGCTCGCGCTGATGGAACCAGCAGGCCATCGTATCCCAGCCAGTGTGCCGCGCCCCCAACCGTCTGGCATGGAACATGATTGGGGCTTGCCAGCTGTTCGTCACCAACGCCTGCCGTCGTAAGGAGCGTCCGATCAGTCATGTCAACGACAGCCGCAAGTGTGACTCGCACCTTGTATAGCTGACGTGTCGCCCGCGGTCGCAAGGGCTGACTTGCCAAGGCGTAGTCGGCTTCGGCGATAGCGATGTCACGAGAAAGGCTGGTGTAGATAGCGGCGATGTCTGGGGGATTCCACCGCGCTCCCCTGGTATTCGAGCGCGTCGGGTTGTAGTCGTTGAACATGTGGCGCCACACAACACCATCGAACGTAGTCTCGTCGAGCGCCTCAAGGAGATCGAGAAGCTCGGGGTCGAATACCATCGGCACGCGATCACTTAGATGTACGCGCCGTCGCGAAGCTGATCGATGAGAGCCAGTACCTGATCGATCTCACCCCCAGCGATGAGGTCGGCCGGTCGTCGGCCTTGGAGCTGCTGGTGATGGGAGAACAGCCACAGCCTCGCCTCATCGGGAGCGTAAAAGTCCCCAAGCTGCTCGACGAGCCACTCGAGAGCGAGCAGTCGGCGCAAACCCTCCGGCTGCGGCTCCGCACGACCTGTCTGCCAGCGCGACACCGTCTGAGGCGTGGTGTCGAGCAGTTGTGCGATCTCACGCGATCGGATGCCGCCCTTTGATTTGATGGATTCCAGTCGCCCGGCCACTGCTGTCGACACCTCAAGACCTCCTTGTACACATCGCCATTTCGAACCTCAACCCACCGCTCATTCGTCACCGGCCCGCACGCGTCGTCCGTCAGGAACCAACGAGTATGAGTTGACCCGGTCCTCTGCGAGCAACGCCCCAAGGGTCCCGCGCCACGAGTCGAGTCGCTTCTGAACGGCTCCAAGGGATGGCTCCGCCTTGCTGGCCCGGACGATCGCGTCGCTTGCTGGTCGAAGGAACTCGTCCATGTAGATCGTTGACCGGAGTTCCGCTGGGGTCCGACTCAGCTTCGCTACTTCGGCAGCGCGTTTGAGAACGAAGTGGCGACGGGGATTCTGGACCATGTCGTCGATCCCTCGACGACAGCATCCGGGATCCTGACAGCCGAACGCAGCGCGCATACCACGATGGTCGAAGAACGCCTGCGCTTGCTTCCTGGTAAGAAAAGCACCGAGCTGCGCTAGATAGACGCGCGGCGGTGGCAGAAACCCCTTGCCGTTCCGTGGCCGCGAATAGCGGTCGAGAGAGAACCTTTCTCCCAGGGTTACGCCGCTCTCGATTCCCCCGACGGCGCCGAGCGCCAGTAGTGCGACTCCAACCGTCCCAGTTCTCTCGGCGACCAAAGGTATTCCAAGATCGTGGAACGCCTGGCACGCCTCGATGTACCTACGGAGCGCAAGGGGTCCACTGCTCGTTGTTCCGAACGGATGTATGCGTAGCCAGATTGCATCCACGGGCAAGCTGCGGAGCGTGTTCATCAGCGTGATCCGTTGACGCGGCTCAGAGAAGACCGTCGACCTGACGATCAGTGGGTAGTAAATGGGCGTGTGGTTCCTCGCCCGGCTATCGAGTCCTCGGCGGAGTTGCTTTGTGAGATCCGCATCCACGCGTAGCCACGGATCATCGGCACTCGCCAGAACGTGTGTGGGGGCGAGAATCGCTGTGAGATTCTCCTTGACTACGAACTCCGCCAGCTCCTCGGCGAGCAGCAGGCCGCCCGGGCCCGCCAGGTCGTCGATGCTGTGCGTCGTACCAGGAGCCCATGGCAGGTCTGCGACGCCAGATAGCGACAGACCGGTCTCGGATGCCAAGTCCGCGGTCCGCGGGTCCAGCACCGTCTCGGTGCCCTGCGTCTGCGCTTCCTTGATGAGATCGTCTTGCCGAGCAATCAGGGTGGCGTCAACTACGAGGCCGGTGACACCCAGCCGGTTCTCGGCTGCCAACTGGAGCAACACGAGGTGGTCGTTGCGTCCGGGCCGTATGTAGTTTCCGAGCGGAGGATCTACTGGTCGAAGAGTCGGGAGCATGTTCACACTCCTATGTACATGGATATCGACATCCGCATGAACAACGTTAGCATCAAACTACTGAACTGCAATTCCCTGGGTCGAGGCATCTCCTGATCGTCCCGCTCTTATCGGCGCGCAGCTTGACACTCTCGTGACAGGGTTGCTGACACTCTGGTGACAGGGTGCACGCGGATGCTCCGCTCGTGAATGCACGAGATGAGCACAACGCCAGGCCAATGCCGGCGTCGCCAGCCGGGGATAGCGAGTTGATCCGGCGGCTTGATGCAGAGTGGCGGGTCCTGTCGCAGTCGAAGTGGTTGCGCGACCGGCTTCGGGTCTGGTCGGCTGACGATGCACGACTCGCGTTTGGCGACGGTGACGAGCTGGTGGAAGCCGCACAGCGGCGGGATGTCACGAGCTGGGCGGAGCGGGACCAGGTCCTTGCTGCCCTGCTCGAGCGAGCCGTCGAGGACGGCCTCGCCAAGCGGGTGGCGCTGCAGGTGGTACTTCCCGGGTTGAAGAGCCTGATCGTCGGGATCCGAGAATGGGATGTCGAGGAGCGCTCAGCGCGGGTCGTGGCGACAGCTCTGGATGTGATCTCGTCGTGTACGACTGAGCCAGCGGGTACGCAGCCGAACTTCCGGATCTACACGAACACGAGGCGTCGTGTTCTGCGTGCCGTCCTTCGGGCGCGCTCGGAGCCGGTTGTGTTCGTTGAGGACTACCGCAATCTCGATGTGGGCTCGGAGCCCACGGACGCATCGGCTGACGAGCAGCGGATCGAGGCGCTCGTGGAGTGGATACAGGAGCGGGCACATGTCCGGGAGGACGCGGCGCGTCTGGTGGTGATGTCCCGCGCGGGCGGGTTCTCGATCGACGAGCTCGCGTCCACCGAGCAGGTGGATCCCCAAACGTTACGGCAGCGACGGCTGCGGGCGGAACGACGGGTGCGCCGCAGCCTGAGTCTGGCCTTATGACCCGTGGAAGCGAAAGAAACCGTCGCGTCCCGGTCATCGGAGTGCCCCTTACCCGTTCGATCGACCCGACAGGCACACAAGGAAGGAATGAACTCATGGCTATCTTGAACCAACCGAGTCCCCGGCACCTAGCTGCAGTCGACCCTGAACCCGACCCGGACGCTCGTCGCCTGAGCGATGTCGAACTGGATCGGCGCATCCGTGGTGGTTGGGATGTCTGGTGCGATCTGCTCGATGACCTGTTGAATACCGGCGGCATGTTGCCGCCTCGTGATCTGGCAGGTCGGGTGACTGCGTTCTTCGAGGACGACTACTGGCGGGCCGAGGAGGCCCGTACCGAGGCCCTTCGCCGACAGCTATCGACCATCCGGCGGGACAGCCCACAGCAGAACCGATCGATGGGACTGGCATGAACGCCGATCCCGACACGGCAGCGTCGACTGCCGATCGCGCTCGTGGCTGGATGAGTCCTGCAGTCACGGTGCGGATCCTCCACGTTGTGTTGTGGCTTCTGGTGGTGTCCGGGCCTGCGGCCGCACTCTTCGTCGTCGGCAAGCTGGCCGTGCTAGATGCTCGAGTCGCTGCGGTCGCCAATCGGCCCGAAACGGAGACCGGAGTCGACACGTCCGGGGCGGAGGGCTTCGCTGAGCTATTCGTTGCCTCATCCCAGACTGGGCCCTCCGATTCCTCCGACGGTGCCGTGTGGCCAGTCGGCGCGGAGTCCTCGGCGACCTTCCAGCCTGGGGCGTGGTCGGCGACCAGCACCGTGAGCCTCGGCGCCCAGGAGGTGGGCCCGGGCTACTACGCGGTGACGGTCGCCGCCGCGCTCGCCGCCCACGTCACCGGGCCCGACGGAACAGTCACCTCGACGCCGGCAGGGACCCGGTTCTTCTCGGTAGGCGTTGTCGAGACCGATCACGGCTGGACGGTAACCGGCCTCCCCTCCCTGATCGCAGCGCCACCCGACGTCGAAGCGCCCGAGCTGCTGGTTGACCCTCTCGACGACCTCAATGTCGAACCCGGAGTCGACGAGCTGTTGGCCCAGTTCTTCACCGCCTACTTGGCCGGTGATGGCGACCTGACCCGGTACGTCGCTCCTGCCCTGGAGATCGCCGCCGTCGAACCTCCACCGTTTGCCGAGGTCGAGGTGATGGCAGCCGGATCGGGCGAACCCTCGGACGGCGTGACTCCAGTCTTTGTGCGTGTCCGTGGAACCGACACCGACGACCTCGCCCAGCTTCTCGAGTACTCATTGATGGTCTCTCAGCGTGACGGCCGCTGGGAGGTCTCCGACCTCCTTCCCGCTCCCCTGCTCGCAACGACAGACACCAACTGAAAGGACGGACAACATGATCGATACAGCTGAGAACGTGGTCGGGAACCTGACCAACCTAGCGGTGGCGGCGGCGGTGCTGATCGCGATCGGGATGATCTTGTGGTCGTGGTTGGTGAAACGCACCGTCTCGGCCGTGATCGGGGTGATCATCCTGGCCGCGATCGTCCTGTTCGCGATCAACGCCACCGATTGGCTACAAAGCAAGGTGGCCGAGGATGTCGGCGCCCTTGCCCCACCGGCTCACGTGATCTTGCTGTCGGCCGGATCGGTGTGATCAGCGATGGACACCGACATCTACTTCTCGTACACCCAGGCGCTGCGGCATCCGGTGATCATCGGGCATGTCGCCGGGTGGCGTCTGCCGTGGGCGCTGTCGGCATCGCAGCTGGGTGCGGTCGCCGCTGCCAGTGGTCTCCTGCTGATCACGCGTCCGGTATGGGCGCATCTCGGTGCCGTCGGCAACCTCTTCACCTTCGCGCTCGCGGTGGCAGGATCGGCGTGGGCGGTGCGCCACTGGCGGATTGAGGGACGCTCCCCATTCCTGGTGGCGGTGGGCGTCGCCACCGTCCTGGTGTCGCCTACATGTCGCCGGGGGGTCCGCAACGGATCTCCCGTGCCAATTACTCGGCCCGTGTGGGCGCGCTCTGTGGGTGTCGTTGTCACACGGGGCCGAGCTAACGGCGAGGTGTCGGATGGGTAGCCCGCTCCCTGTCCGTGGCATCACCGGGCATCTGTTGTGGGGCACCGACGGTACGGCGTGGGTGTGCTTCGAGGTGGAGCCGTTCGCCTATCCACACCGCTCGACGAGGGACGCCAGAGATGTTCATGCCCGCACCGTGGCCACGCTGCTCGGCCTCCCGGCCCACTCGCTCGTCCTGTCTGTGGCCGTGGCGCTGTCCGCCGGCGAGCTGGAGCGACGCATCGGCGGCACCGAGGTGCCCGGGAGACCGGCGGGTTGGGTCGGGCAGGCACGCCGAACCGCGCTGCGCCTCGCTGGTCAGCCGGTGTATGAGCGACGCTGGTTCCTCGCCGTTCGGCTCCCCGAACCAGGCGGCACCCGTCGCCTCGTCGATCGGCTTCGAACCGCGGCCGGAGAACTCTCGGCGACGTTCGGTACTCCGACCGCGGCTCCCGGTTCGAAGCGGGTGGCGGCGGCTGTGGCGGCGAGCCATTCGTTGGCGGATCAGGTGGGCCAGCATCTCAGTTTGAGGCCATTGCGGTCCGCGGAGGTGCGGTGGCTGTTCCAGCGGGCCGTCTTGCGTGGGCTGCTCGAACCTCCCACTTCCGTCGACAGCGAGCGCGATCGGGTGTCGGTGGTGCGGCTGGATCGGGACGCCGTCTACTTCGAGGGCGGCCGCCGCAGCGACCCTGACCGGCCGCCGCATTGGCGCTACCTGTCCGTGGAGCACCCCGACTACGGCACCGCGCATCAGGCGTTCACATGCTTGGCCGAGTTGCCGGCGTCGTGGTCGTTCCCCTACGGGTCCGGCGAGTGGCTGTGGCACCTCGACGACCAACTCCCCTTCCCCGTCGACTGGGCTCTTCGGATCGAGAGGATCGACAATCAGGTGGCGCGCCGGCGGGCACTGCGGGCGAAACGCAACCTGGTGGGGCAGCTGACCGAACCAGGCGGTGACCCGGCCGGTCCTGCCACCACCTTGGCCAGCTCGGTGGACATGGTCGACGAGCACCGGGCACGCCTCGAGTCCAACCCGGCGCTGCCCGCGTTCCGGGCCACCACCATCGTGGCGGTCGCCCACCGGGACCTCGCCGAGATGGAACGGCGGGTCGGAATCCTCGAAGCCGCCTTTCGGGCGGCGGAGTTCAACTTCTACCGACCCACCGGCGCCCAGCTCGCCTGTTTCACCGCCATGCTCCCCGGCGCCCCCTCACCGCCGGTGGTACGCGAGTACGCCCAGGACCTGCTCCCGGACGGGTTGGCGTCGGCGATGCCGTTCGCCGGATCGCGTGTCGGCGACCCCGGTGGGATGCTGCTCGGCCACTCCCTCGACACCCAATATCCGGTGCCCGTGCTCCTGGATCCGGCGCATGGACCTAGAGATCTCAACCGGTCCGGGTCGCTGGCAGCTATCGGTGAGCTCGGCTCGGGCAAGAGCTTCCTCGCCAAGACGCTCGCCCACAACACGGTGGCGATGGGTGGCCAAGTGGTCGTGGTCGACCGCACCGACGCCTGCGAATACGGGCAACTCGCAGCCGCGCTTCCCGGTGAGACGCAGGTGGTCGAGATTTCAGCCGACGCGAAGGTCGGGCTTGACCCATTCGTGGTGTTCGACAGCGACGAGCTGCGGCTCCGCTACGGCGTCGGGTTCATCACCCTGCTCACCGCCACACCACCCGGCTCGGCTGCCGCCGCCCACTGCTACCGGGCCACACAACAGGCACTCGAACAAGCTGCCGAGACCGGGACGCAGCCTCGATTGCGTGATCTGCTGGATCGGCTGGCCTCGAGCGGCGGGCCCGGCGGTGAGGTTGCCGAAAAGCTGTCGGCTCTTGCCGGGATCTCGTACGGGCGGCTCGTCTTCGGCAACCCGGGCCCGGCGGTGGACCTGACCGGCGACTACGTGTGCTTCCACATCCCCGGCCTCCGCCTTGCCCGCACCGGGACACTGCGCGACGACCAGCTTCCCGAAGAGCTGCTCGGCCAGGCCATCTTGTACCTGGTCGCCGCCTTCTCCCGGCGGGTGCTGTTCCGCAGCCGGGACCGGTTCGCCGCACTGCTGCTCGACGAGGCCCATGCCCTCACCGCATCGGCGCAGGGCCATGGGTTGGTGATGGATCTGATCCGGGACGGCCGCAAACACTACGCGGCGGTGTGGGCGTTCAGCCAGCTCCCCACCGACCTCACCGGCGACAGCGAGAATGTTGACGCGTTGTTGGGGTACCGGATGGTGTTCCGCCAACCCCACCAGGCCGCCCCAGCTGCGTTGACCTTTCTCGGTTCCGACGGCCGCGATGACAACCTGGCAACCGTCACCTCGCTCGGGACTGGTGAGTGTCTGATGCGCGACCCGCAAGGACGGCTCGGCCTCGTCCGTATCGCCACACCCGACGACCCGGCTGTGGCCGCCGCGTTCTCCACGACCCCCGGCAAGGCCGGGCGGGTGACCATCGGACCCTGGGCCTCGCTCGCAGACACGGGCACACCGGTTGCGGGAGGTGTGGCGACGTGAACCGGCCACACACCGCTATACGACACCCCCGCCGGCGGGCGACCAGTTTGGATGGGTGGGTATGGGCAATCGTGTGGCTGTTGGCGGCGATCGTCGCCATCGAGTTGGTCGCTGCCACCCCGGCGGATGCGCAGGCGGCGGATCCGGCTCCGCCGACCGGGATCGGTGAGGAGCTGTACCCGCCCACCGACTACCCGACCAACCAGGCGGACGGTGTGGTCGAGATCGGCCGCTACGACATCGGCTGCGCCAACGACGGGTTCGTCGGCGACATCGGATGTGTCACCGTCGGTACCGCTACCAATCTGGTGTTCTCGCTCGGCAAGATCCTCGTCGCCGTCGCCATCTGGCTGCTCGAAGCAGCGACCGGGTTCGTCATCGAGGGTGCCCTCACCGACGCTGCCGCTACCGTTGGGAACCTGCTCGACGCCCGCATCTTGGGGCCGATGCGCCTCTCCCATCTCGGGCTGGTCGTGTCTGCCTTGTACATGGGTTGGCAGTTCCTCAAAGGCCGTTTCGGTGCCGGCGCCGGCGAGTTCGCCCTCACCCTCATCGTTTTCGCCGTGCTCGTCTCCATCACGACAGGCGCCGGGTTTGGGGGTGCCGTCACCGGTGCCGTCCAGACCGCCGGTGGCATCTCTACAGAGATCGTCTCGCTCGCCGCCGACACCAACCCGGACGGCCGGGTGTCGGATCAGGTCAGCACCGCACTCATGTCCGGCTTCGTCAGGGACCCCTACGACACCATCAACTGGGGCCAACCCCTCCAAGGCACAGGCTGTGCCGACGCCCGCAACCAAGCCCTCGCCTCCGGGCCACACGGATTCGACGACACCCCCCGCCAACTCATGGAGACAGCAGGTTGTGACGCCCAGGCTGCGTTCAACCACGACGCCACCGTTGCCCGTCTCGTCGGAGCGCTCCTCTACCTCGTCGTTGCCGTCGCCGCGCTAGCCCTGTTCGTGCTCACCGCCTTCACCCTCGTCGTCGCCAAAGGCCTCGCCATCTTCCTCATCGCCCTGCTCCCCATCGCTCTCTACGCCGGGATGTTCCCCGGCGCCGGACGCTCACTGCTCTGGCACTGGGTCGCTGCCCTCACCCGAGTCGTTGCCCTCGTCATCGTCATGGGCATCTTCCTGGCACTGCTCGTCACCGGCCTCAACGGACTCCTCTCAGTCCCCGGCGGGATGTGGACCCGGTTCCTGCTCGTCATCTTCTTCATGGCCGTCATGACCGTCGGCCGCCGCCAACTCCTCGACATCTCCCAACGCTTCGCCGACTCCACCCTGCAAACCCTCGAAGGCAACCGCATCGGCGGCGCCCACGGCGCCACCTGGATCCGCCCCTACCAATCCGGCGGCGTCACCGGCCTCGGCGTCACCCACACCATCCGAGAAACCACTACCGAGGTACCCAACCTGCCCCGCAGAAGACAGCCAGCCCTCGCGGCGTGGCAGCAGGCACGGCAGAGGACCCCGGCGTGAGTTGGCAACTCCTCGCCAAGGCCGCCGGCCACCTCGCCAAGAAGAAGATCGCCGACAAAGTCACGCAGGGGTCCGGGCCTCGGTGGTGGCGGGTAGCCCTGATCGTCGCCATCGCCACCAGCCCACTCGCCGTTGTCACAGCCGTAGTTCTGCTTGGTGCCGTCGCCTTCGGCGCTGGAGCCCCCGTCGCCGCGGCCAGCGGAGCCGTCGGTATCCCCCCGGTCTTGTTCTCCGCCTACCTCACCGCCGAAGCCAACGCCCGCATGATCGCACCCGACTGTGTGGTGGATTGGCCGATCGTCGCCGGCATCTGGAAGGTCGAATCGAATCACGCCATCACCGGTGGCCGCACCATCACCCCGGACGGGAACGTCACCCCACCGATCTATGGGCCGACCCTCGACGGATCTACCCCCGGCACCGCCGTCATCCCCGACAGCGACAACGGCATGCTCGACGGCGACACGACCTGGGATCGGGCCGTAGGACCCGCCCAGTTCCTCCCCGGCTCGTGGCGCGCCTACGGCCAAGACGCCAACCGGGACGGCGTCGCCGACCCGCAGAACGTACACGACGCCGCGCTCGGCACCGTCGCTCACCTCTGTCTCACCGCCCCCGGCGACTACACGAACCCCATCGACCTCGCTGCCGCGCTACGCCGCTACAACAACTCCGAAACATATGTCACCACCGTCGCCGGGTGGATCGACTACTACCGCAGCTTCACCCTCACCAACGGTTCGGTCACCGCCGACGGCCTCTACGCATTCCCCCTCCCCCACGACACCGTCACCCTCGACCAGATCCGGGCCAGCCACCACGACTACCCCGCCTCCGACCTCGCCGTGACTGAAGGCACCCCCGTCTACGCCGTACACCCTGGCACTGTCTCCAACGTGTACGAGCCGTGCCCTACCTGCACCTGCGGCTGGGGCGTCACCATCACCGGGCTCGACAACCACCGCTACACGTACTGCCACGGCACCCAGCTCGCCGTCGAAGCCGGGACCGAGGTTGCCGCCGGTCAGCTGGTCATGCTTGCCGGTGCCACCGGCAACGCCCAAGGCCCGCACCTCCACTTCCAGATCCGCAACCCCACCGGAACCCTCGTCTGCCCCCAGACACTGCTCGAAGCCTGGTGGACCGGCATCGGGCTCAGCCCCGTCACCGCCCCTACCGACGGCTGCACCCACTGAAAGGAACCCGACATGCCAACCGACCCCGATACCCCCGTCGACGAGATCCTCACCAGACAACGGATCGCCGACGCGTTCGCCGCCCTCGCCAACCCCGGAACCGACACCACCCGGGTCGGCCTCGCCGAGGATGAGCGGCGCAGCATCGCCCGAGCGGTCGACCGGTCCGACCATCACATGGCTGCGTTCGCCCACACGCTCATCGACGACTGGGACCAGCTCGACCTCGACGACCAGGTCGCCGGACTCTTCCTCTTCGCCGAGATCACCAGAAACTCTCGCAACACGAAGCGCGAGCTGGGAGTGCAGCGATGAGCACCAAACCGTGTCTCAGCTGCGATAGCGAAACCCACGTCGACACCCAAGGCCTATGCCCCTCATGTCGCGATGAGCTGCGATTCGTCGTACGACCCGTCGCACACCGGGAGGCGTACCGGCGGCGCGTCGCCGCAGAAGCCAACCTTCGAGCCGAGATGGAACGACTCGGCGTCGTCGTCATCACCAGCGTCCCGGCCGACAACAGCCTGTGGATCTGCGACTTCTGCAACGACCAGATCCCCGTCGAAGGCGAGTACACCCTCATTCCCCTCCTCGGCAGCCACGCCCTCTGCACCAGCTGCGTCTCCGGGATCCCCTACTGGCCCGACGGCTGGACCAAGCCGACCCCGCGGGCCTGCCGCTGCGACGCCTGCCAACTACCCCTCCTCCGCTGCCTCGACAGAGAACAACGGCGCCACGACCGGCAGCGAGGGATAGGACTGTGACCCCGCCCGCGGCCCAACCGGACGCCGAGAAGCTCCTCACTGTCGTCGCCGGCGTCCTGGTTGCCGCTTGTACGCTCGTGTGGAGCGCTGGCCAGCTTGCGGCCCGCCTCTGGCAGGGCACCTGGCTCCCCACACCGCTGTTCGACAGCCCGATCGTTCTCCTTCAACTCGCCGCCGACCCCACCGATCCCACGAATGCCTGGCCGGAACCGGCACGGAGCCTCCTCCCCGGAACTGTCACCTACTACACCACGCTCACCGTCATCACCCTTGCGCTCCTCGCCATCGCCGCCTACGGCTACCGCTCGCACCAGGGCCAGACAGAGGAGTCTGGTTCTGCGCGCTGGGCCAAGCCACACGACCTCAAACCCCTCCTCATCCGCCGACCCCAACCCGGACGGCTCACCCTCGGCACTGTGCACCGGCGGCTCATCGCCACCGAAGCTCAACACTCCGTCGCCGTCATCGGGCCAGCCGGCACGGGCAAGACCACCGGCTTCGCCATCCCCGCTCTCCTCGAATGGGACGGACCCGTGATCGCCACCTCCGTCAAAGGCGACCTTCTCGAACACACCATCACCCACCGCCGAACCATCGGAGACACCTACGTCTTCGACCCCGTCGCCTCCACAGGTGAACCGACCGCAGGATGGTCACCACTCCATACCTGTACCGACTGGCAAGGCGCCCTGCGCATGGCCGCATGGCTCGCGTCGACGGCCCGCGCCGGAGAACGAGGCGGCCTCCAAGACTCAGACTTCTGGTACGCCGTGGCTCAGAAGCTCCTCGCCCCACTCCTCTACGCCGCCGCTACCAGCGGAGCCACCATGGCCGATGTCCTCCGCTGGGTAGACCTCCAAGACGAACAAGAACCCATCCAAGCCTTGCAGAAGGCCGGCAATGTCGACGCTATCCAGGCCTTCGCTGCCACGATCAACCGAGAAGACCGGACCCGCTCCTCCGCCTACACCACAGCCGAAACCGTCCTCGCCGCCTTTGCCGACCCAGGCGTCCTCAACACCACGACCCGTACCCCCACCATCGACCCTGACCGTCTCCTCGACGGCGGCAACCACACCCTCTACATCTGCGGACCGCTCCACGAGCAAGCGCGTCTCCGCCCCCTCTTCACCGCCCTCATCGAGCAGACCATCGCCCGCATCTACGACCGAGCCAACCGCACGACAGACCGACTCGCCAAGCCGCTCCTGCTCGCCATCGACGAAGCCGCCAACATCGCCCCCCTCCCCGACCTCGCCCAAATCGCATCCACCGCCCGTGGAGTCGGCATCCAACTCGTCACAATCTGGCAAGACTTCGCCCAAATCCAAGCCCGCTACGGCACCTTCGCCCAGACCGTCATCAACAACCACCGCGCCAAAGTCATCCTCGCCGGCATCTCCGACACCCCCACCCTCGACTACATCAGCCGCCTCATCGGCGACGAAGCCGCCGTCGAGCAATCCCGCACCCGGAACCCTGACGGCAAAACCAGCACCACCGAAACCGTCCGCCACCGGCCGCTCGCCCCCACCGCCGATCTCAGACGCGCCGACACCGGCACCGGGGTACTCATCTACGGAAACTTCCACCCAGCGCGACTGAAGTTACGGCCTTGGTACCAGCGAGAATGGGGCTCGTAGCTGGAAGAGCCGGGGGTGCTGTCGTCATCGTGCGGTGCCCTCTCGCTCGCGTCGTCGCAGAAAACGCGTACCTTCACCGTGTGGCGAGATGTGACAGAACTGGTCGTTGCACTCCTCCGGCCGGCGATGTCGCAGAGGAATCGACAGTTGCTAAGACAACGAGCACACCCGTGTTGCTGCCGTCGAGGTCTCCCGATCGGCGGTCGGGGAGCCCGGACCACTGGCGAGCGGCCGAGCCGTTGCCGTGCCGCTTGGCCTCAGATCGGACAAATACCTTGCGGTGGGGGCGGCGCGGTCGCCAGGGGCCGCGGACGCAGGATCGGTGCACGCCGCCGAGGAGACCACCCTATCCCTGGGCGGCGGCCTTCGCCCTCAGAGAGGCCGCGTACTCGAGCACCTTGTCGAGAGCAGTGATACGCAGGTCCGGATCGGTTAGCTGTTTCAGCACCTCTGGACACCCGGCACCCGCGAGGCGGTTGCCTAGTTCAATGATCTGAGCGGGGTCGTCGATGCCATCGTGCTCCGCGCCGAGTTCCGCTAGTGCGATAACGGCGAGCAATTCGCAGAGTCCGTCAGGCATCTGGACGGACCGCGTGTCCGCGAACTTGCGCCCCCAAGTGGACGATGGCCCTTCGAGCGGCGGGATGCCGCGGGCAAGCGCCGAGGTGATCGCGAACGCCCAAAAATCAAGCTGTCGACGAAAGGGAGCTCTTTCAGGACTAACGGATCCCCTCTGATGCTGCTGCACGAAGCGCTCGATCTCGTCTTTTGACCGATCGGGGAGTCGAAGCGTGTGGGCTTGAGAAGACAGGAGGGTGGTGAAGTAGTTGATAGTGACTCCTCTTCTAGGTCCGCTTGTTCCACCCGGGCGAGCCAGCCCGCCCTGCTCGCTCGCAGGTGTCGCAGTATTGGCGCGGTCCGCACTTGCAGAGGAGCGCAACGATGCGTTGTTCGGTCCAGTTCACAACGTCGCCTCCCCCGCCTGCGTCAATAGCGTCCCATTGGCCGGTGAGCGTGTAGGTGGCGCCGGCGTGTGCCGCGACAGTCTCGACTTCCGAAGGAGCTTCTAGGTCGGATCCGGTGAGGAGCAAGATCGGTTGGCTGGCGTTCTCGGCGGTGACCCGCAGGGTGTTTCGTCGTACCGCGCCTGACATGAAGTTCAGAAGTGAGTCGGCGATCAGTGGTGCGTGGGTTCGGGATTCGGTACACAAGGCGAGCACGAATGACAGTGCGAGCACCCGACGGGAGGCGCCGTTGATTTCGATCGCTGGCATGGCACGTTCCCGACTGTTAAGTGCGAATATCTCGTAGTCGTCGGGTCTCTCGTCGATAGAGCGGAGGCCCACGGCAGCGATCATCTTCAGGGTGGCCTTGTTGCGCTGAACCTCGTCGAAGTCGTCGTCGGAGACGTTGGCGGCCATCTGAGCAAACAGGCGATTCATGTGCTGAGAGAGCTCACCCACCTGTTCGGCCTGAATAGTTCTGTATGCCCTGTTGAGGACCTCGCCAACCAACTCGGCGACAGATTGTGCTGCGCGCTTGTCCGCCGCGGCTCTCTCGTTGCGTTGGCGTTGGTGGATCCTTTTCTCAAGCGAGTCGATGTTGCTGGTGAGGGGAGGGAGTTCGCTCTCGTCGATTGCGAGGTTGCGATTGAGATTTCCGACTTGGGTTTCGAGCGCCGCTATCTCATCGCGGATGACCTGGATCTTCTCCTCGTCTAGGGCGTCGAGCTTGGCATTAATGTCGCGTTTCTCCAACCCAACGTCGGAGAGCTCTTTGTCGAGGTCGGCGAGGTCGGCGGCACGGTGCTGTCTTCGAGCGTCCCATCGGGTAGCTGCGGCGTGGTCGTTCAGCGACTTGGCAGCATCGTGAAGCTGCCCGAGGTAGTTGGCGCGTTCCTCCTGCTGAGCCGATTCCGTGATCCGATCCTGGACGTGCTGCCGATGCGTCCCGTCTGCGATGAGATCCTGCCCACACACACATGTCCCGGTCTCTAGGAGGTCACGGACGAAGTTGAGATGCTTGAGAGGTATGTGGCCCTCTTCGTAGAGCGGTCTTAGAACTCCGTAGGCATTGGAAATCTGAGTGGAAGCATGCGAGGCGAGCAGGTCTATCGACTCAAGTTCGCTGGCGAGAAGGCTGAGGGCGGTTGAGCGCTCTTTCGTTGCACGGTCGTATTGACGTCGGTTCTCGGCAAGCCGCATCCTGAGTTCGTTCGCAGCACCGACATCCTTCAGCTCCGTTTCGAGGTCGTCACGCCGTTGATGAAGCCGATCCTCGAGTTCGGTCTTCTGTGTTCTCTGATCTGCGATCTTCTCCGCGAGCTCTGCTGCCTCGGCTCTGAGCTGTTCGAGGTCCTCTTGGAGAGCGTCCAGGTGGGTGTCGCCGATGGCTTTGGTGGCTTGCGCTCCGAATCCCCGTCCAATTTCGGCCACGCGCTTGGCGGCGTCCTTGAAGACGTCGATGCCGAGGAGACTGTGAACGGCCGCTGTCGTCTTCTCGATTACGTCCTGACGTCGCATGACCTTGTTCTCGCTTCCGCCGACGAAGTCGGCGGCTTCGTCGGCATCCATCACGAAGAAGTCACGAAGACTCCACGGTAGGAGCTGTTCAACGACGAGGTCGACGCCCGCTGTGTGCGGTGCCCACGTTCCATCGCCTTCTTTGATCATGAGTTGGGTTTGTTCGTTGATGCGACGAAAATCTGGTTCGTTGTCCTTTGCCGCTGGCTTCCCAATCGTTGTGACCGATCGCACCAGCTGATAGATGGTCGTGGTTGGATTGCCCTCAGTCGCGTATCGGGTCGAGCCGTCGGTCTCGAATTCGACCGTGACCTTGGTCTTGATTCCTGTGTCATCGGGTTGCCACCAGGCCGGGTGGAGCGAGAAACGTGAGGAATCTCCCGGGAGTCCATCCTCGCCATACATCCCCCATCGGAGCGCGCGGAGCAGAGTTGTCTTCCCCGACCCGTTTTCTGCTCTGATGACTGTTAGGGGCTGCTCTGGGTCAGTAGAGGGCTCGACCACAATGTTGTCGAAGCACACGAAGTTGTCGATTTCGATTCGGCGGAGCCTCAACATCGCTACGACTCCTCGCTGTTGATCTGGGTCAACGCCGTGGCGAGAATCTTGTCCTCGATTAGTTGTTTGATGCGCGTGTTCTTAAGCCTGGATCCACCGATGAGCAGCGGCTGAGCTGAGTGGCGTATCCGCGGAAAATGCCTCCCTGCCAGGGATAATCGGGATTGCACAGCCCCGATCGACCCCTGACAAGGAGGCACCTTTCTGATGC
>Ga0214472_10000465_pt1 | contig 49980 bp, 65 predicted proteins | sample RVTome_6_FD_207662 | JGI IMG/M metagenome (GOLD analysis project Ga0214472, IMG submission 207662) | Soil microbial communities from uranium-contaminated site in the Upper Colorado River Basin, Wyoming, United States - RVT140D175 | ecosystem: Environmental > Terrestrial > Soil > Contaminated >...
GGGTGCTTAGCACCGATGATCGTCGAGTCGTAGCCGCCTTCGTCGCGCTAGACCCCCAGACCGAGGGCGTAGGAACGCTCAAGGCCCGCTGCGCCGCGCTGGAGGAGGGGCTGGGGCAGATTCGGGAACAACAAGGGCTGCGACGATGCCTGTGGTGCTATCGCAGCCACCGCCCTGAATGGCATCGACCCCGACTACGAAGCAGCGCAGGCCAGCCGCGACCAGGAGGCGAAGTCGTGAGCCCCCGCTACGGCCCGACCGCGCCGCCCGACTGGGACCTGATCCGCGAGGAGTCATTCCGCAACGCCGGCCGCATCGAGGTGTGCATCTTCTGTGGCGCAGAAGGCGATCCGGGCATCGCGGGCCGGACGCACGACGGCGACGAACGCGACGTGTGCGACGCGTGCGTGCGCGAGATGGCGCGGAGGCTACGATGAGCGCGTTCGCCTACTACGCCCGCTGTCCGCGGTGCCGCGGCGTCGTCATGGCTACCGTGGACGCTCCTGATACGAAGAGGGCCACGGCGCGAGAAGTCGCGGCCGCGGTCGCACGCGGCCTCGTTGTGCTCCGCGCGTCGGTAGCGAAGGTACGGGCGATGAGGTGGTGCGGCCATTGGAATGGCTTGCCCGTAGACGGCGGCTCCCTCGCTGAGCACAGCATCCTGGGGACGCGGTCGTGAGCGATCTCGCGGCAGAGATACGACGGTTGAGCGCGGAGGCCGACAAGGGCACATGGAAGCGGCGGGGCAGCACCGTGATCACGAACGACCCAGTAGCAGAACAGCGTCAGCGAGACCGCGACGCCCGGATGGCCGCGAACCTCAAGACCCCGAACGACTACGACTCCGTGGCGGGCTACGGCGGAGCCCTCATCGCTGAGAGCATGTACGAAGCGAATGCGGCTCTCATGGCCCTGCTTCGGAACAACGCTGAGCTACTTGCCGATGCGCTGGACGGAGGGACGCGGTCGTGAAGTCAGAGCGTCGCGAAGACCTGGAGCAGAAGGAGATTGAGCGCTGGCGTGCGCGCCTCTCCGAGCGGCGCGAGGGCAAGCACAACACCGACAACATCGGCTGCAACGTGCAGAAGGTCGGCCTCGCGCGGCTGGGGATGCTCGGCAAGCAGATCGTCTACGACGAACAATCGGTGCTGCGCATGATGGAGGGCATCTGGATCGGCGAGGGTATCGAGGCCGGCTACATGTCGCAGATACCGGCCATCTCCGAAGACATGGAGGGCGTCACCACGCTCGACATCTACACGACGATGCCGGAGGAGATCAAGGTCACGTCGCGGTCGAGCCGCGGCGACCCGACGGAGCGAGAGCGCTGGATGATCCAGCTCGGCGAGCAGGCGTACCGCGTCGCCCGGCCCGAGGCGAAGAACATTCGCGGCCGCCTGCGCATCTGGTATCGCCGCGCGGACTATCAGAAGATGCACTGCCCCGATCACGGCGTACCGCCCGATGATGGTCCGAAAGAGAAGCATCCCGACACGGGGCGGATGCGGAAGATCTGCCCGGAGTGCCGCGATTGGCTGACCAGCTCCAACGACACGATCCACTACCGCGTCTACGAGGTCGTCTGGCCGCGCGAGGAGCTGGCGTCGATGCACGCGATCCTAGCGTGGCGCGAGAAGGCGCTCGACGCGCAGATTATCGACGTCCGCTACCAGCCCGGCAACCCGCCGCCGATCATGTGGGGCTACCCGGACGAATGCGCCACCTGCGCTGTCAAGGAATGGTGGCAGTGCCCGACGATGACGCCGGGCGACGCACCCGACACCCTGGAAGAAGACCTGTTGGCAAGCATCCAGAATCTACAGGAGGCGAAGCCGTGACGCTGCCACGCGGCTTTGGCGCGTCGGATATCGAGGACGGGCCCACGGAGCGGCAGCTCGAATATGCACAGCAACTCATCAACCGCCTTGAGGACGCTGGCGAACCAATGCGGGACTACGAAAACAAGGTGGACGGCTGCGACTCAATCACGGAGATGAGCGCACTGATCCAGGAGATGCTCGACGAGCTAGGAGCGGAGTATTGACCAATGGCTAAGCGAACAAACGGACAGGACGGAACGCCGACGGCGCTGGCGCCGCAGCCGGAGGGCAGCACGGCGCTGGCGCCGCTGGAGGACATGACGGAGCTGGACGGCTTCGGGCAATCGGACATCGTGATCCCCGTCTGCTCGCTCGTACAGCCCATGTCGCAGGGCAAGGGTACGCCCGGGCAGTACGGGTTCCCCGACGGGCGCTCCGTGGCCGAGATGCGCGTCGTGGTCGTACACATGATGCCCACGCGCGCGGCCTGGGGAGATATCAGCGAGGGGATTCAGGAGCCGCTCTGCCGGAGCGCGGACCGCAAGGCCGGATACTCCCGCTACCCCGAACGCATCGCCACCGGCGCGACGGGCGAGCAGCCTCTCGACCAGGGCGTCGAGCTGTCCTGCGTGGACTGCCCGCTCGGGCCGACGAATCGCACGTTTCAGAAGAGGGCGGACGGGCTCTGGTGCCCGGACGGCTACACACTGCTGCTCGCCGACTTCCAGACGGCGCAGCCCTTCATGTTCTACGTGAAGGGCATGGCGTTCAAGGAGGTCAAGGCAAAGATCGTCAGCCCGACGATCACGCGGTCGCGCCAGAGCGGGCAGTACGAGCCCTGGTCGCTGTCGTACCTCTGGCAGATCAAGCTCATCGAGCAGCCGGGGAAGAAGTACTACGTGCCGGAGATCATGCCGGACGGCGAGCTCGAGCCTGCCCACGCCGCCTACTACGCGGCGATGTACGCCGAGCTGGGCAGCCGCGCCAAGGCGCAGACGCTCGACGAGCCGGAGCCCGCGCCGGTCGAGGAGTCCGCGCCCGGCCTGGACCTGTAGGGCCGGGCCAGTGGCGATGCCCCCGTGCCCGCGCTGCCGCTCACGTTCCGCGATGGAGCAGCGCGAGGATTGGTTCGGGCCATACCAGGCCTGCCTCTACTGCGGCAACGTGATCGAGCAGAAGTTAGGGGCGGCCGCGCCGGAGCCGCCGCCAGAAGACGCGAGGAAGGCCGTGCGCCACGGTAAGCCTCACACAAGAGGGATACGCCTCTAGCAGGGGCGGGAAGGGAGCAGGGATGCGATTCGAGCTAGGGCCAGGGGCCGAGTGCGATCTTGATGCGCTGATCGAGAGCCGCCTTCTCGTGCAGGCCAACTCCGGCGGAGGGAAGTCGTGGCTCCTGCGCCGCCTCTTGGAGCAGACCTTCGGGCACGTGCAGCATCTCGTCATCGACCCCGAGGGCGAGTTCTCCAGCCTGCGCGAGCGGTACGACTACGTGCTGGCCGCGCCGCGTGGTGGCGACACGACCGCCGAGCCGCGGGCCGCAAAGCTGCTCGCGCAACGGCTCCTGGAGCTGAACGTCTCCGCCATCCTGGACATCTACGAGCTGAAGGCGCACGACCGCGTGCGCTTCGTGCGCTACTTCCTGGAAGCCCTGGTCGACGCGCCGAAGGCGCTGTGGCATCCGGCGCTCGTGATCATCGACGAGGCGCACGTCTACTGCCCGCAGAAGGGCGATGCGGAGAGCGCCGGCGCGGTGATCGACCTCGCCACGCGCGGCCGCAAGCGAGGCTTCTGCTCCGTGATCGCGACGCAGCGCCTCTCCAAGCTGCACAAGGACGCGGCGGCGGAGTGCAACAACAAGCTGATCGGGCGGTCGTCGCTGGACGTGGATATGCGCCGCGCGTCTGAGGAGCTGGGCTTCGCCGGGCGCGAAGAGCAGCACCAACTGCGCGAGCTGGAGCCGGGCGAGTTCTTCGCGTTCGGCCCTGCCCTGAGTCGCGTCGTGACGAAGGCCATGATCGGCCCCGTCGAGACCCAGCATCCCAAGACGGGCGGGCGGCAGGCGTCAGCGCCACCACCGCCGACCGAGAAGGTGCGCGCGTTGCTGCCCCAGCTTTCGGACCTTCCCGCAGAGGCCGAAGCCGAGCGCAAGAGCCTGGACGATCTCAAGCGCGACAACGCCGAGCTGCGCCGCAAGCTGACGGTCGCAGCAAAGGACGCTCCGCCACCGAGCGAGGAGCTGATCGCGTCGCGGGTGGCCGCTGGCGTCGCGCAGGTGCAGCGCGCGGCAGAGCGCGAGACCGCAGAGGTAGCGCGCCGCGTCGCCGTCCTGGAGAACGTCGTAGGGAGCGCGAGCCGCGAACTGATCGTCATGGGCGAGCGGCTGGCGAAGGCGACGAATGGCACGATCCCGAAGCCTGTCGCGCGTACCCCCGTCGCGAGCGCCCCGCCTGCGCCACCGAAGCCGCGGCCTGCGCCGCCGGTTGGGGAGCCTGGCGATCTCTCGGGCATCCGCTCTGGCGCGCAACGCATCCTGCGCGAGCTGGCGCGCCGCCACCCGTTGACCTGGACGAAGGCGCAGGTAGCGCAGCTCACGGGCTTCACGGCCAGCGGCGGGACGTTCACGACCTACCTGGGCGACCTCAAACGCGCGGGCCTGATCCTGGTCGAGCGCAACGACGTGCGCGTGACGGACGCGGGCCTAGACGCGGCGGGAGAAGTGCCGAGTGCTCCCGCCACGCACGACGAGGTGATGGCGATGTGGCGCGACAAGATGCGGTCGGGCGAGTTCCGATTGCTGGAGGCGATCGCGGAAGCGGGCGAGGACGGCATCGACAAGGCGGCGCTCGCAGAGGCTACCGAGTTCACCATGACGGGCGGGACGTTCTCGACGTACATCGGGACACTGCGCCGGAACGGACTGATCTCGGTTGAGGCCGGCCAACTCGTGCCATCGCCGATGCTCTGGCCGGAGGGGCTGGCATGAGCAAGACCGCCTGGGCGAAGAAGATGAAGCGCGAGTCGAAGCGCAACGTGCTTGCAGACGGCCAGGGAGCGCGGAAGAAGAAGCCGGCGCATCGCACGCAGGGGTCGGCGCGACACAAGCGGGCGTTTGTGGGGAAACAGGCATGAGCGTCATCGGCATCGACCCCGGCCTCTCCGGCGCCATCGCCATCCTGCGCGACGACGGCAGCGCCGAAGTCTACGACGCGCCGACGATGTGGGTACCGAAGGGGAAGGGCCGACGTCGTGAGTACCTGCTGGGGGACGTGCTGGACACGCTACGCCTGGCCGGCATCACCGTCGCCGCGATCGAGGCCGTGTCGACGCGGCCGGGCCAGAGCGCGCAGTCCAGCCTGTCGATCGGCTACGGCAAGGGCATCTACCTCATGGGGCTGACGGCGCTCAGCATCCCCTTCGAGATCGTGACGCCGCAGCGCTGGAAGGGCGTGATGCTCGACGGCGTGGGGAAGGACGGCAAGGACAAGGTCGCATCGCGGCTCGCAGCGCAGCGGCTGTTCCCGAAGGCGGACCTCGGAAGCCGAAAAGACCAGGGACGGGCGGAAGCGCTCTTAATCGCGGAGTACAGACGGAGGCAAGGATGACCGACAACAACCGCATTCGCATTCGCGTGATCGAGATGGAGGGTGCGAAGGACGACCTGACAAGCGTCCTTGCGTTCATCACGGGCGCACCGAACGTGGCGGAGCCGATGGCGCTGCCGGAGGCCGTCGACGCGGAGCCGGAGCGCGCGCCGGAACCCGCGGCCCAGACCGACGAACCAGAGGCCGAGCCGCCGGAGCCACGCCCAAAAGTCGCCCGCAGCCGGTGCGAGGGCTGCGGAGGCCATTGGAGCAGCCTGATACACGGCGAACACAAGCGCCAGATGGCTGCCCAAAGTGCGGAGCCGGCCGCGTTCTCATGAGCGTCAACGAAGACGGCGATCGGCATTGCCTCTGCGGGTTCGTGATCTACGACACCGTGGCGGAGCCGATCGCCGACGTCGTCCCGGGAACACGGAATAGAGGGCCCCGCCACGGGAAGATTCGGCTGTAGTTGCAGAAGACGAACATCTCGTGGGCAACGCACTCAAGCAACCCTCTCTATACCCAGAAGGACGGGAAGGCGGGCTGGTACTGCACGAAGGTATCGCGGGGCTGCCGCAACTGCTACGCCGAGACGCTCAACCTGCGCTTCGGCAACGGCGTGCCGTACACGGAGGCGAACCGCGGCCTGGTGACGTGGCGGCTGCGCGAGTCGGAGTTCAGGGCGTGGGCGCGGCTCAAGACGCCAGCCCGTATCTTCGTGTGCGACATGACCGACTGGTGCCACGAGGACGTGCCGCTCGACTTCGCCTATCAAATCTGGGAGACAATGGAGAACACGCCACAACACACGTTCATGCTGCTGACGAAGCGGCCTGAGACGATGCGCGAGCGCGTTTCTGGGTGGCTGCGCTTCACCGACATTCCAGACAACGTCTGGCTCGGCGTCTCGGTGGAAGACCAGGCGACGGCGGACGCACGTATCCCGCTGCTGCTGGAGACGCCTGCGGCCATGCGTTTCGTGAGCTACGAGCCTGCCCTGGATGCTGTCGACTTCGACCAATACCTAGAAGCCGTTACCGACGGCGACTGGATACACCACGCCTTTGAAGGTGAGTGGGACGAGGAGCTGGCGAAGGCGACAGGACGCGGCGGGCCGTATTGCGCGCAGTGCGGCAACAGGGAACCCAACGTGCTGCACAGACCCCACGATGACGAGTACTGCGGCGGAGATTGCGACCAAGGGGCCAGCGGCGGACGTGCGAGGGTGCTCGTGCCCCGCCTCGACCTTGTGATCGTCGGCGGAGAGTCGGGACCGCATCATCGCCCGCTCGACCTCGCATGGGTACGCTCGGTGCGCGACCAGTGCCGCGACGCGGGAGTAGCTTTTTGGGGTAAACAGATGGCCGGCGTCCGGCCAGGGATCGCGCTGCCCGGCGACCTCGGCGACCAGGAGATGCCACGATGATCTTCAAGCCTGAACTCGTGCGGAAGGTGCTGGCCGGCACGAAGACGGTCACGCGGCGGCGGATACGCAACGGACGTCGCCCGCCCTACAAGGTGGGCCACGTCTACGCCGTCCAGCCTGGGCGTGGCAAGTGGCACGTCGGCCACGTCGTCGTGCTGTCGGTGCACGAGGAGCCGTTGATGGCCGTCGGCAGGCACGAAGCGGAGGCGGAGGGATTCGGCGACGGGACCGGGCTGGACGATCCGCTCGGTGAGTTCCGCGACTACTGGCGGCGGCTTCACGGAGTGTTCCTGTTCGACGAGCTGGTCGTCGTGATCGGGTTCGAGCTGTGGCCCTCGGAGCTGGGCTGCTGCGCTGAGATGCCAGATGGGGTGGGGTCGTGATCACGAAGTGGTCGGCGCTGGCTGTACTACTCGCGCTCATGGTCGGCGGCATCATCGTGCTGCTATCGGCCGTGCTCGTGGCCTACGCGCCGCTGAACGTCGTGTGGTCTGCGCTAGCGATAGGCTGGATGATCGCCCTGGCGTCGAGCCTGACGCTGCTGATGACCGATCGCGAACCCCCAGCGCCCCACGTAGGGGCCGGAGAACCACGCAGTTAGCCCGCCTAGGCGGGAGAAGGGAGACTGAACATGAACATCGTAACAGAGCCAAAGATCGAAGCCTGGCCGCTGGTCAAGGTGGAGACGAACCGAGAGCGCATCGTGAGGGCGCTCAGGGAAGCGGACGGCGTGGTGCCGCAGTGCCGCGTAGTGACGCACAGGGGCGAGGAGCGCTGCGCGATGGGTGTCATCCTCGACGTGTTCGGCGGGGAGCCGAACGACTGGCTGGCTTACGGTCGCGTTGGGATTGTTGGGCAGGTACCAGACGAGGTGCTCGGAGGCACGATGGTCGACTGCGTTTGGTACTGGAACGACCACGAACACCGCACATTCGCGCAGATCGCCGACAGGCTGGAACGCGACGATTCGCTCTGGGACTTGGAGCGAGCGAACCGGCCCTACACTGGCGGTCATAGCTGACGTGGCTCGCTCGGTGGCTCCCTTCAGCAGTCCTGGCAGCGATGATCGTCGCTGCGGCTGCCGGAGTCGCCGGGCAGGAAGGAGCAAAGCGTGACGAAGGGCAATCCGAACCCAAGCAAGCGCTGGCGGTGCTCAGTGTGCCGCAGGAGACGGACGACGACGAACCCGCGCCCGTTCTGTTGCCGGCGTCCGATGGTCGCCTAGATGCGCTCGCTGCTGCTCGCTGGGTGCTGCGCTGGCCTGGGAGCCCTGGGAATATGGGCCGTGGGCCGACGTTGGTGGGGCCGCCCCGTCCCGATGTGGTGGGCAGCCTCTTCAGTGAAAGCGACGATGGCGCTCTCGGAACGGATCGCCGATCTGGAAGCGTGGGCGTTGCAGATGGGGCCACCCTATCCGGCGCGGGCGGACTCGCCGAAGCCATCGACTACTGGGCCGCGTACTACGAGGTCGACGCCACGCTGATGCACGCCATCGCCCGCTGCGAGAGCACCTACGGCGAGGACCCGAACGCCTACAACGGCGCGTCCGGCCACTGGGGGCCGTTCCAATACAACATGACGACCTGGCTCGGGACGCCACCCGGCCAACGGGGGGACAGCCCGAACGACCCGTGGGCGAGCGCTGAAGCCACCGCGTGGATGATTAGCCAGGGGCGCCGGGGGGAGTGGAGTTGCTGAGATGCCTCCATGTTTCCCCAGCCTGCACCCTACGAATAGTCCTCAGGGTGACGCCGTAATGGGAGGCGAGTTGTTTCAGCGGTTCAGTCGAGGCGTGGATGGTCCGAGCATCGCCCTCGGTCAACTTCGCGGTGTTGCTCGCCTCTCCTCGCCGCGTGTTGGCGAGGCCCGTGTGATGCGCGTGCAGCGTGTTGGTGCTAGCCGTGACGTATTCGAGGTTGGTGGCGTGGTTGTTCTCTTTGTTCCCGTCGCGGTGGTGTCGCTGCATTCCATCGGGACATGGCCCGAGGAATGCTTCAGTAACGAGGCGATGGACGGTCGTGGTGATCGCGACGTTGTTCTTCGAGAGCCGAGTTCCGGGGTAGCCGCGCAGCCGAAGCTTGGTGCTGAGAATGCGACCGACCCATGTGTTGCGGTAGGCGGCGTCCCGCCGGACTCTTCCGAAACTGGAGACGCTGTAAAGGCCCTCGTAGCCAACGACAGCCCGCCACTCTTCGGTAAGATGATCTTGCATCGAAAGACTCCTTTCGGTGTCACGCGGGCGACCGTCACAAGCGGTGCGCCCGCTTCCAGTATACCAAGTTTCCCCTGGCGGGCGACACACTGGGAGGCGGCGGAGGCCGCGGCGTGGATGCTGGCCCAGGGACGGCGGGGAGAGTGGTCGTGCCGGTGACTAGTCGCCGCGTCTACCTGGCCGCGCGCTACTCGCGGCGAGAGGAGATGATCGACGTCGCCCGGCAACTGCGCGACCGCGGGCACGAAGTCACGTCGCGCTGGATCGAAGGCAACCACCTGATCACTGAGGAGCAGCTCGTCAACGACCGGACGCTCGGCATCCGTCTCGCCTCGGAAGACTGCGACGACCTGGAGCGGGCCGATCTGGTGATCTCGTTCACGGAGCCGCCACGCAGCGCCCCGAACCGCGGCGGCCGGCACGTCGAATACGGCCTTGCGCTCGGCCTCGGTACGGAGTGCTGGGTCGTGGGGCCACGAGAGAACGTGTTTCACGTCCTGGCGGATCGCGTCTTCGCGACGTGGGGGGAGGCGCTCGGTGCCCTCTAGGAAGGCCGGCCTTGTGGTGCAACGCGAGACGGAGGCGCGGGCCGTATGGCCGCCGCCCGGCGTCACGCCGTACTACGCCGACGATTCGGTGTGCATCATCCACGGGGACGCGCGGGAGCTTGTCCCCCTCTTGACCTGCGACGTGCTGATGAGCGACCCCGACTACGGCGTGGGCGTGAACTTCAGTGACCCCGACCGTAAGTACGTGAGCGGGAGCCGTGGGGCGCGTAACAGCAAGGACGCGGACGGCTTGCTCGTTGAGGTGCTGCGAGGCAGCCAGGTTGACCGCAATGCGCTCCTGTTCTGGAGCGGCTCCTGGACGCGCATCGAGGGATTCCGCGAGGCGGTCGCTGAGGCGGGCTGGCGGATCCACCACCTCGGCATCTGGTACAAGGCCAACGGCGCAGGGCCAAGCGGCAACGGCCTCGCCCGACGGTTCGAACCGTGGTTCTGGCTGGAGCGTGGGAAGGGACAGACACGGCGAGGTGAATGGAAGTTCCTGCCCGATGCCATCGATGTTTGTCGAATCGTGCCCGGCCACCAAGAAGCGATGGCGCACCCAACGCAGAAGCCGGAGGAACTGATGCGCCGCCTGATCCGCTTCTTCACAGTCCCGACCGACACGATCCTCGATCCGTTCATGGGCTCCGGCACCACACTCCGAGCTGCGAAAGACTTAGGCCGGAGAGCCATCGGGATCGACCTGGAAGAAAAGTGGTGCGAAATGGCGGCGAACCGCATGCGCCAGGCCGTGCTGCTCATCGGGCCCGACGCCGCCCAGCTATCGCTACCCACCACGGGGAAGTGACGTGAATGTGGCTGCACCTACCATCCTCAGTCTGTGCGCCGGCGGCGGCGGACTCGACCTCGGAGTCGGACTCGCCTTACCCGATGCTCGCACGGTCTGTTATGTGGAAGTCGAAGCATCGGCGGCCGCAGTTCTGGCAGGTGCGATGCAAGCAGGTTTCCTGGCTCCAGCGCCTATCTGGAGTGACCTGCTCACCTTCGACGCAGGAGCGTGGCGCGGCCTCGTGGATGGCGTCGTTGCGGGCTACCCGTGCCAGCCGTTCTCAGCCGCCGGCAAGCGGCTCGGACCCAGCGATCCCCGCAACATGTGGCCTGCCGTTGCCCGAGTGGTACACGACGCTGCTCCAGGCTTCGTCTTCCTGGAGAACGTCGCCTCCGCTGATCTCCTCTGGTACTACTGGACGGAAGTCCGACCATGCCTTCAAGCTCTGGGCTTCGATGTTGCGGAGGGCATCTTCTCAGCGGCGGAGGTGGGCGCGCCACACCTTCGGGAGCGGCTCTTCGTCCTGGCCTACTCCCGACACCGCGCCGGAAGCTCCGAACAGCGGGTCGAACAAGAAGAGCGACACGGCGAGCTTAGGAGTGATGGCGAAGATGTGGCCGACACCCGCCGCAAGCGACGACAACAAGAGTCCCGAGGCGCACATGGCGATGAAGCAGCGCATGAAGGGCGGCCCGCGCAACACGATCACGAGCCTCCAGGTCAAGGTGCAGCTCTGGCAGACGCCGAGCGTAGCGGTCACGCTGGGCGGCAACCTGACCCGAGGCGGAAACCGCGCCGACGAGCCGCTGCTACGAGGCCAGGCGAAGCTGTGGCCGACGGCAGCGGGCGACGGTCATCAGACGCGACACATGGGCGGGAATCTAGCATTAGGCGGCGCGGCCCAACTGTGGCCGACGGACGCGATGCCTTCCCTCCCGGCCCAGGCGACGACTGGACAGCTTGGCTCGCCGACTGGCCTGGTACTGAACCCGCGCTTCGTCGAGATGCTGATGGGCTGGCCTTTCGGAATGACGAGCTTAGAGTCCTCGGAAACGGAGTCGTACCAGCAGTGGCTGCAAAGGCATTCCGCACACTGAACCACCTAGCCACCACTCGAAACTGACGGAAAGGAGGTAGACCACCATGTACGGAGAAACGCCAGCACCACCGGCGGACGAGCCGGTAACCGATCCAGCACCGCCGACGGCCCCGCCGCTCAGCGGCGACACAACGCCCGCCGAGTCGAACGCTGACCCGCCGGCCAGCGAAGGCGAGGAGAAGCCCGCCGACGCGCCCGCCGGCGAGCACATCGTGTAGCCCGATCCTGTGATCGCACGTCCGGCGCAGTCCCAGGATGGCTGCGCCGGATACGCGAGGGCAGGAGGCCAGGAGGACAGCAGGGAGGCGCGCAATGACGGCGAACCAGCTCGAGCTATCCGTCGCGGCAGGGATGCTGATGGCGCCGCGGGACAACGTGCAGACGGCGTGGGGACTGCTGCGTAGCTCCGACTTCGAGGAGCCGCGCGCGCAACTGGTCTACGATGCGCTGGCGCACGCCTGGTCCGGCGGCGAGGAGTCGCTGCCGGCGGCGTACGAAGACGCCTGCGAGCTCGTGGCGCTCTGTGGATCGGTGCGCTGGCGCGTCCCGGTCGACGAGGCGTGGCTCGCCGTCGAGTACGTGATGCGCGAGGCCCCGTGGCCGGCTCCGCGCTTCGTAGCGGCCTGTGAGGAGCTCGCCGCGCACGCCGCGCTGCGCCGTGTGCGCGTTCAGGTGGGCGAGTGGTACGTCCGGCTCTCCGGCGGCGGCCCCGCCGACTACGGCCCGCGAGAGGGCAAGGACGCCCTGGACACGCGGCGCGTGCTCGCAGGCCTGCTCAGCGACATCAGGGCGGCGCTGAGGCAGGCGCAGCCCGAGAAGAAGGCGACGTCGGGCGCCGTACCGGCCATCGGGGAATGGTAGAGGACGGGCGGGATGCGGCGTTCTTTGCAACGCCGCCACGCAAGCGCTATCTCGTCGAAATCTGCGGCCGCCGCTCTCCGGCGGGCTATCTCTGCTACATGAACCGCGGGCACGACGGCGATCACTACGACGGCGGGGCGGAATGGTGGGGGGAGCGAGGATGATCAACTTCGGCCAGGCGTACACCGAGTACGCATCGGCGCGCACCGACTCACCTATTGAGTTCCACCGGTACGCAGCCGTGACGGTGTGCGCGGCCGCGCTCGGCAACCGCGTGTACATCGACGCCGGCTGGGGCCGCATCTATCCTTCCATGTGGACCTGCCTCGTGGGGCGCTCCGGCGTGCGCAAGTCCACCGCGGTAAACCTCGCCGCTTCGCTGCTGATCGCCGCTGATGAGTCGCTTGCTCTGCCCCAGGACTTCACGCGCGAAGCGTTCTACGACCAGCTGGCCTCGCAGCCGTTCGGCCTGCTGCACTGGCGCGAGATGGGCTCGGTGCTCAAGGCGCTGTCGCGCGACTACAACGCCGGCACGAAGGAGACGCTGACCGACCTGTGGGACTCGCCATCCATCGTGAAGCGCCGAACCAAGGCCGGCGAGGTGACGATCACGCGGCCGGCGCTGTCCATCCTTGCCGCCGGGAAGCCCCGCTGGTTCGTCGAGGCCGTCCGGCGCGAAGACATCGAGGGCGGCTTCATCTCGAGGTGGATGTTCGTGTCGGCGGATCAGAACAACGGGCGCGGCACGTTCTTCGGCAACGCTAGGTCGGACGCTGAGCAGCACCAACGAGATTCGCTCATCGATCACCTGCGCCGGCTGACGCAGCACGAGGGCCACGTCTCGCCCGGCGAGGGCGCCGCGACGCTGGAGTCGTGGCTACGCCGGTTCGAGGGGGAGTGGAAGGACGACGAACGAGATCCCGCCGACTTCGCCCAACGCGCGGGGACGCAGGTAACGAAGTTGGCGATCGGCATCCAGGCCTGCCGGGGCATCTCGTATCTGGACGCGCTCATGCCCGAAGCGGTCGAGCAGGCGATTCAGTTGTTCGAATACAGCCTGCGCTGCGGCGTCGCGCTCGTCGACCAGGTGATCGGGCACACGAAGGATGCGGAGCAGATCGATGATGTGCGCAAGGCGCTTCGCAGCGCCGGGAAGCTGTCGCGCATGGCCCTTGTGCGGAAGATGCGCATGAAGGCGAGGCTGCTCGACGAGTGCATCGCGACGCTCATCGAGGGTGACGAGGTGTCGGCCGAAACAGAGGAGCCGGAGGAGGGCGGCCCCGGCCGCCGCCCGGTGGTCTATACGTGGCGTGGATAAGCAGCGGAATTCCTTCCCAGACGAGGGAATTACTTCCTTCCAATTCCTTCCGTATTCCTTCCTGATTTTTGGGAAGGAAGTCACATTATGTCGTGTTATTATACGTGTGGTTGTAGTTAGGGTTTACGGGTGTAGATAGGCAGGGGTAGGAAGTAAGACGGAAGGAATGGAAGTAATTAGGAAGGTTAGCAATTACGAAAGGCCTTCGGCCACGACCCAAGCAACGCCGCCGGCGGTGGCGTGGTAGAATAGGAGGCGAGATGGCGACAGATCTGACCGAACAAGAAGCGTTGCGTGGCGGAGCGCTTCGATCCCGACATGACCGACAAGGAGGTCGCCGCGCTCGTGCGGCAGATCGCGCAGGAGATCACTGAGGCTTTTCGCCCGCTCCTTGCTCACGTGGAGGCGATTGCCGCCGAAGCGGGCACTTCCCTGGATGATCTGGCAGAGGCGCTCAAGCGACATGCGGGGCTGAGCGAGGTACGTGATGGCAGCTAACGGCGCGCGAAAGACTAACGGCGGCAAAACGATGGTCGTTGGCGACGGCACCCCAGGACCGGGGCGGCCGCCCGGCGTCCCGAACAGGCTCACGAAGCAGACCATCCTGGCGGCGCGCGACGCCTTCTCCCCGGTGAACGAAAAGGCGCTCGAACTCATGCGGCGTCATCTCGGCTTCCACCTGGCCGCGCAGGAAGCGATCGTCCATATCCTCGCCGAGGGCAGCGTGATCGACATCCTCGCCCTACAGACGCTCAACGACGCGATGATACGCGGCGACTGCCCCACCTGCCGGCACATCTTCACCCTGTCGAGCGAGTACCGATTCGGCAAGCCGAAGTCCCAGGAGCTCGTGGAGGCGGAGACGGCCGAGGAGCTGGCGAGACTGATCGCCGAGGAGTACGGCAAGGACCCGCGCTCCGTCCTGCGCGACCTTCAGGAGGAGCGGCGCAAGCGCAGGGCGGTGTAACGGTTGCAGAAACTGTTTCAGCCCGCTACGATGCAGGCGTGAGCAACCCCGCTTGTCCTACATGCCACCGCAAGGGGACGTACTCGGCCAAGTTCGACCAATGTACTGCGTGCGGGCGAGGTACCGTGAAGGTGAAGACGCGGGCGCGCTACGGCGCTACGATCAGGGTGCCCACGCAGCCGCTGGAAACCGTTTCGCCTAATGGAACGGTTGCAGTCGGCGAGCGGTGCCCGACGTGCAAGCGTAAGGTTCCGCCCAAGAGCACGGAGCGAGTGAAGGCGTATCGGGAGCGGAAGCGTGATGTTCAAGAGTCCCGCTAGGGAGCGTCCCATCGTGGCCACGTTCGAGGAGTTCTTGGATATCATGTGGCGTACCTCAGGCCCCTTTGTCCTGGCCGCCATGCAGAACCCCACGATGCTCTCCTGGCTCTCGCAGGCGTGGGTCGCTGGGGCGGATGCGGAGCGGAAGCGTGGCTGAATTGACCATTGACCTCATCATGAAGGCCCGTGAGCGCCTGTTGGCTGATTCGGGGCCTCCTCCTTGGCCTGGCTGCTTCTACTGCGGCGAGCCTGTGTGCAACGAGTGGCATCCGATGCTCTGTGCTGCCTGCGTGGAGAAGCGCGGGTTGGAGAACTTCCTGGAGCGGAAGCGTGCCTGACCTCAGCGAGCCGCGCGCGTTGGCTTCTGGGCAACGTGGCCGCCTCTATCTGTGCAAGGGGTGCGGCGGCATTGCATCATGGAGAGTGACGGTTGACGGGGAGGCGTCGTACTGGTGCTTCGACGGCGATTGCCTTGCTACGACGACAACAATCAACGCCGATCTGGACGGCCTCAACATCGCGCTGATCACCGGTCTGACCGACGCCTATGTGCTGGGAGCCTGATGCCTGACCTAGAAGCCCTGTGGGAGGACTTCTCCGAGCAGGCGCAGCGCGTCCTCTACATCGCAGACGACGATCCGGCGCTCGCCACAGCCCTTGACGTGATCGCCGCCGCCGCCAAGGCTCTCCTGCTGGGGCTGCTGGAGGAGGCGCTAAGAGTACCCGTGCCCAACCTCAACGAGATCACCAGCGGAGAAGAGCGCGTCGTGTTCAACATCGATGAGCGCCTAGCCGACTTCCGCCGCCGCATCGAGGCGCTGGGGGCTCCCGAAGCGTGACTACCACCGACGTCGAACTCGCCGCGCTCGGGCTCCGCTATCGCTACGAGCGTGAGCGCACACCCGCAAACCACGAGGACGACTGGCGCCGCTGGCTCACCACCCTCTTCCCGGCCTACATCCCCGGTGGCCCCGATTCGTTTGCTGATCATCATGCCGAGTTCTGGGATTGGATCTGGACGCTCAAGCTGGGCGAGGGCGCGCCGGCGTTCGTCGCGATCTGGCCACGCGGCGGAGCGAAATCCAGCTCGGCCGAGCTCGCCTGCTGCGCCGTCGCCGCCCACAAGAGCCGCCGCTACGTTCTCTATGTATCCAGTACGCGCGAACGCGCTGACGACCATGTGGGTGCCGTCGCCGCGATGCTCGAACAGGAGGATGTGGGCCGCGCCTACCCGGGCCTAGGCGAACGCCTGCTCTCCAAGTATGGCTACAGCCGCGGCTGGCGGCAAAACCGGCTGCGCACGGCGTCGGGCTTCACGGTGGACGCCCTGGGTCTCGACACGGCGGCGCGGGGCATCAAGATCGAAAGCGACCGCCCCGACCTCATCATCCTCGATGATATCGATGACCTTGAGGACTCGCCTCAAACGATCGCCAAGAAGATCGAGACGCTGACCAAGACGATCCTGCCTGCCGCCACGCTGGGCGCGTCGGCTGTTCTTGCGGTGCAGAACATCGTGCATGCCGAGGGCATTTTCGCGCGGCTCGCGGGGATCGCCGAGGAGCCGGCCGATTTCCTCGCCGACCGGATCGTGTCGGGACCTCACCCAGCGTTGCGAGATATGGCGTACGAGCGCACCGATGAGGGCCGCTACCGCATCGTGGCCGGCGAGCCTACGTGGGACGTGATGGGGCTTGCGGCCTGCCAGGAAGAGGTGGATCGCATCGGCATGGGCGCGTTTCTGGCCGAATGCCAGCACGACATGCAGCACGGCCGTAGCGGGATGTTCTCGCACCTCGACTTCCAGCGATGCGCATGGGACGACCTGCCCGAGCTCGAACGGATCGCCGTCTGGGTCGATCCAGCCGTATCGTTCACGGACACCTCGGACGCACAGGGCATCCAGGCGGATGGCCTGGCGGCGGACGGGACGATCTACCGCCTCTGGTCGTGGGAGCAGCGCTCGACGCCCCAAGACGCTCTGCGGCGGGCGATCCTCAAGGCGATCGAGCTGGGTGGGCTCTCGGTCGGCGTGGAGACCGACCAGGGCGGCGACACCTGGATCTCGACCTATGCGGAGGCGGCGCGCGGATTGGAGCTGGGTGACCTGGAACCGCAGCAGTTGCCCGTGTTCAAGTCGGCGAAGGCGGGGGCTGGCCACGGTTCGAAAGAGCACCGCTGGGCGCAGATGCTCGCGGACTACGAGAAGGGGCGGATCGTCCATGTGATCGGGACGCATGAGACGCTCGAACGCGCGTTGCGGCGAGACCATAAGCCGTGGGACCTGCGCGACGCGTCATACTGGAGCTGGTATGATCTTCGCAGGCCCGCCCCGCGCCGAAGGCCGCGCACGGTCTATCGGCCTACGTTCCTGAGCAGGTGAGAGGTGGCTCCCCAATGCGCTTGCTGATCTTCACGTTCGTCATCGCGGTCATGGCCTTGGTGTTTGCTATCTGGCCGGTGGTGGCCGATGCACCGTGGGAGGACGAGAAGGCGACGGCTGATAGCCCGAGGTGCCAAGCCGCTCTCATGCTACGAAACGACCTCATCCTGCAGGGGCCCCAGCGGTACCCAGGGGAGACCCGAACGCAGCCCTATGACGGATATAACGCCACCCTTCGCCAGGCGAGGGCTGAGATCGCGCGCTACTGTGAGCGCCCTTGACGCGCCCACCTCTGTGGCCCTACACTAGACCCTGACGGACGGCGCGGCCCCTGTGGGGGTAAGCACGGTTCCTACGGGAGCCGCGTCGTCCAGGCTCCCACAGGGCCGCCCTTCCGTTCAGGAGGGCCGCCCCAATTGCTCAGCCCCGACGAAGCGCTGGCCCAGGCACGCGAACTCCAGCGGGAGTTCAACCACAACGACCTGCTCCGCAAGCGGCGGCTCATCATCAGCCGGGGCCGCAAGCTCGACACGCTGATGGAGGAGCTGGGCATCCAGACCCCCATCTCCGACCTCATTCACTGGGAGTCGGAAGCGCCGAACCAGGAAGGCCATCTCTACGCCGACGCCCTCTCCATCGCGCAGCCCGATGTCCACGTGATCCTGCGCTCCAACGAACCTTCCAAGACGAAGATCGGCGATAGCGTACTCGAACCGTTCTACCAGGGCGTCCTCACGACACTCCTCGCTGACGACTACGGCGTCTGCCGGAACATGGCGACCGCCCCCGTGGGGTTCCGGCGCCTGGATCGTGAACGCGCCTACTTCAACGGCACGCCCAAGCGCAAGCGGGGCCAAGACATCGATGAGTACACCGAGCGCCTGGGGGACTACCAGCGCGAAGCGCCGTTCCCCTTCACGCTCGTGGACGGCGATCCGCAACGTCTCTACTACATCGAGAACCGCGAGCGCACCGAGGTGATCTTCGCGGTCGAGACGATCGCCACGCGCGAGAGCGAGGTGCGCGAAGAGGGATCGCACGGCACGCTCGGCGAACTCACCATCATCCGCACGCCGGAAGTGATGTACCACTTCTGGTCCCCCGTGGCCGCAACGAGCGAGACGAACACCGTGGGCCACGGCAACGCGGGCGTGGCGGCGAGCCGCAGCATCGAACAGCCCGCGTCGGAACTGATCTACGAACAGGAGAACCCCTTCGGCCACACGGGCTACTTTCTCTACCGTGGTCGCTACACGGGGGCGAACGATCCCGAACGGCGCTACGAGCCGCTGATCATGCCGAGCCTCAACGTGGCACAGGCGAAGAGCATCTTTGCAACGCTCCAGCTCAACTTCGCGCTCCAGGCGGGCATCCACTGGCTGGAGAGCGATATGCCGGCGGGGCAGAACGCGCTCGCCGAACAACTGGCGGCGCTCGAGCAGGCGAAATCTGGCGGCGAGGCCGCGCTGCGCACGTCGGGGGGCACGCCGTCGCCCGCCCAAGCGTTCGAGGAGGGGGTGCACGTCAAGTTCCGCGATATTGCGGGCGACTTCGCACTCATCGTCGGCATGCTGACAGCGGAAGAGGAGCGCTATCGCTTCAACGATGTGCTGATGGGCGAGGCGGCGTCGGACATTTCGGGCCGCGCACTCATCCGCCTGCAGGAGTCGGCAGGCCGGCGGCTGTCCTACGCGCTGCGCCAACGCAAGCTGACGACCGAGGCGATCCTGCGCGTGATCCGTCACACGCTCTTCAGTCGCCGCGAATATCTGGGTGGCAGCAAGAACACGAACGTGCTCTACCTGCCGCGCCACGTGGAAGCGAACGAGATGGGAGAGCGCCCGGCGCGGGAGCTGGTCGCGCTCAAGGCAGAGCACAACATCCCGCACGACATCCAGGTGTCGATCGCGGCGCGTTCGGACGCGGCACAACTCGCGTGGACGGAAGAGGGGGTGAAGCTGGCCGGAAGCGGTCAGTTCCCGCAGGACGTGGTCGACCGCGACTTCTTCCACTTCAAGGACCTGCACGCGATCAACCGCATGCGCGTGGCCGACCAGGTGCGGAGCGCGCTGCATCCGGCAGCGGTGGCGGACGGCATCCAGCAGGCGCTTCAAGACCTGGGGACGATCCCGATTGAGAAGCGCTTGCTCGCCCTGCCGCCAGAACAACCGCAGGTGGGGAACGGACGGCACGCGGCCGCGCTCGCCGCTTCGGGCGCGCCCACCCCTGTGGCGCAAGAGGACGCGGCGCTCGCGCTGGACGCGGAGGGCGGCATGCAGCCGACATTGTGATGGCACGGCCTGACCACGCGGCAGCGCTCGGCAGCTTCGTCCTCAGCGCGAAGGAGATGAAGGAGCTGATCCAGGAGGAGGGCGAGAAGGCGCACGACATACGCCAGGCGGCGTACGACGCGACGATCCAGATGATGGGCGAGCGCGTCACGCCAGCGCAGGCGCGGGAGCTGATCGCCGTGCTGTCCTCAGAGGAGTTCCAGGCGATGCTCGCGGAGCGGCCAGGGGAGATGGCGGGCGTGATCCGCGATCTGATGGCGAGGGGAACCGATGGCCGATAAGCGCTTCCGTGAGTTCGTCCGGCACTGCGAGAAATGGCGCAAGCGGCTCTGGTTGGGTGCGTGGGACATCGTGTACGAGCCGGTCGAGAAGATTGACGACGGCCCCGCGAACTCTGACACGTACACCAGCCTTGCGGAGACGGAGACCGTCGCCGATTACCTGAACGCCACCGTCCGCTTTCGCGTGCCGCCACGCGGCAGAGGCACCCTGCCCAGCATTGAGCACATCGCCTGTCACGAGATGGTGCACATCCTGCTGGCGACCTACACAGACTTCGTGGTCTCGGCCATCGACCATGCGCACGAGTCAGATCGCGCCCAGCTAAAGGAGCGTCACGACGAGGCGAAGGAGCGCACCGTCACCTATCTGGAGCGCATTCTGATGGCGAGGAGGACAGCGTAACATGGGCTGGACGCACACCCCCAGTAGGAACAGCGGCCTCCAGGAGACCTTCGCTGTGCCCGGCAGCGATGTCGTACTCGACCTGCGCAAGCCGGAGGACTTCCAGGACTTCGTGCTCTACACCTTCGGCACCAACGGCCTGGAAGATCAGGCCAACTTCGCGCGCCGCGTCGTCGGGGGCGAGTCGAGCTTCAACCAGAACGTCGGGCCGGTGGACGAGCCAGCCGGCGGGCGGTCACACGGCCCCTGGATGCTCTACGAGCAGGGGCTGCTGCCCGAGTTCACAGAGTGGGCTGTCCAGGCGAACGAGAACCCGAACCCGTATGACCCCGTGAGCTCCACGCGCTTCGTCGCCTGGTACATCAACACGAACGGTCCGGAGGGCTGGACGAACTGGTCGGTCGCCAAGAACATCATCGGGCAAGAGGGGCCGGAAGCGATCGGGTCCGAGGCGATTATCCGGCAAACGGGCGGTGGACGGACGCAGTTCGAATCGGAGGCGGCGCGCGACTTCGCCGCTGCGCTGCTGGCGCAGGAGCAGGCGGAGGACACGCGGCTGACGCGGCCGCTGGCGTTCGAGGCGGAAGCGCGGGCGCAGCAGGAGGCGATGGACGTCAGGCGGCAGAACGCGATCACCGCGCTTCTCAACGCCGCGCCCCACATGGTGCCGCCGGACATGGAGTACATGCCGGGGCGTGAACCGTTCGGAGCCGGGGCGCAACTGGGCCGCATGTTGGGCGTGAACGTGCCTCCGCAGCGCATGGCGCGCACGACGCTACCGATCGACGCGATGCTGAACGCTCCGAACGCGCTCGATCCACAGCGCGTGCTAGCGCTACAGAGAGGACGATAGAGATGGGCAAGGCGATCCTGCTCGTCACCGCGCAACTGCTGGTCGAGATGTCGAAGGCGTCGAGCGAGCCGCGCTACGCCACCGTGACGGCCAACGCGGTGCCAGACGACGCTCGGGTCGTCGAACTGCGCCCCAGCGAAGACGGCACGATCGCCGTCGTGCTGGAAAGCGCAGCGTTCCCAGAGGAGGGGGAGCCGGCGCTGCCAGCGCCACAACTGACGATCATGAAGCGCGTGGCGCAGCCCTACGAGATGGCTGAGCGGGTGGTGCCGATCTGATGGGCGCGTTCACTATTCTCAACCCGACGATCGGCGGCGGTACGCAGTTCGAAGATGTGCTGCAGCAGTACCTGGGACAACTGGACAACGCCTTCTCTGGCCGCAGCGACGCCGCCCTTGCGCTGATCAACGCGATGGGCGCGCAGGATCAGAGCACGGCGAACACGCTGCTGTCGCTCTTTGGCGCACTGGGCAGCGGCCAACAGTCGCAACAGTCCACGACACGCGGCATCCTCTCCGATCTGCTCAACCAGCGCCTGGCCGCAGCCGGCATCTCGTCGGGCATGGTGGGTCCTGCGGTGAGCGAGCGAGCGGGTCGCGCGGGGCTCGCTGAGAGCCTGTACAGCACGATCCTGGGTGCGCAAGCTGAGGCGCGCCGCAGCCCGCTGGGGTTTGTCGATGAGGTGGCGTACGCGCAGGAGCATGGTACGCTGTTGCCGCTGTCGCAAATGGGCTCGGAGGCGCTGACCCGAGCTGGCGGCTCGCAGGGCACCTTCGGCCGCGATCTGCAAGCGCGGCTGCTGCAGTTCCTCGAACCGAGCGCGGACGTGTCTGTCCTGCAGCAATCGGCGCTCAACTACGCACGGCCGGGGCCTCAGACGGAGCTGGAGGCGGGACTGATGGGCGCGCTCCTGTCGGGGCTGAGTGGTGGATCGACTGGGCTGAGTGGTGGATCGACTGGTCTGGGTACGGGCATCGACGAAGCGACGGCCCAGCGCGTCTTCGACGCCACGGTAGGGGCAGGACTCGTTCCCCTGAGCTCCTGGAACGACATCGTGCAAGCGATGATTAGCGCCACCACCGGCGGCGGAGGCGATCTACAGAGTACGCTTATAGATCGCATCCTGGCAACCACGGAGCCTGGCCCCGCGCAGCAGAGCATCGCCGACATCGTGCAGGGCTTCGCCTCGCAGGCGCTGCCGCAGGGAACCGTGCGCAACGTCTTTACCACGCCATCAGGCCAACGCGCGACCGTGATCCTGCCGTCGGGCGCCCTAGAGATCGTGAACATTCCGGCAAGTGGAACCGGCCTCCACACCGTCCAGGGACGAGAAGGCGCGTTCACGGTGTCCCTGGACGATGTGGCCGCGCTCCTGCGCCGTCGCCAGGAGGTGTACGATCAGCAGGTCGGGACACTCCAGGGCGATGCGCGCTCGCAGGCGGACGCCTATCTTGAGGCGCTCGCGCAGCAACAGCGTACACAAGAGGAGCTGATAAACGATCAGTTTCGCACGGCGAGTCCCAGCCAGCGCCAAGACTTGATCAACTTCATCGCATCATACACGGGAGGGTAAGACATGGGCTTCGGAGGATCGGGAATGGACTGGAAGGCATACCTCGGCGGCGGCAATACACTCAGTGACTACACTGCGGGCATTGTCGCCCAGCGCAAGGCGGAGCCGCCACGGTTTCGGCCGTCGCGCGTTGCGCCGGCGTCCTCGCGGACGAGTCCCGGCCTGAGCAACATCGGCAACGACTTCAACGCCAGCCTGCAAGCGCGAGCGAACCAGATCGGCGTGGGTCCCGCGCTACAGGAACAGCTGCAGCGCAGCAACGAGCTCGACACGCCTGCGCTGCAGCAGACGCTGGGAACACTCGGCCTGTCGCGTGAGGCGGCAGAACAGCAGCTGGCGGACACGTACCGCTACGGCGGCACGTTTGAAGATTTCGCCCGTACGATCGATCTCGTGTCCAGTCTCCATGCGCCAGGCCCGAACAGGGGGCCGGATCAAGGTGGTCACAGCCAGGCCAACCCCTATGTGTCGCCCTACGGAACGCGCGCCGATCCGCACGCCCCGACGCTGGCCCAGATGTCTACAGCGCGCGATTGGACGCCCAACTGGATGGATCTCTTCGCTCGGACGGATGGCAGCGGCGCCTACCGCGGCCGGCGCTTCGAGAGCGGCCCCGTCGGCACGTTCATGTACAGGCTGACGCATCCCGAAGGAAGGCTGGGGCTCCCGGATGCGGAGATCGAGGCGCGAGGACATGCGGGCCAAGGCGCGCGGAACCTCGCCAGCGGCGCGACCCCCTACACCCCCCGCGCTGAACAGCAAGCGGCGCAGCTCGCGCAATTCTACGACTACTTTGGTCTGCCAGCTGGCTATCGGCAGACGCAGGCGGATATCGAGGCATTCGGAGCGCAGCGTCCTCGGGAAGATCAGTTCCCGAATACCCCCCAGGGCAGGTTCGACTACCTGACGGCGAGCCATGAGTTCTCCAAGGCGATCAACCGCATGAGTGCGGATCAGATGCGTGAGTTCTACATGAACGCGGCGCGCCGCGGCATGTCAGGCGCCGTTATGACCGATGACGGGCTACGACTCGACCCGCTCCGAATGGTCGCGGCGCGGCAGGCCGGCCAGGTCTCCGACTTCGAACGGCGGTTGCTCGCAGCATTGGGCCTGAGCGGCACTGAGGGCGGTACGCCCGCTGGCACCGCTGCGATTACACCCCAGTCCGAGCTGGTGAGCGGCGCGAGCGGCGGTAGCACCGACCCGCTCTTCCAGCAGCTCGTGGGCGGTGGTCTCATCCCTGAGTCTGCGTGGCCCGCAGTCGAGGCCGCACTTAGCGGCACGGCGATCGCGGCCGATAACAACCCGGTCGCAGTCGCGGCGCGCATGCTGGGCGCAGCGATGGGATCAGACGCGCGACTCAGATCCCCGTGGGTCTCACTCTTGCAGCAGGGACAGCGGCCGACGCCGGCCGACCTCACGATGTCCGAGTTCACCAGCCTCCCGACGGGGTTCCAGCAGGCGCTGGCCGCCGTGATCGGTGAGAACGTCTTCCCGCGTTGGCTCGCTGAGCTGGCCGCCTTCGCCCCGCGCGGCCTTAGCACACGCGGCCTCGAAACGGGTGGGCTGCGTCTGGCATGAGCCGGTTCGTCCGCCGTACCCGCTACACCCTTGACCGCCTCCGTGATCAGGCCGGCCAGCGCGAACGCAAGCGCAGGCAGCAGCTTGCCGGAGCCCTCACCGACATGCACCGCGTCGAGCGCGAACAGTTGCGCAAGGAGGAGGAGCGTCGCCAGGAACGCCTCAGCGCGTCCGGCGCACTCATGGAGAGTGCCCTATCGAGCATGTCCAGAGGGATCAGCGCCGTACGGAAGCGGCGCCAGCAGGACGTCGCCGAAGCATTCTCTCCCGACCGCGTCAGAGCCGTGGAAGCGCAGGCGGGCGCTTTCCGGGGTCGAACGCCTCAGCAGACGCGCCGCGACCTCGGTGCGGACCGCGCACGTCAGTTTGCGGAGCAGGTGACGGAAGAGAACGCGCCGCAGTTGCGCGCCGTGGCCCAGGGGCTGGAGGATGAAGGGCTTGCAGCTGACGACATCGTGACGCTCGCGCGCCGCGCCTCCTTTGGAGACACGGAGGCGAGCCGGCAGATGGAGCGGGTGTGGCGCGGGGCCGAGGCGGCGAAGCGCTCCGAGGACGCGCGGCAGAGCCTGGCGGACAATACGCAAGCGATCGGCGAAGCCGCCGAGCGGCGCTACGCAGACGACCCTGAAGTGCGCCGCCTCAAGCGCCAGATCGCCAGCGGCGACCTTTCTGCCGGCGAACGTAGCATGGTCGAGCAACTCCTGCGCGAGCGCACCACCAAGATCGCAGGAGAGGTGATCGATGAGCGCGTACCGGGTGTTGGTGTCCGGGGCCTTGCGTCCAACATCGCCACGGGCATCATTGAGATCGATCAGGACCTCGTAGACCTCCAGCGGCCCGTCACGGAGCCCATCGGCAGAGCGGTTGGCGAAGCGGCGGCAGAGATTGCCGTGCTACCAGCGCAACCGCTGCGCCTGGTGGGCGAGGAGTACGACGTCCCCGGCCTGCGCTCGATCCCCTCGCAGGAGGAGGCGGCGGAGGCCGTCGGGCCGATCGCCGCTGAGATCGGCGCGCAGGGGCTCGCGTTGCAGAACCTCATCCCGCTCCCGATCGTCGACCCGCTCGCAGCGAAGGCGCTGGGCCTTGCTGGCCGTGGGGTCGCGCGCGTGACGCCGGAGTTCGCACGTCGCGCAGCGGCGCGCGCCGCACAGCTTGCGGCGGACGCGGGTAGGCCGAGAGCCGAGCGGATCGCGCTCGCCCAAGCATCAGAGACGATCACGGATGCGGTCGAGAGGACTGCGGTGCCGGAACCGGCGGTACGCGCGGCGGACGAAGCCGTACCAGAGCCGCCCCGCGTCCCAGAGCCAGAGGTACCGAGGGTCGGGGAGGGAACTCAGGAGCTCGTGCCGACAGGGAGGGTTCGGGGGAATATCGCCGGCGAGGAGTTCGACTCCGGCCCTCCGCTGCGCGATGCCGCTCAACGCAATCTAGAAGCGGGCAACGAGTTTGAGCTTGAGCGGCAATACGCAGCACTCAACGACAACGAATTGCAGCGCGTGTGGGATGAAGCGCTGCCAGGATCGAACGAAGTGCATGCTGCCGCCGTCGAACTCGGCCGCCGGAAGATCGACCCATTCGAGAACTCTGCCGCCCGAGGGGCACTCGTTCCAGAGATCGGCGGCACTCGGAGACGTGGGGCAGCCGAGGGGACTGTCCGCCGCCCCGATCTCTTCGGCAGCGAGGGCGAGACGTTCGCCACGGAAGGCGAACTCGCTGGCATCCGTGAGACGCAGGCAGGTCTGCCAATCGGCAAGGGCGAGCTGCCGACAGAGACCGCAGGGCCGCTCTTGCAACAGGGCACTACTGGCAACGGCGCTCCGCGTGCACAGAACTTCGCGCAGTTCCTTCGTGAGAGGGGTACACCAAATCTAGATGAGATGGAGCATGGTCTTCTTTCTGGCAATGTCTCTGCGCCAGCACGTAAGGCTGCAATGCAACGAGAACAAACGAGGCTCACGGCGTTGGCTGAAGCTCAACAGGAGTTTCGTCAACTCGTGGATTCTGGTGCTGTCGTAGACCCGACGGGTCGCTACACCCGTACCGGACCCGTAGGCCAGGGTACCCTTCCCCCAGAAGGAAGCCTCGACGATCTACTCCGCGACATACGAATGGAACGTGAGTTGGCCCAGCAAGCCATCGCCGATCCCGCAACCCGCCGCCAGGCAGGTGGCCTCGCCGAGCTGCGCCAGCGCGTCGCAGCCCTCGACGAAGAAGAGGCCCTCATCCGAGGCTGGCAAGAGCGCGGCGTGACCTCACCTGCCCAGCAAGCCGCCGAACTGCGCGAGCTGGAGGAAGCTCTCGCAGACGCATCTCTCAGATTGGAAGGCCGTCGAGCCAAGGTGCGCGGCCCCGCCTATGGCACAGCGGAGGCCGCCGAGCAAGAACTTCTACAGCGCAGCCGACGCCCAGCGTGGCAGAGACGGCAGATGCGCGGAACCGAATTGGGAAGGGAACAGATCGCCGCGAAGGGCGACGCCCTGGAATCGCTAGCCGCCCGTCCGGGCATGCCTACGGCGGACATCGAGGACGTGCTGCCGCACATTGATCCTGACGCACGCCCTGCCGCAGTCGGAGGCGGGACGGAAGCCTTCGCCTCGCCTCTACTGCCGTTCGCCGAGGTGGAGAGCCAGGTCGTCAGTCAGGAGAATCCAGTCCTGCGCGCCCTCGTTGTCAGGAGCGGCGTCAACCCCTCCGTCGCAGCCCAGACACCGCTCGAGCGGGCCACGGTCGCCTACTGGCGCCAGCGTGTCGCGGCCGAGCAGCTTAGCGATGTGGCCGTGACGGCAGCCGTAGACGTACACGCCCAGCGGTTCACTGGCCTCCGCCCCAACATCGTGATCCCCCAGCAGGGCAGGCGCGCGGGCATGGTTCAGAACGTCCGGCCTCGTGAGGAAGGGGCGAGCCGCGTCTGGCAGGACGTGTATAGCAGGCCCGACGAATACGCCCTGACTCCTGGCCAGCGCGCCGAGATCGATGACTACCTGCGCGTCGTAGACGAGGCGGAGTTCCTGCGTGTCCAGGCGGGCCTCAAGCCGCGTGCGACGCGAGGGCCGCAAGCTGCCAAGGAGGGATGGTTCTACGTCCCGCGCCAGGTGCAGGGCATCCGTGGCGTCGAGTTGCGCCGGCCCAGCAGCCCCGGCCTCCAGCGCCACTATGAGGAGGCGGCTGACGGTATCGCGCGCGGTGTCCGCTACGACGCCAACCCGCGCGCGACGCTGGAGCTGCACGTCAAGCAGGCGTACAAGGAGATCGTGGACAAGCAGTTCTCCGATCACCTTGAGGAGTTGCAGGCGCAGGCGATCCAGCGCGGCGAGCGGCTATTCGTGACACCGAAGGAGCTGGTGCCGGAACCGGTGGCCAAGCGTATGGCGGACGCGACCACGCGGCGTCTCGCAGCCGAGCGCGCGCGGCGCGCCCTCACCGTCTCCAAGGCGCTTGAGCGAGTTGAGCCGGAGACGGCGCAGCGGCTACGTGGCCGCAGTGCACGGCGCCAACCGCCAGCCCGCGGCTTCGAGTTCCAGCCCGGGACGATGACGGCGCAGCAGCGCGCCGCACAGGCTGAACTAGAGACAGCGCGCACAGAGTACCAGAGCGCAAAGAACGCCTACTCGAAGGCGATGGAGGCCGCTCGCCGCGCCGAGGTCGCGCCGGGCAGCAAGTTCGGCCAGGAGGCCGACACCATCCCGATCAAGCAGTGGCGCAACCGCTTCTTTCCGCGCGAGGACGCGGAGCGGTTGCAGCAGGGCATCGAGGAGTTCTTCAAGCCGATCCAGCAGTCGCCCTTCGTCCAGGGCGCGATGACGGTGGGGAACACCATCCGCTTTCTCGCGTCGGTGGGCGACTTTGCCGAGCCGTTCATCCAGGGCCAGCTCGTCTTCGGCGCCGATCCCGCTGTGTGGGCGCGCGCCACGGTGCGCCACTACCAGGGCTTCTTCGACCCGACGGTACAGGCGCGCATCGTGCGAGAGTGGCTGCCTGAGTTTCAGGAGATGGCGGCGCACGGCACTCCCATCGGCGATCAGGAGTTCTTCGCAGCGCTGCGTGAAGGCGGTGGGCCGAGCGCGGGCAAGCTGCTGAAGATACTGCCGCATGGCAAGGAGGCACGGAACCTTCTACAGAACGCGGGCCGGCAGACGTTCGGGCGCTTCCAGGCGAGCTACAACACCGGCCTGGCATCTTCCCGTGCGGGGCTCACGCGGTCGCTCAGAGATGCGATCCCAGACGCGGCGCAGCGACAGGCGACGATCCGTAACCTCACGGGCGGCCTCGACAGCCGCGCACTCGGCGTTGGCCCAGCACAACGGAGCGTTGAGGGCTTCGTGCTGGCCTTCTCGCCTCGCCTACTGCGCTCGACGGTGGCGCTCGTCGGCGACCTCCGCCTGGGCCTGCGTAATCCGCGTGGCCTTGCGGCGTACACCAGCCTGGCGACGCTCACAGCCTCAGCGACCGGCCTCTACGTCCTCTCCGGCCTCGCACTCGGCAAGACCTGGGAGGAGATCGAGACGGGGCTGGACCCGCTCAACGGCAAGAAGTTCTTTTCGCACGAGGTGAACGGCGACTGGGTGGGCATCGGTGGCCAGGTGCGCTCCATCGTCCAGCTTATGAGCCGTGTCGCCGCGCCAGCCGGTGCGGCCATCAAGGAGCGCGACCCCAGCAAACTCAAGGGATTCGGTGCGCTGATTGAGCTTGACCCCTTCGATAACCCCCTCATCGCCTTCTACCAGAGCCGTGGCGCTCCCGCCCTGGGGCTCGTGGGCGGTGCAGTGGAGGCGACGACCGGCGCTGACCTCGCGCCCTACGACGACATCGAGAACCTGCCCGACTTCGTGAAACACGTTGGAACGTCGGGGCTGCCCTTCGCCATCCAGGGCATCCTGGAGGGTGAGAACGTCTCCACCACGCTTGCCGCGCTCGTCGGTGGGCGGACATCAGCGGGGACGCTGAGCGAAACGTTCGCCACCCTCTACCGTGAGAAGTACGGCACTGACCCGCAGGCCGGCGTCTCTCCGCGCACACTCGACGCCGACCTGGCGCGCCAGGCTGGATACAGCGAGGAGACGGCGTTCGGCCGCGAACGGCGCGGACTGCTCGAGCCCGACGAGGGGTTCCTGGCCGAGGCAGCGCGGAACGTTGTCCGTTCGCCGAACACAGCGATGGAGGGCTTCGCCGACTTGCTCGGCGACTACTTCCGAACAAGCGCAGGCGTGACCGCCGCGCTCATTGCCGACCTGGACTTGCCTGAGCGCGAGGGCGAACTGGCGCAGCAATACTACGAGATCGACCCCCGCGACCGGCTCGACCCTGAGACGAACAGGCCGGACTGGGACTACTACGAGAGCCGCCGGGAGCGCATCCTGAGGCAGATCGCGCGTGAGGACCCGAACGCCGCCCGCCGGCTGCGTGAGGGGGGCAATGTACGATTTTCTGACACCACACTCCAGGAAGTCTATGACGCCAAGCAGGAGTTGGGCCAGGGGCTCGACGTCTACTACGAGACGGAATCGGACGATCGAGAGGCGTTCCGGCGTGGACACCCCGATATCGACGCTCAGCTCTACCTAATGGGCCGGGTGAGCCGCGTCGTGTCCTCCGAGGGCCGCGAACAGGTACGCAGGCTCTCACGCCGCCTGCTTGGGGTCGAGGTGGAGCCCGCCGCGGCCGAGCGTACGGGCGGCTTCGAGCGGAGTGGCGTGGGCGGCCGCGAGTTCGAACGGAGCGGGGTGCGCTGATGGGCGTGTCGGTTGCAGAGGCGTTGCGCTGCTTGCAGTGCCGCAACGTGCTGGGCGTCTTGCTGCCGGACGGCCGGGTGGAGAGCCGGCACGGCGGCCGCACGTGGCGCGTCCACCTGCCAGCAGAGGTGCACTGCGAGGATTGCGGACGGCTCATGGTACTTGACAAGAGCGCTGCGCTTGCAGTAGCCTAGTCTGCAGCAGCACCAACGCCGGAGCAGTCCGCTCCAACCACACGACCCCTCACGGGCCAAGTCCCGAGAGGGGTTTCGCATTATGGCCGCCCAGCTCTCGCCCCGCTTCTACACGGAAGATGGGGGCATCCGGCGCCTTGCCGGTGCGGGTGCGGCGGACGCACCACCCGCAGACGCAGCGGACAGCCCCCCAGCAGAAGCGCCCCCTAGCGACACTCCCGCCGAGAAGGCCCCCAAATATACGGGCACCCTCGGCGACGACATCGCCCGCGCGATGATGGGAGAGGCGGCCGGCGACCAGGCCGACACCACCCACGACGGCGCGCACCAGGCCGGCGACGACCAAGAGGCAGCGGGCGACGAGGCCCCTGCCGAGCCGACCAAGAGTGCGTTCGACGAGTGGCTCGAAAGCATCCCCGAGGAGCAGCGGGGCGCCTCTCTCAACGAATACTACACCCGGCTCTCCGATGAGCAGAAGGCCGAGCTGCCCTGGGTCAAGGAAGGATTGGAGCGGCAAGAGGCGGCCAAGAGCGACCAGTTCGCCCAGGAACAGCACACGCAGGTGCGGCGGCGCGTGGACGGGTTCAAGGCGCAGATCGGGGACGGGGTATCACTCCTCGCCAACGTGCTCCACGCGGGCTTTGAAAGCATCGGGGCCAAGCGGGTCAATGATGGCGAGACGGAACGGCTGGTGCTCTCGCACACCGACGCCGTGGCCGATCTGCGCGAGTGGTGGGACGGGCTGACAGATGCCGACCGCGCGCAACTCGACTCGCAAGAAGCGAAGGCGATCCGCGCCACGCTGCAGGCGACCGAAGGCGAGCGCCACCTAGTCCTCGACAATGACCTGCTGGCGACCGCCATCGACCACATCAGCAACGGCAAGGCTGGCCTCATAAGCAACGAGCGGATCGCCGCCATGTCCTCCTCCATCCTCACGAAGATGGAGGAGTACGGAGACCCCCTCTCGAACGCCGAGATTCTGGACCTGAGCAAACGGGCGCAGGCAGAACAGAACACGCTCGCCGATCAGTTCCTCACCGTCGTTGCGGAGCGCGTCGCCGCCAAGACGCGCGCGGAGGTGGAGGCGGAGAAGGACAAGGAGTTCGCTGCGAAGCTGCCGGCTGAGACCGCCGCAATCGAGGCCAAGATTCGGAGCGAGATGGGCGGTGGGGTTGAGCGCACGCCCATACGGAACGGCAACGCGCCGAAGCGCCACGACACCAGCACGATGCTGGGGACGCTTGCGGCTCGCAGGGACGGACAGCTCACCGAGGAACAGGCTAGCCAGCGGATCGCTGAGATTCAGGCCGCTGGATAAATAGGAGGGAATCGTGCCCGACACACTACGAACGAACATTGCGGAGTCGACGCAGGAGTTGGTGGAAGCGACCATCCTGCAGATGCCGCAGAACGCGCCGATGATGAACCTCGTCACGCGCAAGATGATCCCGAAGGGGAACGACTCACTGGAGATCCCCCGGGCGAACGCCACAGCCACCGTGGAGACGCCCACTGAGGGCGACGACCTGGTCAACTCCAGCCAGTTCGACCTCACCTCGACGACGATCACCCCGACGCTGCGGGCGATCAAGTACCGCATCAGCCTGAACGCGCAGCAATACTCCAAGGAAGACCTCGTGAAGATGATCTCCGAGGAGATGGCGCGCGCCCAGGGCCAGGACATCGACACGGACCTGACGGCGGAGTTCGCCAACTTCGCCTCGGGGAACGACGTTGGGTCGACCAACACCGACCTCGCCCTCTCCGTGCTGCGACAGGCGCGCAGGCTCCTGCAGTCGACCACCGTGGCGAACGGCGGCCCGGCTCCCGACCCGCTGTTCTGTGTGCTGGCGCCGATCCCGGTCGAAGACCTGTTCACGAACCTGGGCCTGCAGGGCGTCGTGAGCTCGAACAACCCGTGGATTCCCACCGGCCTCTCCGAGACGCTGGTGCGGCGCTACGGGCTGCCCGACGACCTCGTGGTGGGGGTGAAGCTGTTCTGGGACGGCTACATGACGGAAGACGGTTCGAGCGACTTCATCTGCGCCATGTTCGCCAAGCGCGCACTGTGGCTGGCGGTCTCCTACGACTGGGACATGAAGACGTTCGAGGAGTCGAACTTCATCGGCGTCATCCTGCGCTCGGTCGCGCTCTACAACAGCGGTATCGGCGCCTACGACACATGGGGCGCCCAGATAACCGCGGATGGAGCATAGTAGATGACCTGCGCACCCTGGCATGACGCGAGCGCGAAGCGGGCTGCCGATCCACAGAGGTCGGCCGCTGGTCCCGCTTCGCCGCGCTATGCCGGCAAGGTGCAGTTCATCCCGACGCCCACGAGGGCACGCCGGGCCTACCTGGCGACGCCCAAGAAGGATAAGAGTGGGCGCGACTACATCGGCCAGGACGAGGTGCTCATCACCTGCGGCATGCCGGCGGGTGAGGCGGAGAAGCACATGCTCGACGCGGCTGAGGAGGTGGGCGCGTCACACGAGCAGATCAGGATCGAGCCGTTCGAACGCGCGGCCAAGCAGCCGTACTCGATGTAGGAGGCAGAACATGGCCGTCAAGGGCTTTAGCAGCACCGGGCACATCTACAGAACGACGAATCGCCGCAAGCCGGTGAACGTGTCCAGGGTGACGACAGGCACCGCATCGCGGCCCAAGCCGACGACGGGCGCGGCGACGCGGCCCAAGCCGAGGCGCCGAGGCGGTCCGGCGCCAACGACGGGCACCCCGTACGCAACGCGGCCCAAGGGGCCAGCGAGCGCAAGGCGGACGGCGCCAGGAACGCCACGGAGGTTGCCACGGCAGGCGACGACGATCGGCCATGTGACCAGGAAGCGACGGGCTGACAGTCTGACACATGCGATCAAGAAGGCAAAGCCGAGAGGCGGTGCACACCCGGCGATCAAGGGTCGTCCCGTCGTCAAGCAGGCGAAGCAGCGCAGGAAGCGAGGCTCCTGAGCGAGCGGGGCCTTCGGGCCACCGAGAGCTCTAGTCATGCCCGTGCAGCACGGGCAGGGAGGTAGAAAGAACATGAACAAGCGCATCGATTGGGCAACGGTTCCGACATCGGGGCTACTGGTGCCGGTTCCCTGCGAACTGGGGAAGCCCGGTGATCGGGAGTTCGACGGGTTCGTTGCGGACGTGCGGGCAGGCCGCATCCGCCCCATCGCGGGCGGCAGCCGCGATCACGACCGCATCGCGCTACGGGTGAACAATGGCGCCCAGAGCGGTTCCGGAACCGTGACGAACTACTTCGTCGTGGGCAACGTGGCCTTCATGGCGAAGGATCACTATCTGGTCGGCATCAACCCGGCGGCGGCGGACGCCGACACGCTGCGGTCGATCTGGGATCACGCGACGAACGGTTCCACCTTCACCACGATCCACGACGAGGCGGCCGACGAGTACAACGACACGGACAACGACCTCCTGCTGACGGCGCTCGTGCCGAGCAGGCGCAACACCGCCGACCTGGATGTGCGCGTGCCCGCCGGCGACCTGATCCGGCATCGAGAGATCTGGACTGGCACCGTGACCGATGGCCACGTGGCCGTCGTGCTCAGCGGGATCGCCGTCTAGAACGAGGGGCTGCACGCCGTCGTGCAGCGGCACAGCAAGGAGTAACCGACATGGCAGCACCAGCTATCGGTCAGGCTGAGGCCGACCTACGGCCCTGGTCAACAGACGATCTCCTGGCGGCGGTAGCGCCGTCGCAGGAGGAGCGCCCACTGATCGGCACCTATGCCCAGTACAAGGCCGTGCGACAGCGCGGGGGCAACATGAGCCGCTTCAACCTGGTCATGCACGTCGTGGGCAAAGACGGCGCCTGCGTACCGCTCCCGATGCCGGCCTCCCGCTGGCACAAGTGGTCGGCAACAAAGGGCATGCACGTCGCTGACGACCTCGCCAAGCATCCCGCAGAGCATGCGCGCGCGAGCGCGGAGTTCGGCGCTGAGATGAACGGGAGCGCGCCGCAGGCGGCGTCGTTCACCGTGACGGGCGATGAGAGTGCGCTGCCAGCCGCGCCGGAGGTGTTCTACTGCCGCAAGGACTGCGGGCGCTTCTTCGACTCCGAAGAGGCGCGCGCGCCGCACGAACGGTCGCTGCACAAGGAGACTGCGAGTGAGGGGGAGTAGGTGCCCGGATACGTCGCCTTCGAGTCCCTCACCGTCGCAGGCACAGCCGTTGGCCTGACGGCTGCCACCTACGCCGAGAACGATGTCGCACTGATCACCGTGGACGACGCGGCGGTGCGCTTTCGCCTTGACGGGACCGCGCCTACCGCAACCGTCGGTCACGTGCTGGAGCCGGGCGACGTGCTCGTGCTCGATTCGCCCGATCAGCTTACGAAGGTGCGTTTCATCCGGCGCGACGGCGTGAGCGCGACACTGAGGGTTTCGTATGGGCGTTGAGATCGTCCGCGCGCACCCGTTCGTCCGGCCCTTCGCCTCGCTCGACGAGATCGTCACCATCCTGGGCGGGACGAAGATGGCCTTCTGGCCGTTCCTCACGGCCATCGGGGCGGATGTGTTCCCCTACGGGTCTGGCAACGACGGTGCCGTGCTCACGCCTTCGGACGAGGCGGCCGCACGCGCGTTGGAAGCTGAGTTCAACCCGATCCGGCTCAACGGCGTCCATGCCTACTACTTCGACTCCTCAGTGAACAACCACCTGAACGGCGGCGACAACGCGAACTATTCGCACGGCAACGGGACGGTCGACACCGCCTTCTCGCTCGGCGCGTGGATCATGCCGACGGAGGCGCTGGGCACGGCCCGCACGATCATCGCCAAGTACGGCTCGACGGCCAACCTGGAGGAGTACGACTTCCGCTTCGACGCCTCCGGGAACCTCGTCCTGGAGCTGCACGACGCTTCGGCGTCCGCATCGGAGATCGGCACGGGCGCGGGCGACGTGCTGGTGCCCTGGGCCTGGAACTTCGTCGTCGCGACCTACGACGGCGAGGAGGCGACTCCCGACGTGCATCTCTACCGCAACGGCTCGGATACCCTTGCGGCCGGCACGACGACCGAGACGGGTGCTTACGTGGCGATGGAGGACACGGCGGCTGGCCTCCTGATCGGGGCACGCGACGCCACGGGTACGCCGGCGCAGGAGTTTGAAGGGTACGTGGCGCTGCCGTTCGTCACCGGCAAGGAGCTGACGGCGGTCGAGGTGACGCAACTCTACCAGATTGGCCGGCGGTTGGTGGGACTCGTCTAATGCCACGGTTCGTTCGCAAGGCTAAGAATGGGAAGGGCTGGGACATCGTCGAGCGCTACGGCGGCAAGGAGCGTAAGGTCGGCCACAGCGACACGAAGGCGAAGGCGCAGGCGAGTATCCGTGCCGCCAAGAGGAACAGGTAGCTTGTGCCGCTCGTATCAAGAGAGGCGATCCGCAAGGAGCTAGGCCGACTCAGCCGCGCGATGATCTCCCCGGGTCCGGGCGTCCAGGCCGCTGTCACAAGCGGCGCCGGGGCCGCCGCAGGTGCGGGCATCCTCCACGACATTCTCTACTCAACCGCACGTGACCAGCATATCCGCGTCGGCTCCGTGATCGCGATCATGAACGATACGGACGCGGATGCCAGCATCCGGGGCCAGCGGCGCTTCGCCACCGCATCCCCTACGAGTACGGGGGCCGTCTCGGTGTCGCCATCGTTTTCGGCTCAGGTCGCAGGCAGCGTGTCGTACGAAGCGTGGATTGCCGAATGGCTGCACCCAGATGAGATCGACCTAGCGCTCGATCGCGCGCTAGCGCGCATGTGCTGGCGGTGGATCGGCAAGCCCGTGACCCATCTGCCGGGCGGAGACATCGGCGATGATCTCGCCGTCTCTGGGAGCAACGTGGTGGACAATGAGCAGGGCGCGGCGGTGGTGTACACGCCGACGAACGCGACGCTCACGCTGGTAGAGCTGAACCCGCCCGACGAATGGACGCGGCGAGTGCTGGCAGTGACCGCCTCAGCGGCCAATGGCTACGCACAGTCCGCCACGATCTTGGCCGATCCCGACGAGCGTGACAACTGGCGCATCGAGGGGCTGATCCGCGAGGTATCGGGTACGTCACCGACGATCAGCATCGTGCTCTACGATGTTACGAACGGTGCGACGTTCAGCGCGGACAACCAGGCGGCTCTACAACGCACGGCGCGCGGCTGGGGCTGGGTAGGGAGCAACTTCACCCTTCCTGATGGCTGTGACGAGTTCGCCGTCCGTCTGCAGGTGTCTGAGAACGCGGCGGTAGGGCAGTTCGGATGGCTGCAGCTCTGGAACCAGAACCAGCGCGTGTTTCACCTGCCGCGCCGGATCGCCTCGCGTGAGCACGTGGGGCCGATCTACGAGCGCGAGGGTCAGATTTACAACCAGTTTCGGCGCAGGGAATATCGCGGCCGCATGCAGCGCCGCGACTACGCTGGGCGCGGGGTGGCGCTCGAGTTCTCCGATCCTCCCAACCGGCCCCTCTGGTATTACGAGCGCGTCTCGTTTCCAGCGTTGACGAGCGACCCGCCCGTAGCTGCTGACGACGACAACGAGACGTGGGCACCACTGGAATGGGTCGTCTGGGCCGCGCTCGTCGAGTGCTACGAGCTCTTGAGGCGGCGCGACGCGCTGGACCACCCCGAGCGCTGGCAGGCCGAGATGCTGGAGGCCACGGGTAAGCTGCTCGCGTTGCAGGCTACCTATGGGCCGGAACCGATGTTCGTCGAAGATTCGAGCAAGCCGCGCAGCCGCGTGATCGTGGACGTATGAGATGGCGCATATCGAAGAGGTCACACTCTTTGACCATGAGCGCGGCCCGTTCGGAGACGCTCTCGAAAACCCGCTCCGGCCCGGATCGTACCACTTCACCACGCACGGCATCGTCGCGGACGGCGGGTTCCAGCCCTACTTTGTTCCCACCGCCGTAGACCTCTCGGCTCCCATCGCGCAGGAATGGAGCGCGCCTGTCCAGTGGGAGGATAGCAACGGCCACCCCATCGCGCTCTTCGCGGGCGGCGCGTCAGTCGCGCGCTGCATGCGCATCGACCCCGACGGCACGATCGCGACCGACAAGACCTTCACGGGCAAGACGATCGACCCGACGTTCTCCGCAGTCTCGATGGCTCTGCATGACAATGGCTCGACCGCGCCGCTTCTGCTCGTCGGCTTCGGGACGTCGGGTGACTTCGAGTACCGCACCAAGGCGGGGGTGTGGGCCGCCGCAGCGGGCTCACCAAGCCAGGTACAGGGCTTCTTTTCTGAGAATGGCAACCTCTGGGGCATCATCAACGACTACCAGGTCCAGAGCTGGCCTGCGGGAACCAACCCTGCGACGGGCACAGCGGGCGGCGTCTATCACGTCGGCAACGCGGCCTGGCCGATCACCGGGCGGGGCCTGCTCGCCAGGAGCTACGTCGTCTTCACCAAGCCGGACGGCATCTACGTCTTCGACATCGACGCGCAGCGGTTCGAGAACATCTGGCCGGGCCTTGCCGATCACATCCACCCCGACACGGGCAAGGGCACGCGCGTGTGGGGCTCCGACCTCTACGTGCCATTCGGCCAGGGCGGCATGGTGCGCGTCACGCCCGCCCTCTCCGTGATCCCAGCGAGCCCGCTCGGCGCGATGGTGCGGAAGGAACGCAAGACGCCGGGCAGGGTGATCCGGGGCATCGTGGGCGATGCGTCCTACCTATGGGGTGCGAGCGTCGGCTTCCGCAACCGGCTCGGCAGCGAGATCGACCTGTTCGTCTGGGAGAACACGACCGCCGGCGGCTTCGTCGACCGCACGGCGGCGGCGACCGACGGCGATAGCAACACGGGCTTCGCCTTCGACCTTAGTGCGGCGGGTGCGGAGCTCTATCTAGGAGCCGATACGCGCACTGCCGCGATCCACTTGCTGAGCACCGTGCCTGCTACGGAGTCGACCGCCATCATCGATGTGGCGTACTACAACGGGTCGTGGGCAGCGCTCACCCATACGGACTACACGGCCGGCCTCGGCAGACCGGGGGTGATCCTGCCCGACGCCTCGGTTCCCGGCGATTGGGCGCAGAATGACGTGAACGGCGAGACGCGCTACTGGCTGCGCGTCACCGCCGCCTCTGGGACGGCGCAGTCGGTGACGATTCAGGAGGCGCGCCTCTTGCCGGAGGAGACGGTGCGTACTGGTGGCGAGAATGTCGAGCAGGCGGCGCGCGACGAGGCGGGTCTCACGACCCACATCATCCGCGGCTATCCAGCCCCCACCGTGGACGGATTCTTCTGGGAAGACGTGGCGACGATTGACGGCGACTACTCGCTCGGCCTCATCTTCAGCAAGCTGCTGTCTGCGGGGGCCGACGGCCGTAACCTGATCGCCCTCGGCCCACGTGGCTATGTGCGCCTCCCGGTAGGCGACCTCGGCGTCCCCGATGCCGTGCCCTACTCCGATGTGACGAACAGCTTCGCCTCGATGCTCCGCCTGCGGGCAGACACACGGATCTCCCAGAACCAGCGGGCCCCAGGCACGTTGAAGCACATCGAGTACCTGGACATCTACGTCGAGGACTTCGACAACGCCAACGACACGGTGCAGGCGTGGGTCCTGTTCAACGGCGTGACGCGCCAGTTCTACGGCGTGGGGCGGTCGGACGCCTATCACCGGCGGATACGCCTTGAGGCCGCTGAGCCGTCGGCAGTGGGCCATCTCTACGCGGCAGAGGTGGCGTTTCAGGACGGAGCGGTAGGAGCCACCGTCCCCAAGATCACCCGCGTGGTGGCCGGCGTCTACGCGGCGGACAGAAGAGACAGTGGCTAGCGAGCAGGAGATCGCGGACAGGCTGGCGCGCCTCGAGCAGATGCTGCTGCTGGGTGGACCGGGCGGGCTCACCCTGAATCAGCGGATCGAGGAGCTGGATCGCCTCGCGTCGGCCGCGCTGCAGCGGAACCAGGCGGCCAAGCCGCGCATCCCCGCCTGGGACAACGCCTCGCCGCGTGAGCTGATCGGCACGGGGAGCGCGCTCGCGCAGGGGTCGGGCGTCAGCCTCTCGCACGAAGCGAACAGCCCGTACGTCGTGGTCGCGGCAGACCCGACGGCGCTTAGCCACGACGACCTCGCCGACCTCACGGCGAACAACCACCATGCGCGCGATCACACGCACATCGGGACATATGGGGTCTATCCGACAGACGAGGCGTGGGCCAGCTCGACCGAGGCGTCGGTCGCCACCTCGCACACGGCAGACCTGCCCACGGGGATCGTGGTGGGCCAGACGATCCTCGTGTTCTTCGGCACGGGCGCCACTCCCGGCACCGTCACCTGGCCCGCAGGCTGGACGCAGTTCCTCCAAGACGGCACACCGAACGCCTTCTACATCGCGTACCGAGAGGCGGATGGCACGGAGGGCGCGACCATCACAATCACCACGGCCAACGCGGTCAAGTCGGCGCACCTCTCGGTGCGGATCGCGGGCGCAGCCGCTCCCTCTGACGACCCGCCTGAAGGAACGGCGGCGTCCGGCAGCGCCAGCGCGCCCGACCCGCCTGCGCACACCGCTACCCTGACGAAGCAGTACCTCGTGATCGCCTTCGGCTGGCACGGCGATAGCCTCGGGAGTATCACTGCGGCTCCGTCCGGCTACGCCGACTACATCGACGCCGCCTCCGCCGACCCGATGGGTAGCGACGATGCAGAGGTGGCCGCTGCGACGAAGGAGGTGGAGGGTCTGACGGAGAACCCGGGCGCGTTCACTGCCACTAACGTCGCATGGAAGACGGCCACGATCTTCGTCCACCCCATGCCGGTCGCGGGCCTGATCCTCAAAGAGGCGGGCGTGCAACTGGGCGACCCCAACATCCTCACCCTCGACTTCGGCGCGGGGTTCGATCTGACGGAATCGCCCGACCAGGAGGTGAACGTCGCGCTCGACCTCTCCGAGATCACGGCAGGCGGCGAGCTGGGCGGCAACATGGACGCGCCCACCGTAGACGTGACGCACTCAGGCTCGTCTCACGCCAGCATCCAGGCGGCAGCGGAGGCGACCGCCGCCGCCGAGCTTGCGACGCACGTAGCGGCGGCAGACCCGCACACAGGCTATCGGCTGGAGTCCGCAGACCACTCGCACGCCTCCACCGGCCTAGAGGCGGGCCAGCTCGACGCGGCCAACACGCACGGCTCGGCCAGCCCCGACACCCACCATGCCGAGGCGCACGGCATCGCTGCCCACACCGCACACGCCAACTGGAAGGCGCTCTACACAGATGGGTCAGGCGGCGAACAGGAGATTGCGCTGGGCGCGGCAGGAACGATCCTGGCCGGTCAGGGCGTCGCGGCGGCACCCGCGTTCGACACGATGAGCGGCGACGCTTCGATTGCGGCAGGGGGCGTGGTAACCGTGGCCGGGACCCACGCGGGCACAGCGCACCATGCGCGCCCCCATAGTCATGCGCTTTCTGCCGACGGCTCGACGCTCTCGCCCGCGATTCTCACCTTGCCCAAGGCAACCGTGCCTACCCCGACCGCAGAAGGCCAGGTGTACTGGGACTCGGACGACAACAAGCTCGTGATCGGCGACGGCGCGGCGCAGCAGCACATCGTCCCCACGGCCTCCGTTTCGGGCGACGCCACGATGGATACGGCGGGAGCGCTCACGGTGGAGGCTACGCACGCGGGAACGGCCCACCACGCCGAATCACACACAATCGCCTCACACTCCGATACCACCGCGACGGGGGCTGAGCTAGAGGAGCTGACCGACGGGTCTACTACGACACTCCACGCCCATGCTGGTGGCGGTGCTCCCTCTGATGCGCAGTACCTTGTTCTAGCAGCCAATGCGACGCTCACCGTCGAACGTGTCTTTACCCCGGGTACCGCGCTCTCCGCAGTCGATTCGGGAGCGGGCGCAGCCTACACCCTCAACCATGCCCAGGTCGCCACAGGCGATCTGCATACCGAGTACCTGCTGGCAGATGGCAGCCGGCCGTTGAGCGGCGACCTCGACCTCGATGGCAACAACCTGATCGACAGCGGCGTGATCTTCCTGCGCGAACAGGCGGCGGCGGATGCAGACGTAGAGGCGCAGGGCCAGTACTGGGTCAAGACGGCAACACCGAACGAGCCGTACTTCACCGACGACGCGGGCAACGACCGCGCGCTCATCTGGGCGGGCGGTGCGTTTCACGACGGGTTCTCAGACTTCGTAGCGGACGAACACGTGGCGCACTCCGGCGTGACGATCACGGCGGGCGTCGGGCTATCAGGCGGCGGGACGATTGACGGGAACGTGTCCCTTGCAGTCGACCTGAACGAACTGACGACCGAGACGTCCATCGCGGCAGGTGACTTCCTGGCGATGGTGGACATCACGGATTCCGGGTCCGGCAAGATCACCCTCGCTAACCTCGAAGCCACGATCTCCCACGACAACATCGCGGGGGTGAGCGCTGACGATCACCACGCGGAGGTACACGATCACACGACCGCCGACGGCTCCGGCGTCCTCACCGCCGACGAGCACGATAGCTTCTCCGAGTACGCTCAGATCGCCGCTCCCAGCACTCCAGCAGCGGCCAAGGCCAGGCTCTACCCAAAGACTGATGGCCGCTTCTATTCCAAGGACGACGCTGGTGTCGAGTACACCGTCTCCGTCCGCGAAGGCGCCATCTTCATCCACATGGATGGTGGAGGCTCTGTGCTCACAACAGGAAAGACGGTCTGGCTCGTCATCCCGTACAACATCCGCTTCTCCGGGTGGACGCTCATCGCCGACCAGTCAGGCTCCCTCGTTGTTGATGTCAACCTCTCTACCTACGCCGCCTTCCCTACCACAGCTTCCATCGCCGGGACTGAGAAGCCTACGCTCTCATCTGTCCAGAAGAACCAAGACCTATCGCTCACGACATGGACGGACGACGGTGATGTTGACCAGGGTGAAGTGCTGGAGTTCGAGATTGACTCCGCTACGACGGTGACGAAGGCGACGTTGACGCTGAACTTCAACAGGAGATAATCCTGCATGGCCGAGACTGTTAGACCCGCTATCTCTACCGACGCCGACGCGATCCGCACGCACCTGCTGGACTTCTTCGCGGACGTGCGAGCGAGGTTCGGAGACGCCGCGCCGCTCCCGGACATCTCGCTGGAGAAGATACGGCTTCGTATGGCTGCGCCGCACATCATCACGATCATCGAGCCAGGCGTCGGCTACTGCGAGGTCAAGGTCAAGGAACAGGAGAGCGAAGTCAAGGTCGAGAGCCTGTTCCCACGCGGCACAGACCGAAGGCTGCTGAAGCCCATCCTGGACGCGGCCCTGGCCGAAGCACTCCTGCGCTACCCGCATCCCCGCTGGCGCGTGTGGGCCTCGTTCTTCTACGCCGTGAATGCGCAGGGCGAGGCCGACCTGGGCGAGAGCGAGTGTAGAGCATGGCAACCGCTGTTCGCGGGATCGACCGTGCGCTTCGACGACACGATTGGCACCTGGGTGATCGCGTCCACGTTGGGGGCGGTGACAGGTGGCCGTTAGCGTTCAGTCCGGCAGCTTCGCCAAGGTGAGCAGCGCCGACGCCAACTCGCAGACGATCAGCGGCCTCGGCTTCACCCCGAAGGGGATCATCTTCTACTCCGTTGACCACGACGTGAACGCTGCCGTTGCAGCCGATGCCGTCATGTGCATGGGCATGAGCGACGGCACGAATCACTACTCCGTCGCCAGTTGGAGCGACGACAACGTAGCCACGTCGGACGCGCATCGCCGCCACGCCTCGAAGGCCATCACCCTGTTTGCGAACGGAGCGATGCACGCGGAAGCCTCGGTGTCCTTCGCGTCCGGAGAGTTCACCGTTACCTGGGACACAAACGACACGACCGTCCCGCGCGTCTTCTACTTCGTCTTCGGCGGAGACGACATCGAGAACGTCCACGTCGGCACCTTTACCGCGTTTCAGGGTACGGGTACGAAGGACTACACCGGCCTCGGCTTCGACATGGAAGATGACTACGGCGCGATGTTCTTCCTGGCGCGTCACGGCACGGCCACGCCTCCAGCTACGGCGACCGACGAGGCGCAGGTCAACTTCGGCATGGCGACGCTCAACAACGGCCAGGAGGCGATTGCGTACGGCGCGGATGATAATGAAGCCGCCGCCGACACGATTGCGCGGCGGTCCGACGGCAACGCAGTCTATGGCTTGACGTACAAGTCGGGGGCGTGGGGTACGACGGCGATTGCAGACCTGGTGGCATACATCACAGACGGCTTCCGGCTCGATTGGCTGGTGTCGGCGGATGTCGCGTCCGTGATCGGCTACATGGCGGTTCGTGGTGGCAAGTGGGGCGTCAAGCTGTTCAACACCCCGACGAGCACCGGCACCCAAGACCTGACGGGCTTCGGCTTCGACCCGAAGGCGGTCGTGCAGTTCAACATCCGGCCTACGAGCGAGGGTACGCCGCCGGACGCCTTCGTGAGCAGCGCGGAGTTCAACATCGGCGCGGACGCGGACGGCGCGGGCAGCGGAGCGGGGAACTGCTGGATGGGCGACGAGGACGCCGCCGACCCGACGGACGCGAACCGTCGCTACCGCACGGGCGACTACGTGATGCACATGCTCGACGCTGCCACGCAGACCATCCAGGTCGCGGCCCGGCCTTCGGCCTACATCACGGACGGCGTGACCTGGGACTTCGTGACGGTTGAGGCGACGGCGCGGAAGTTCGCCGTTGGCGCGTTGGGTGATGGGGCGATACCTGTATCAGCAGGGTTTGCATTCGCCTCTATCATGGATTAGAAGGAGCCAGCGACGATGACTGAAACACTCGATGACATCCAGGCACAGGTCGATGCCCTCAAGGCGTTCATCGGCATCGAAGGATACCGGCAGGGCCAGCAGCGCATCCGAGCGAAGTACATGGCCCAGCTTCAGGACGAAATCGCCGACGCCAAGCTGATCCTGGCGGACACGGCGCTGGACGAGAAGGTCCGGCTGACGGCAGCGGCGCGCGGCGCCGCCATCGCCGAGACGCTCAAGCGGCGCGTGGACGAACTGGACAAGCAGCTCGGCACAGCCGCCCCGAACGGCAACAGGGCGGCGCGGAGAAGGAATAGCTAGTGCTACTGGCGCGGGCGTCGCTGACCCGGAGGCTGAGGCAGTAGTAAAACAGGAGAACGGCATGGATGCTACAGCGCTCATCGCAATCCCGCTCGGTGCGCTCATCGTGAGCCTGGCCGCGCTGATCTTCACCGGCATGGGTGTACGGCATCGTGACTTGGAGAAGGTCGAGGCGCGGCTGGCGGCCACAGAAGCGCGGCTGGAACGCGCCGAGCGCAAACTGGCCGTGTGCGAAGCGGCCCGCGACGATCTGCGGAGCGAGAATCTAGGACTGCTGCAACGGCTGGTCGCAGTTGAGCAGAAGGTGAAAGGAGCGTGAACATGAACGTCAGGCAGGTGAACTGGACGCAGGAATGGCGGGCGACGGTACTCGGTGTGCTGACCGTGGTGGTGGTGACGCTCACCGCTGAGCTGTCGGGCGTCGCCAGCGCCGACGACCTGAAGACGATCGACTGGATCGCCGTGGGGTCGGTGGTCGCACGATCCGCCGTCTCGGCCGTGCTCGCCGCGCTCGGAGTCAACATCTCCGGCGTGTCGGGGACGAAGGTAAGCTAGACGCCCCGTGTGGCATAGCGAAAGGACAGATCCATGACGATGCAGAACATCGGCGACCTGACGGACGAACAGAAGGCGGAAGTGCTGAGCCAATACCGCGCCGTCGAGGAGAAGGCGCAGGCGCTACAGGAGACGACGGGCAAGCTCCACGCTTTCGTAGACGGCCTCGGTCTACGCGGGAAGTTCGGGCCGAACGGCCTGGCCGACGCGCTCAACGACCGCGCCCGCTCCGGCGTGTACTGGGCGCACATGGCCGTCACCGAGGCCGAGCGCGAGCTGAGCTAATGTGCCCGCTGCTGTTCCTGTGGGCGCTCGCGCTGGACTTCGTGCTGTTCGTGCTGGGATGGTAGGAATGCCGCACGTAATGTCGCGTCTGAGTCGTAGCTGAAATGAGGAGCGAGTGCCGAGCGTAATGTCGTCAGCCGCAGGAATCGGGAGGGGAGACGGATGAAGCAGATCGCTACGAACGTCGTGCTGCTCGAACGCGAAGACTGGGGTGCGCGCACCGACTTGCCGCGGCTCGGCGGCCCGGAGGCCGGGTACGCGCTGATCCCGCGCGAGCGCCGGGTCTACGACATCCGGCACCACACCGTCGTCGTCGACACGGACGTCTCAAAGAACGTCTGGGAGAGCGTCGACGAGGTGAAGGCCGGCGCGCGGCGCCTGCAGGTCATCCGCCCCGACCTGGGCGCGGACACCCCCTACAACTTCGTCGGCTTCCTGATGCCGGCCGGCGCCATCGCGTTCTGCGAGGGCCGCGGCTACGACCGGTCCGGCGCACACACCGCCGGCGAGGACGGCCGACAGCCGTACCCATACAACTACTTCAACGTCTCGGGGATCGCGACGTCGCTGCAGGGCAACTTCGAGCTCGCGATCGACCTGACGTCGTGGCGGCCGGCGCTGCAGGCGTGGGGCGCGCACCTGAAGAGCGTCTTCCCGAACATCGGGACCGCGACGGTCTGCGGGCAGCCGATCTGCGGCCACCGCGACTACTCGCGCTTCTCGGGCCTGAACGCGACGGCCTGCCCTGGCCGCTATCTGTACGAGTTTCTGCCGCAGCTCAGTCACGGGCCGGCGGATCCGGAGGAGGACGACGAGATGAAGCTCTACGGAGTACGAGTAACGGGGACATTCGCGGGCTACTACGTGTACGTCTCGAACGGCATGGTCAAGCACTACGTCTTCAACGGGACGACGCTCCGCGAGCGGCAGCAGGCTGGCCTCCTGCCGTCGGCCGTCATCCCGTTGACCGGCGATGCGGCCGCGGAGCTGCTGAGCCTTCCCAACGGCCAGGCGCTCCTATAGGCCACCCGTGGCGGAGTACGTCACGTATCGCTGTCCGAACCCCCGGTGCCACTGGGAAGATGAGTGGCCGCCGAACACCACGCGCGCACCGCGTTGCCCGGTGTGCTCCTGGCCGATGTGCCGCATCGTCGCCTGACCGCGAGAGTGGCATTCTAAGGCCCTCAGATCGAAATCCACGGGCGCTACAGCCTGTCGCCTAGTGCGACGCGACGCTGCTGGGCGAGGGCGCGGTCCACGCGACCCCAGCGCGCGTAGCCGAGCGTGGTGCTCACCTTGCTGTGGCCGAGGAGGACCTGCAGGGCGTCGACGTCGCCACCGGTCTCCTCGAGAAACCGGCAGGCGAAGGTCGTTCGGAAGCGGTGGCAGTAGACGTGGATGCCGGTGCGCCGGGTGAGCCGCCGCATGAGGCGGTAGATGCCGTCGGGCGTCATGGGCCCGTGGATGCGCTGCGAGTACCAGGGGTAGTCGCGGCCGTCCATGCTGACCCGGAGCGCGGCGACGGTGCTCACGCTGAGCGCCAACAAGCGCTCCTTCTCACCCTTGCCCTTCACGCGCAGAACGCCGCGGCCCCAGTCCATGTCGCGCAGGCGCATCCCGGCCAGCTCCGACAAGCGCATGCCGGTGTCGGTGAGCAGCCGGATGATCGCACGCTCCTGGTCCCGGCGGCAGGCGCCGAAGATGCGCGTTAGCTCGTCCTCCGCGAAGGGTTGGCGCGCCGGCGCCGCCGGGTGATGGAGACGGATGCCCGCTGTTGGGTCGTCCGCACGGACACCCTGCGCGATGAGCCACGCGTGGTAGGTCCGGAGGGAGGCGAAACGTCGCACGAGGGATGCCTGGCCGGCGTGTGTGCGGTAGTCGGCGATGAAGGCGAGGATGTTGTTGTGTTCGGCGTGGTCGGGGTCGATGTTGTGGCTTGCGCACCAGCGCCGGTAGAGAGCGGCGTCGTAGACGTAGGCTCGGGTGGTGGAGGCGGCGCGTCCTTGCCCGACGCAGTAGAGCCGAAGGCCTTCCCGCCACGGCTCGTGCGGGCCCTGTGACGTTTAGACCTTGACCTCCTGCAGGGAGAGCTTGGCGAGCAGTTCTTCGACCGTCATGCCGAGCCCGCGCGCTACGGCAGGCAGGTACTTCGCGCTGGGCGCGTTCGTGTTCTCGTAAATCCCATCGTAGAGGATGTGCGGCGGAATGCCCCACTCGCGGGCCACGTCCGAGATGCGACGGTCGCCGATATGAGCGCCCAGAATAAGAGCGTATGCCTTCATGACGCCTCTAATTCTAGGGCGACCAACCTTCCGTGTCAAGGTTTTTCTGAAAGTCACGCCGTTACCCCCTTGACAACCGTTCAGGAGTTCCTTAGAATAGCCTCACGATGTTGGAGGCTAGATATTCCGTGAAAGCACCCCGGCGACGGCCTAATGGGTCGGGGAACGGGGACGCCCTCCCTCTCGACAGCTACCTAGACCTCGTAGCGCAGCGTACCGCTAGCTCCCGTGGGCCAGAGGATGAGTGCGGGTGTCCGGCGCACATCATTCGCTGCGCCCATGTGGACGGCGCGGAGGGGTGGATTGCGCTGGCGGATCGGGCCGCACATCCGTGCGTAACAGTGTCTAGTGATGCCCGTGCCCGCCACGGCCGCTATTGGGTTGCCCGAATTACGAGTTTCGGGCTGTGCGCCGACTACCATTCGGATCATCCCTGTCGTGGGAAGGTCGTCGCCGTGGCGAACCAGCCTGGCAGTGGATTTGACGACCTCGCCCTCGCCCAAGCCGAGTTCGACCGCCGCGCGGAAGCACTGAGGCTCGGCGATGATGCCTAGCTCCACCACGACCGAAGGTCGCATGAGCATACCCCGCTCGCTGTCCAGATTGGGAGGCTGGGGAACAGCAGCGGTTCGTGCGACCTTCGGTGCGGCGGAGTCGCGAGCCCCGCTGCGCCGCGTGGGAACTCCTCCCCACATCGGGGGAGGGCGGCGCGAGGGAGTTGTAGCGTCGCTCTCCCCCACCCGTTCCGACATTCCGAGGGCTCCATCCCTGGCCTGCGTAGCCGCCACTGCGCACGGCCCCAAGCGGGGTGGGGCCCTCGGAACGCCGGAATCATCCCCTGGCGTCCCGAGTCGAAGCGAAGCCCGCAGATCATGGAGGGTCTGACCACGTACGGGAAACATGCTTGAGGACTCTCACAAAGCGAAGCGCCCGTCCTCGACGCGGGCCGACGGGCGGGCGCTTCACAAGACCGTGAAGTCAGGAGGAATTATAGGAGATGACGACAACCACCGCTAGACCTGAGCGCTTCGTCGCACAGGTGAACTTCAATGGCACGCTCCCATCACAGCGGCCCGACTTGGGGTCATGCTGGTTGTGGACAGGGGCGGGAACCGGCAACGGCTACGGAAAGTTCTGGGTATTTCCGCGCATGGTGCCCGCCCACCGCTACGCCTACGAGTTCTGCGTCGGCCCGATCCCCGAAGGACTGGAGATCGATCATTTGTGTCGAGTTCGCAATTGCGTCAACCCCGACCATCTAGAGCCCGTTACGCACCGTGAGAACATCTTGCGCGGAGAAACGATCATGGCGAAGAACGCAGCCCAAACGCACTGCAAGAACGGCCATCCATTCGATGAGGCCAACACCTATCACTATCGCGGGTTCCGGCATTGTCGTGAATGTCGCCGTCAACACAAGCGCCTTTCTCGCTCGGCGGCCACCCTCACCCCGGCGCAGCGCGAAGCCCTGGAGCGCACGGCGGACAAGCTCGTCGACTACGAAGCCCACCACGTCACCGCGCCGCTCGGCGTGATGCGCGACACGATGCAGGCGCTCGTCACTGCGGGCCTGCTGGTGCGCCGGTTGCAGCTCGGCACGGCGGTCTACAGCCTGACCGACGCCGGGCGGGCGGAGGCGCTATGAGCGAAGGTAAGCTGATCGAATCGAGCATCCTTGGCGACTTCCCCGTTGCTATCTGGGAGACCTCGCTAGGCCACCTCTGCGGCTATCTCGGAGTACCGCCGGCCCATCCCTGGTACGGACATCATTACGACGACCTGAATGTGGACGTTCACGGAGGGCTGACCTTCGAGGCGGCGTCCCGTTATGGGCATCCTTCGACCGTGGCGTGGCTGTCCGAGCACGAGGCCACTGCGACCATTGCGCCGAGCTTCTACGCGCGCCGCCTTGCGCACGAACAGGAATACGCAGGCGAAGCGACGAACTATCCCATCGAGACCGAAATGGACATCTGGTGGCTCGGCTTTGACTGCGGCCACCTCGGGGATGCCTCGCGTCCTGGGAGCAATTACCAGTCGCCGTTTGGTGGCGGCGTCTTTAGGGACGAAGCCTACGTTCGGAGTGAGCTGGCCGATTTCGCCCGCCAGGCAGCCGCCGCGACGATGTGCGTAGCCGGCCAAGGGGCGGCGCGATGAACCTCACTCCCATCGACCAGATGATCATCGAGAGCGGCCTTGCGTGGCGGCAGATCGCGGTCTGCGTGCTGGGCGTCCTGGGCGTGGCGGTGGTGCTGCTGGAAGCACGGTGGACACGATGAGCCTGATTGACGAAGCCTGCACCACAATGGAGCAAGCTGGAGCAGAGATCGAGCGCCTCCGCGCCCAGCTCGCCGAGGCCGAGGGCCAGCGGGACAGGCTGCACGAGGCGTTGGATGCCTTGCTGCCCACAGCGGTACGGGTGCTTAGCACCGATGATCGTCGAGTCGTAGCCGCCTTCGTCGCGCTAGACCCCCAGACCGAGGGCGTAGGAACGCTCAAGGCCCGCTGCGCCGCGCTGGAGGAGGGGCTGGGGCAGATTCGGGA